>Ga0334890_1001564_pt1 | contig 29842 bp, 25 predicted proteins | sample GraSluR1_MG_3_FD_207220 | JGI IMG/M metagenome (GOLD analysis project Ga0334890, IMG submission 207220) | Sludge microbial communities from methane-producing bioreactor in Wageningen University, Netherlands - Granular Sludge_31_08-R1 | ecosystem: Engineered > Bioreactor > Anaerobic >... | reverse complement strand
GTATTCCGCCTTGGTTTCCATCAGGAAGGTGCGCAGCAGGTAGTTCATGATGTTGAGCGCGACATAGGTGGACATCATGCTGACCAGGAATTCATTGGCGTTGAATTTCGCCTTCAGCCAACCGATCAGCCCTCCCCACAGCCCGCCGGCCAAAATGGTGAGCAACACAATGATGATCAACGCCAGAATACCAGGCATGCTGTTCTGAAACATCAGTGAAAACGCAACCGCGACCACTGCGCCGATGTAAAACTGCCCCTGGGCTCCAATGTTAAACAAATTGGCTTTATAGGTGAAGCCAAAAGCCAGCGCAGTGAACATCAGCGGTGTGGCCTTAACCAAGATTTCGGCAGCGGTATAACCGTCTCGAAATAGTGAGCCAAACAGCGTCAGCGTGGCTGCCAGGGGGTCTTTACCCAGGAAGAGCAGCAGCAGCCCGCTGACCACCAATCCGGCCACCACTGCCAGGATATTCGTGACCAGGAGATCTCTAAATTTACTGGTCATTTGCTTTGCCTCTTTCTGCCGCATAGCCTGCCATCAACAGGCCGATTTTCTGGGTGTCCAGTTCATGATTCTGATAAATTCCCACAAATTCACCTTTATACATGACGGCAATTCGGTCCGACAGGCCAAAGATTTCAGATAATTCTGTTGAGATCAAGAGAATGGCCTTGCCCCTCTTTTTCTCAGCCAGGATGGTGCGGTGGATATGGTCAATGGCGCCCAGGTCCAGTCCCCGGGTAGGCTGATCGAAAACGATCACCTCGCTGCCCCTGTCCACCTCACGCGCCAGGATGACTTTTTGCTGGTTGCCGCCGGAAAGACTGGCGGCTATCGCGTCGGGGCCGGTGGCTTTCACTTCATAATCACGAATTTTGTCATTCGTATACGTTTTGAGCCGGTTATCGTCGATCAGGCCGTGCCGCAACCATACATCCTCGAAGCTCGATTTCAAAAACATATTTTCATCCAGCCGCATGGACATGATCAGCCCAAAACGCTGGCGGTCAGAAGGAACATAGCTGATGCCCATCGCAATCCGTTCGCGCACTGTTTTATCGGTGATATCCACGCCATTCAGCAGGATTTTGCCTTCATCCAACTTGTGATAGCCACTGATGGCATCGCACAGTGTGCTTTGACCGTTTCCGCTTACCCCGGCGATACCCAGAATTTCGCCTTTGCGGACCTGAAAGCTGATATCTGTGATGCGGGATATATTCTTTTTTGAGTCCCGGATGGTGGCATTTTGCAGTTCCAGGCCAACCGGGTTTTGCTCAAAACCGGCGTCTTCGATATAGGTGCGGTCAACAATTTCCTTGCCGATCATAAGCTTGGACAAATCCAGCTCATTGGTTTCGTCTTTGCGCAAGTCGCCAACCACCTTGCCGTTGCGCATGACCACAATATGATCGGCGACCTCCATCACTTCGCGCAGCTTGTGGGTGATGAAGACCACCGCTTTGCCCTCGCGGGTGTTCTGCTTGACAAAGCTCATCAAGACATCGGATTCTTGCGGGGTCAGCACGGCGGTTGGTTCATCCATGATCAGCAGTTGGGCGTTCTGATAAAGCGCTTTCAGGATTTCAACTTTTTGCTGCATGCCCACCGGAAGAGTCCTGACAACCGAAGTCGGCTCAATTTCAAAACCATATTTGGCGGTCAGATCAGCGACAATTTTGTCATAGGCTTTGAGGTCAAATTGACCGTGCACGTTGCCAAGGATGATGTTCTCGGTGACCGTGTGCGCCTGAACCAGCGAGAAATGCTGCTGAATCATGGCGATACCCAGTTCTATGGCATCTTTTGGGGAGTTAATTATTTTTTCTTCGCCGTTGACCAGGATTTGCCCTTCTTCTGCCTTATAAAGCCCGTAGAGCACCTTCATGATGGTGCTTTTGCCCGCGCCGTTTTCTCCGAGCAGGCAAAGCACCTCGCCCTTGTGAATCTGGAAGGAAACATCCTGGTTGGCAATCACCCTGGCAAAGTATTTGCTGATATTTTTAATTTCAATAAACGGAATTGTTGACAAGATTCCACATCCTCGCTTATTGCACTTCTGAAAAAAAAGCCTTTTCAACCACTGGCTGAAAAGGCTTTTTTCGCATCATTTAGATTACTTCTTCGCAAACATTGACTCGAAGTCAACTTCGCCGTTGGCTGCTTTGTCCATGGCGTCTTTGATTTTGGCCTGAACTTCGCTGCTGATTTGATCGGTGTAAACCGGTTTGAAGATTCCTTCTTTGATGCCTCCCATGTGAACCATGTTGCCTGTCAATTCACCCTTGATGAACTTGTCAACAGCCCAGGTGTAGAAGGTTTCGAAGTCAAATGCGACGGATCCGACCACGGTGCCGGGGGCGACGGAGTTCTGGTCGCCGGAGAAGCCCACAAACTTGACGCCTTTCTCGCTGGCTGCCTGGATGGAACCAAGACCAACCTGGTTGGCGTACACGAACAGGGTATCGGCGCCGTTGTCAATCATGGTTTCGGCCATCTGTTTGCCCAGGGCAACATCATCCCAACTGTTGGCATAGGCGCGAACGGCTTTGGCATCGGCAATGCCTCTTTCGGTGGCAATGCTGACGGCGGTCTTTTCATAGACATCCAGCAGTTTTTCCATGGCGTCATTGGGGAAACCGCCAATGGTTGCAAACTGGCCGTTCTTGGTAACCTCTCCGGCCATGATGCCCGCAATGTAGCTGGCTTCATACTCTTTGGGGAAGATGGGGGCTACATTTTCACCTTCGCTGATCATACCGTTCACAACGGTGAACTTGGTCTTGGGATAATCTTTGGCGACTTTGTTGGCGGCTTCGTCAAACTGGGTGCCGGCTGCCATGATCAAATCATAGCCGCGCTCGGCATAGTTGCGGAAGGTCGATTCAAAATCGGCGGCCTGGACGCTCTCGACATATTCCATTTTGGTGCCCAGGGTTTCATTGCATTTTACCAACCCGGCATAGTTGGTGGCGTTCCAGCTCTGATCGTTGATCGGTCCGGGCAGAAGCAAAACAATTTTGTAATCGGCTGCGCCTTTTGCTGCTGCTTCCTGCGCAGGAGCACAACCGGCCATGGAAACAACAAAAACCATGACCATAAGTAAAGACAACAAGAACAACGGCATTTTTTGCTTCATAACGATTCACCTCTTCCTTTTTTATATGCTAAATATTTTATTTAGCATTCAATGAATTGGACTGCACATTAAAAATTCTATGTTTTTTCAAATAAAAAGTCAAGTTAAATGTCTGACAAAATGTCAAGGTTTTGTCATAAAATTTCAAGTACAAGAAAGCGAATCCATTATTTCTCGAGCAGAGGGCTTTCGGGTGGAAAACGGTAGTGAGTTGCCAGCCCGCCTCCGGCGGTTTCGCGGTAGAGCGAGGGCAGGTCGTGACCGGTTTGCTTCATAACCTGCACCACATCGTCAAAGGGCACGCGGTGGCTGCCGTCGGAAAAAAGCGCGTAGTTGGCTGAGTCAATGGCACGGCTGGCGGCGAACACGTTGCGTTCGATGCACGGAATTTGCACCAGCCCGCCCACCGGGTCGCAGGTGAGGCCCAGGTGATGCTCCAGGCCCATCTCGGCGGCATATTCGATTTGGCGGATGGTGCCCCCCAGGATGTGCACCGCGGCTCCGGCTGCCATGGCGCAGGCTGCGCCCACCTCTCCCTGGCAGCCCACCTCAGCCCCTGAGATGGAGGCATTGTGCTTGATCAGGTTGCCGATCAGCCCGGCTGTTGCCAGGGCGTGCAGCAGGGTGCTCTCGCGGCAGCCCAGTTTATCCTGCAAGTAGCGCAGCACCGCCGGAAGAGTGCCCGCGGAACCCGCTGTGGGCGCGGTGACGATCACATTGCCGGCGGCGTTCTCTTCGGCCACAGCCAGGGCGTAGGCCGGCAGCATGCCTTTTTGCAGGAAGTTCTCGCCGTTGAGCTGAATTTTGCGCCGGATGATGCCCGCCTTGCGCGACACGCCCAGGCCGCCCGCCAGCACGCCATCGGCCATCAAGCCGCGGTCAATGGCCGCCATCATGGCATGCAGCACATCGGTCAAATAATCCCAGATTTCTTCGCCTTCCATCGATTCAACATATTCCCAGTAGGTCAATCCCTGGCTGCTGCAATGTTTCATGATATCGGTGAGTGAATGCAGGTTGTAAACCAAGCGGGTGTGCGGAGTTTCACCTTCTTCCAGCAGGGCGCCGCCGCCGGTGGAATAGCCTTGCCAGATTCCCAGCAGCGCGCCGGTTGCTTCGAGGGCTTCAAAGCGCATGCCGTTGGGATGCAGCGGCAGGGTTTCATCAGGCAGCCAGATGAATTCAACTGCCGCCGGGGATAGCGCCTCCGTGATGGCTTTGTCGGTCATGTGCCCCTTGCCGGTGGCGGCCAGCGAGCCGTACAGCGTCACCCGGTAGATGGCGGCATTGGGCTGCTGCTGGCGAAATTGGTCGGCGGCGCGGCGTGGCGCCAGCGTGTGGCTGCTAGAGGGGCCGTTGCCAATGCGGAATAACTCGCGTAGTGAATGCATGAGGGTATTATAATGATGAATGATGATGGTGAGCGGTATTTAACAACCAAAAACACGAAACACACGAAAAAACAATAGAAAAACACTTTGTAATCCGTGTTTATTTGTGTTCATCTGTGGTTTCAAACAACGAAAAGCGCGAAATACACGAAAAGGTAAAAAAAACGAAGGTACAAAAAGTTTTAAATCCGTGTTTATCTGTGTCCATCCGTGGTTTCAAACAACGAAAAGCACGAAATACACGAATTGTTTTGAATAAAATCCGCGTTCATCTGTGATTTCATTTAGAGGAGAAGAAAATTGCAAGAATGGATCACCGGGCGCAACCCAGTTTTTGAAGCCCTGCGCGCCAATCGGCGCCACTTCTTTCGCCTGTTGATTGCCAGCGGGGTGGAAGAAAAAGGGCGTTTGCTGGAAATCATTCAACTGGCAGGCAAGCGCCGCCTGATGGTGGAACGCGCCCCGCGCCAGCACCTTGACAAACTGGATGAGAATCACCAGGGCGTGGCGCTGCAAGCCAGCATGTATCCCTACAGCACCCTGCCGGATATCTTGGAACTGGCCAAACAGCGCGGCGAGCCGCCCTTCATTTTGGTGTTGGACACATTGCAAAACCCGCAGAACCTGGGCAGCCTGATGCGCACCGCCGAGGCGGTGGGCGTGCACGGGGTGATCATGCCCCTGGCGCACGCCGCCGGGGTGACCCCCGCCGTGGTGCATGCCTCGGCCGGGGCCAGTGAGCACCTGTTGGCGGCGCAGATGAACCTGTCGCAGGCCATCACGCGCCTGAAGGAAGAGGATGTGTGGGTGATTGGACTGGACGCCGCTCCCGATGCCCAGCCGCCCGAGCGCGTGCGCCTGGACGGCGCCCTGGCGCTGGTGGTGGGCAGCGAGGGCGAGGGCATGCGCGCCCTTGTTCGCAAATCGTGCGACCTGCTGGTGAGCCTGCCCATGCGCGGGCAGGTCGATTCGCTCAACGCCGCGGTGGCCGGCTCGGTGATGCTCTACCTGGCGCTCCAGGCGCGCTTGACAGCCGGGCGCGGGTAAATTTTTGAGTTCTCATCACATCCAATGTGTGCTTGTGCAAGTGCCTTTCCCTGTGTCGTTGCGAGCCCCGCTGCTTTTTCGGGGCGTGGCAATCTCAAAAGTTAGCAGTGAGACTGCCACGTCGGGCATCCGCCCTCCTCGCAGCGACAAATTTGGGAGTTTTTTCAAGGTGGCAACCAGGGGCAATGTTCATTAAAAACGAAAGAAATATGTACAAATCGTCTATCCAGGAGTGACCCTATGATTATCAGCCAGGAATTAAACGAAAAAATAAACGCCCAGATCGGCAGTGAATTTGGCGCGTCCATGCAATATCTGCACATTGCAGCCTACTTTGCGGGTGAGACGCTGCCCAGTATGGCAGCTTTCTTTTTCAAACAGGCGGAAGAAGAAGGCGAACACGCCATGAAGTTTTTGCATTTTCTGCTGGAAACCGGCGCCGAGGTGAAAATCCCTGCCATCGCCGAGAGTAAATCAAGCTTTACCAGCGCCGAAGAAGCGGTTGGTGCTGCCGTGGAGTGGGAGAAGCAGGTCACCCGCGAAATCTACGCCCTGAAAGAGATTGCCATTAAGGACAAAGACTACATCAGCCAGAACTTTTTGGACTGGTATGTGAATGAGCAGTTGGAAGAAATGAGCAGCATGGACACGCTTTTCAACATGGTGAAGCGCGTGGGCGAAAAGAACCTGTTCATGCTGGAAGGCCCGGTCAGCAAAATGCGCGGCGACGACTAGCCGCCGGGGGTTGTTGCCGGCTGCTGCGCAAAGCGTTCATTGAGCAGCAGGGCTGCCAGCACCAGCGCACCGCCCAGCAGCAGCCGCGGCAGGTCGGTCTGCTCGCCAAACACCAGCAGCGACACCGCCACTGCCAGCGGAATTTTTAAATCATTAAACACAGCCAGGCTCCCGGCGCTTACCCGCCGGGAGCCTGCATTCCACAGCCAGAATCCCAGCCCGGAGGCCACCCCGCCCAGGTAGAGCAGCGCCAGCGCCTGTTCTCCAGAGAAAATCAGCGGCCTGGTTGAGGGAAAAATTAACACAGCCGCCAGCGCGGTCAGCGCGCCGCCGCCCATCAGCAGTGCGAACACCTGCAAATCACTCACCTGGGTTTGGCCGCGCATCAGCTCGCGGTACCACACCTGCCCGCAGGCAAAGCACAGGTTGGAAAGCTGCACCAGGCCGAATCCCAGCAGAATTTCAGCAGAGACGCGCACCCCGCCTTTCACCAGCGCCGTACCTATGACTGCCAGCAGGGCTGCTGCCAGGCTAACCAGGTTCAGGCGGCGGCGCAGCGCGTCGTGAATCAGGGTGACATACAACGGGGTGAAGATGGTAAACAGCGCCACCTCATAGGCTTGCAAATAACTAAAAGCCAGGTTGTAGGTTATGTACATCAAACCGAATTGCACCGCGCCGGTCAGCGCCAGTTGCAGCCGCAGGCGGCGCGACACATTGCGCAGGCGTAAAAACGGCAGCAACACCAGCGTGGCAGCCAGCAGCCGGGCCGCGGCGATCACGCTGGCGTCCAACCCGGCCAGTTGGTTCTTGATGATGCCGAAGGAGAAAGCCCAGATGAGCGAAACAATCCAGAGATAAGCCAAAGGTCACCAGAAAAAACAAGGATGCCGCGATTATACAGGTTGTTGATTCGACGCGCCAGTGCGCACCCACGATTGAGATCACGGCGTTGTTTTTACCCGTTTATTCTGCCCACACAATTTCGTATAATGATTAAAGGTTATTCTTGGTCATCCTGGCGAACTTAGCCGCTTTTTTCATGAACTGGTTTGTCAGCAGGAGGAAAGAATGAAACTGATTCAATCATCCGTTGCCTGCAAAAGCATGATTCTGCTGATATTAACACTGATCCTGTTGGCCTGTTCCCTTGATCCCCTAACGCAATCCAATACTGAAGAATTCTTAACAGAACCGAAGACGGATTCCACCGATGATTCCAGTTCGTCCGCTGCGACAATTGACGAAGATTTTCCTGCCGGGCGCGTGGAGCAGGAAGCCTTCGCTTTTGATTATGAAGCCGGCTGGCAGCCTTATTTTGAAGAGGAGCTTCCCAACATGGTGGATGTGCGCCTGGATGTCGAAACCCTGGGGGCAGTGATCGAAACCGGCCAGAGCAAGCAAACCCCGCTGCGTCCTTTTTATTTCAACGCGGTAGTGGTCATGCGCAAGGCCATTCCTTCAGGCTCCAGCCTGGAAGAGGTTTATCAGGAGACCTACGCCAAACAGGTGCTGGCCTACCCGGAGGCGGCCAAAGACGGCGTCAGCCAACTGGGCGGGCTGCCCGCCCTGGAACGGGTTTATCCCTATTACTCCGGTGAGCCGCGCTATGATATCCGCGAGTTGTGGGTGGAGCGGGACGGCTGGGCCTATATTCTTTCGCAGCGCGCCCAGTATACCGATAAAGTAAATCTCGACCGTCCGGGTTTCAAGATCATCGAGGATAGCTTTCAGTTTAAAGATTGACGGTAGTAGGTAAGTTTCAAGCCCCCTTTTTTAGCACTACTAGAAAGTGTAAAAATCAGGCATGTCGTGAAGCAGGCAAACCTTCCAAAAAGTTTTTTGCATGGGGATATAATAATATTATTGGGATTAGAAACAATGATGAAAATCTTAAGAGGCTGTTTAAAAACTCTAAGTAAGGGCAAGGCGCCGAAGACCTAAACGAAGCATGGCAATGTAAATGTAAAGGAAAGCTTCATCGGAGGCAACCAAACGTTCGTAATCACGTGCCAAACGTCGCTGACGTGAAATCCAGGCGTTGGTTCGCTCAATGACCCAACGTTTAGGTAGAACTTGAAAGCCTTTCTTGCCGCCAAGTTTGAGTACGATCTCAAAGGCTACATGCAATTGTTGAGATACCCAATCCTCCAATTCACCTCGATAACCACCGTCAGCGATAATTTTTTGCAGGCGAAGCAGCAACTGGGGTCTTTGTTGTAATTCTTGGAGAACCTTTTTTCCGGCATACACATCCTGAATATTGGCAGCAGTTACTTTTGCCACAACCAACAAACCCAAGCTGTCGACTATCAGGTTGCGTTTGCGCCCAATCACCCGTTTAAAACCATCAAAACCGCGTTGCTCACCGCCTTCCGCACTTTTAGCCGATTGACTATCCAAAATCATCAGACTAGCCTCGGCATCTTTATGGGCTTTTTGTCTTACTCGTTCTCGGATCACACGATTCATCTCTTCCCACAGGCTCATTTTTTGAAACTTGCGGAAGTAACCATAAACCGTTTTCCAGGGAGGCAGATCATGGGGCAAGGTTCGCCACACACAGCCATTCTTAACCATATAAAAAATGCCATTGAGAATCTCGCGCCACGAATATTGTCGTGGCCGTCCAGTCGTTTGGGCATTTATGGCATTCTCAAGAAAGCTTGACAGGTAGACAAAAAGACCCTCTTCGGTAAAATTGGTGTCGCCAGACAATCAATAAACCGAGGAGGATCTGAGATTGAGTATAGCACGCTTGAACAATGGCAAGGGGTAAGTGAAAACGGGATCATCTACACAATGGGGAGTGTATATGATCATTTCCAAGGGATAAGCGATCCGCGGAAAGCCAAAGGGAAAAGATACAGCCTGGTAAATTTATTGGTCTTGATCTTTCTGGCAAAGATATGCGGTCAAGATACGCCGGTGGAGATAGCGGACTGGGCGAAGAACCATGCAGATAAATTGATGAAGCTAATGAAATTGAAACGGAATTGGATGCCGCATCATAATACCTATCGGCGAGTATTTCAAGATGTGATCAGTGAAGCAGAATTCAAGGCCATGATGGAAAGCTATCACCAGCAGGAAGAGAGTGGAGAAGTGCTGGGGATGGATGGCAAGGCATTACGAGGCACTCGCATAGCAGGGCAGGAACGGAGTGACTATGTGTTGAGTATCTATGATGGACAGCATCAACGTGTTCTGGCACAAGAAACGGTAGAAGAGAAGGAAAATGAAATAGTGGCAGCACCCAAAGTGCTGGAGCGAGTAAATCTAGCCGGGAAAATCATCACAGCCGATGCCATGCACACGCAAAGAGCCATTTCAGCCTATATTGTTGAGCAACATGGTGATTATTTGTGGCCTGTGAAAGAAAACCAGGAGCGACTTTATCAAGATATCCACCACCTATTCGCTCCTGAGCAACCCAAACCAGGGTTTGGCAAAACCCAAACGGACTTTCAGTGTGCTGAAAAGGTGAACTGTGGGCATGGGCGAATTGAAAAACGTACGATCCGAACCAGTTCGATGCTGAATGATTATCTAGATTGGCCTGGCGTTGAACAGGTATATCAACTGGAACGACAGTTTACCTGGATGAGACAAGGACAAGCCTATAAAACCAGCCACGAAGTAGAAGTGGGTATTACCAGCCTTTCTCGCACAAAGGCTCCCCCAGAAAAAGTGTTGGCTCTCAGACGTCAACATTGGCAAATCGAAACGGGTTTACATTATCGCCGAGATGTAACTTTTCATGAAGATGGTACTCGATCAACCATTCATGCTGCTGGCTCCATTTTGTCAATTGTGCATAATTTGGTTCTGGGATTGATCAAAAAAGCCGGTTTCCAGAATACGGCTCAAGGTCATAGATGGTTTTCGGGGCATATTCAGGGGGCTTTTAACTTGTTGATTTCTGGAAATTCTCTTTCTTGAGAAAGCCATGTTGCGCCCGGGCGCACCGTTTGACGCATTTAATCATTTCGAGTACACTTCAATCGTTGGAGATTAGCTGCCCAGTCACATGGGACGCTTTTTCAGCGAGACCAACGCGGATATCAAAACCTGCGTGGTCTTTTTTTATCCCAACACAAACATGAACTGTATCCAAATATTCAAAAAAGCATCTAACTCTCATATAATGAATATAACCTGGCGGTTGGAAAGCGTATATCATGCAGTGGACTCGTTCTTACCAGCCTGATTCACAAAATAACAGCCTTTACACCCGCGCACTGATCATCACCCTGGCAGGCAATATTCTTCTGGCGGCGGGCAAAGGTGTGGCAGCCTATATATCCGGCAGCGCTGCGCTGTATGCCGATGCCGCCAATTCGGTATCCGATGTGGCCTATTCGCTGCTGATTGTGCTGGGAATCTGGGTGGCGCTGCGCCCGCCCGACCTGTCGCACCCACAGGGACACGGGCGCTTTGAACCGCTGGTGGGCATGGCCATCACTTTCTCAATGGGGCTGGCAGGCTACGAAGCCGCGCGCACATCCATTGAGCGCCTCATGCAAGGCGGGCTTTCCATCCAACCGGGGTTGCCCACACTCACCTTGCTGGCCAGCGCCGCCGTTAAAGCCGGCATGTTCCTGCTCATCCGCCAGCTTGCCAAGCGCCTCAACAGCCCCACCCTGCGCACCACCGCCCGCGACAATTTGAATGATGTGTTGACCTCATCGGCGGCGTTTGTGGGCGCGCTGGGTTCTTTTTACCTTCACCCGTTGCTCGACCCCGCCGCCGGCCTGCTTGTGTCCATTTATATTTTCCTGAGCGCCCTGCGCGCCGGTCGAGAGAATCTCAATTTTCTGACCGGTTCTGGCGCATCGGAAGAACTGCGCCAGCGATTGGTTGAAGCCGCCGAATCGGTGGAAGGGGTGCAGCAGGTGCACCAGACCATTGCCGAATATTCAGGCCCGCGCCTGGTGGTCGATATGCACGTCAATGTGGCCGCCAACCTCAGTTTTGAAGAGGCGCACCGCATCAACGATGAAATTATTGAACACCTGGAAGGAATTTCCGAGGTTGACCGCGCCTATGTTCACCTGGAACCGGAAGGGGAAGGGCTGGAAGACTGGCAGGATGAAAAAGATGTTTCTGACTAGGGTTTCCAGCGCGGGCGCTGCTCGCCGCTGGTGCCGTTATTAATTTTGGCCTGTGCGCCGCCGCCGCTGGATGTTAGATAAATATCATTTGCCCCATCCCGGTTCGATATCCAGATAATTTGATTGCCGTTACTCGACCAGTCGGGCTGGCTGTCGGATGATGGAAGATTGGTTATGTTTGTAAACCCGGTCTGAATTGTGCTCCAATCTGCAGGAGACACGAGGAACAGGCTGGGGTTGGTGCCGGAGTTTTCGCGGCGGGCAAACAACAGGTTGTTTCCATTTGGCGACCAGCGCGGCGAATCTTCCAGTTGTGTGTTTTCTGACAGGCGGGTAATTCCACCACCAATGGTAAGAATATATAAGTCGGTGTTATCATCTCGATTCGAGATAAAAACCACCTTGCTGCCGTCTGGCGACCAGGCCGGGGCGCTGTCGTCAAACGAATCACTGGTCAATGATTCCGGGTTGCTTCCATCGGGTTTCATGCGATACAAGTCTGCCTGTCCGCCGGATACATTGCGAAAAACAATCCAGCCGTTTGAAGACCAGGCAGCCTGACTTTTCGCGCCTGTTATTGAAGATGAAATGGCTTCAAGACCGGTGCCGTCACTGGCATTGATCAGATACAAATCACCACCCCACTCAAGCACCAATTTTGAGCCGTCTGGCGACCAGTCATCAACCAGTGGCTGCAAACTGCCAGTGCCTGCAAATAAAACTTGCTGGCACACACCGGTGGGATCCATCAGAACAACATCCATAAAGCCATCATTATTTGCGTCTACGTTGTAAGCTATGGGCTTCTCAACCGATGCACAGGCTACCGCCACCTGGGTTAGCGCTGCCGATGTTGCCGTCTGGTTGACAACAATGGCTGTTGCCGTTTTATTGGCCGCATCCTGTGTAGCAGTCAGGGCGGCTGCGGTACTGGTCTGGTTAATCGTGGGAGTCAGGGTTTTGGTTGGTGTTCGGGTCACCGTGCGGGTAAGGGTGCGGGTGGGCGTGCGCGTATAGCTGCTGGACACCGAAGTGCGCGTGGGGAAGTAATAGATATACCAGGTGGAAGTGGGCACGCGGGTTTGCGTGCCGGTGGGGCGCGGTGTGCCGCCGCTGGCGGCCTGTGTGCCGGTTTGCGAACTGGTTTCATCTCCTTCGTTCTGCTGCGGCTGATCGGTTTGGCCCTGCACGGCGGTTTGCGTGCTGGCGGCGCGCGTCAGCCTGCCCGGTGTGATCGAAGGGATGACGTTCTGATCGGAAGGCAGGGTGAGCTGCTGCAAAATGGCGGTGAGGGTCAACACCGGTTGTGTGGAACTTTGTTCACCCATGTAAAAGCGGTCCAGGAAGGGAATGGCAAAAGGCAGGCGCAGGGGAAACAGGCTGCAACTGACCATCAGCAGCAGCGCCGCCGGCATGAACAACACAAACCACAACGATTTTCGCCGTGAAAACCTTTCAGAAACCAGTGATTTGCCCGTCGGGTCGTGTTCGCTCATGGTATGGATAGAAAAGCAAAGGATTAAGGTGATTATAACAAAATGAGCATGATTTGAACCAGGTTACAGCCCACAAACCTGAAAGGTGACATCAAATTTGTGACATTCTGAATATGAATGAATGACAAAAACCATCTTAAAATCGTTGACAAAAATGGTCAGGTTATGTTAATCTATATTACAGATGTAAACTATTCTCGTAATGAAAGGATGATCCCATGGCGTATAAAATTGATCCCGATGTCTGCATTAACTGCGGCTCGTGTGCAGCAGAATGCCCGGAAGAAGCCATCTACGAAGCTGATGAAGGCTATCATGTGATTGACGCTGCAAAATGCAAGGATCACGCGAAATGCGTGGAGGTCTGCCCGGTCGAAGCCATTTCCCAGGCATAAAAGTCCAAATCCTCTCATTGTGTCAAATCGAATCCCCACCAATCAAGGCGGGGATTTTTGTGTTGGACAAAGAATCTTTTTCCATTTTATGTAAACGAACTCAAGTTGCCGCCTGTGTGTCATTGCGAGCCCCGATGTTTTTTCGGGGCGTGACAATCTCTTTTTTAAGATTGCCGCGTCGGGCTCCCGCCCTCATCGCAGCGACAATCACAAAAATTTTTCAAGGTGCCAACCTGGAGCAAATTAAGTATAATGACCTTTGACGGAGGCAAAGATGAAAAAATTTGTGGCGGTGGCCGGAAACATTGGCGTGGGTAAATCAACCCTGGTGCGCTTGCTGTGCCAGCGTTTAGACTGGGAGCCTTTTTATGAACCGGTGGCTGAAAATCCCTATTTAACCGATTTTTATAAAAACATGCCCGCCTGGGGTTTTCATTCGCAAATCTTTTTTCTCACCCACCGCCTGCAAATTCACCAGCAATTGCTGCGTTTTTCCGGTTCTGTCATTCAAGACCGCAGTATCTATGAAGATGCCGAAGTTTTCGCGCAGAATTTGAGCCAGCAAGGAGCGTTGAGCGCCCGCGACTTCGAAACCTACTGGGCGCTTTACCGCACCCTCACCCAGTTTTTGCCCGCCCCCGATCTGTTGATCTATCTGCGCGCCTCAGTTCCCACATTGATGAAACGCATTGCCCAGCGCGACCGCGATTATGAACGTACCATAAAGCCTGATTACCTGGATCAATTAAACCAGTTATATGAGAAATGGATCAGCAACTTCCCACTGTGCCCGGTGCTCACAGTGCCCGCCGACGACCTGGATTATGTGGCTCATTCTCGCCACCTCGACCTGGTGACACGCAAAATTCAAGAAAAACTCACTGGCAAAGATGAAGTGATTTTTCAGGCTGATGAAATGACAGACTTATAGACACCCATGCAGACACCCATGCAGACACCCATATCCCTCCCGTAATCTGGGTTATCCTGCGTGTTGTGGCGTTGCTCCCCCTGAAAGATTGCGATCAGCGAGGCTCGACGACGAGTTTTATCGCTGTACGCACCTTCCCATCAATTTCCACATCCACGAACTCTGGCGCGCAAACAACGTTAATTCCGTCTTCCGCCAGGTAACCTTTGGCAAGTACCAGCGCCTTTACAGCCTGGTTGACAGCACCAGCCCCAATTGCCTGTACTTCAGCATGCTTGTGTTCGCGGATTACTCCTGCAATTGCCCCGGCCACTGCTGCAGTGCGGGAGTTCGCTTTTACTTTGATGACGTCCATATAACCTCCCAATTGTTTTTGTTTTTTTTTATGATTTGAATAGTGTTATTCTCACCGTTAAGGGGCATTTCTATTCATTTCACCTTATTCCTATCAAAATAATACAAGATTTGTGTTGTTTATTCAAGCGGTACTTTTAACCTGTTGTTAATATTATAAATCTGATTTTAATTCTTTAATTTGCAAGTCGAGACACATATTGATAAGACACTAAAATGGCAAAAAGGTTACGGGGCAAAAAAAATGGATTGAAATCAGGCAAATCCAATACTCATGGTTTATCCATCCATTAAATATCAACATTCTTATTCTTTTATTATTAATTTAATCGTATTCGTAGTAGAGGGTGTGGATAATGTGGAAACGAAAAAAGACTGCGTTTTAATACCCATATATGGCTGAAAACACCGAAAAACTGCTATCTTTTCCCATATATAGAATTTTTTAAGGAGGGGTTATCCTTTTGATTTTGTGGATAAGTCAAGGATAAAAATGGGAACATTTTCTTGTTTCAAAAAAGAAATGAAAAGGTGGAAAGAATTGGGCTAATTTGGCTCAAAACGACCTGGTTTTTCCACAACTTTAAATAGTTATCCACAGTTTTTGGCAAGTTATCCACAGGTTGTGGGGGATTAAATCGAGGTAATGACTCCATTGCGGCGGGCGTAAAGATCGAGCAATTCTTCTATATGATCCAGAAAAGCATCCAATGCTTCCACCCGTTCGGGCAGGTGTTCAGGGTCAAGCTGCAGAACTGAGCAGGCTTCATCCCACACTTTTTTGCCGCGATATTCAGGATTTAGGCAGGTCAGGGTCAATGTCCAGGTGCGCAGCAGAATCCACATGGCTGAAACGGGTTCATCATCCACCAGGGCGTTCATGGCTTTCACGTAATAGGGCAGGCGCAGGGCAGCCAGGCGCGGGGGGCAGGTTTTGAGGCGCGCCAGTGTGGCGTGCGCTTCTGTGAAACTCTTTCCCCAGCTTTCCCACTCATCCAGGGTGATGGACTGGTTCATCACCAGTTCGCTCAACTGGGGAACCAGTTCAGGTCGCCCCAGCGCCTCAGCGCGTTTGGGAAAGTCGAGGAACAGGCGCCGTTCGGATAGAGGGACGCCATTCAGGCAGGCAATGGCATTGGCGGCTTTTTCCAGGGCGCGCAGATAGGACATCAATTCAGGCGCGCCTTCCAGGCTGGCGGTGTGCAAATCCATCCAGTGGGCGCGCGCCTGTTCGGCCAGGCTCTGCGCGCGGCGGTGCACATATTCCGCGTGGTTGAACTGAGCGCACACACTGGCCTGAGTATATTCAAACCAGTGGCGCTTGTCGTGCAGCACCAGCGGTCCCTGGCATAAAAAGCTGCCCATCCACGGATCGTTGCGCAGGGCGCGAGGCTGCTGAAAATCGCTTACCGAATAGTGGGCAATATCCAGGCTGATATCTTCTGTGACGGCTTCCACCTCGCGCGCGATGCTTTGAGGCCGGTCGTGGATGAAAATCAGGTCAATATCGGCTGTACCGCCCAGCATGGCTTCTCCCTGCAATAGCGAACCGGTGAGATAGATGCAAAACAGTGTAGGGTCAGAGCGGACTTTTTTATCCACCGCCTGGCGGGCCAGTTTTAGCATGATTTCGCGGGTAATACGCATGAGGCAGTCTTCCAGAAGATAAATTTTTTTGGCGGTTCTTTAATCAATGCCCAGGGATATGGGCAGTTCGGGTTGAAACGGCGGCATTTGAAGCGTCTGGCGGATGCGGTTTTCCACCCACTGCAGGTGTTCGGGGCGGCGCACATAGTCCAGCTCGTTGGTGTCAATGGCCAGCACGGGAAAGGGCAGGTTTTCGTTCTTCAAGAAGAAATCATCATAAGCATGGTTGAGCTGGTCAATATAATCGCGTTCCATCTGGCGCTCATAAGAACGGTCGCGCAGGGCAATGCGCTGCATCAGCACGTCGGTTTCGGCGCGCAGGTAAACCACCAGGTTTGGCTGGGTGATTTTTTCGCTGAGCGCCTCTTGCACGCGGTAATACATTTCCAATTCGTCGCCCTTCAGGTTGATGCTTGCAAACAGGGCGTCTTTTTCAAAAGTGTAGTCGCTGATCAGGTGGCGCCCTTCGGCCAGGATTTGCGGAACGCTTCTGTTTTGCTGGCGATAGCGGCTGAGCAGAAAGAAAATTTGGGTTTGAAAAGCATAACGGGCGCGGTCGCCGTAAAAATCGCTCAGAAAGGGGTTCTCTTCAAACACTTCCAACTGCACCACAGCGTCAAACGCCGGCTGCAGCAGCCGCGCCAGGGTGGTTTTTCCAACGCCGATCACACCTTCAATGGCCAAATACATGCGCGTTTCCTCGATGTCCCCGATGGGGTAGGTTTGATTGCTTAAAAATATACCACAAATAAGCGTAGAAAATTTTGGTCTGCAATGCTGTCATTTCAAGCGGTTCGTGCAGCCTTTGTTGGCGCGGCATGCGGCAAGCGAGAAAGCTTGCCTGACCTGCGGTCAAGATTTCTCCTCGCTGGATTGGGTAATCTCACAGGTGCATCGAATCGCCGCTCGTTGAAATGACGCAAGTTTTATGGCGTGAACTGCATATAGGGGAAGAAGTTTCCCTGTGGATAGGTGCTGCCGCTGACGCTGGAACTGGGACTGGACACACCGTAGCCATTAATGGCTACAATGCGGTACCACAGGGTGGCAGGCGGTTGCCCGTCCGCATCGACAGCATTGGCGTCAATGAATACCACCTCATCTTCCTGGGTGTAACCGACCACTGACCAGCCGCTGACGCCGTTTAACGAACGCTCAATGCGGTAAGAATCTTCGTCATCCAGGATGTCATTCCAACTCACTTGCAATATGTAAACGGAAATCGGGGTTACGGTTACCCCGCCTGGCGTTGACGGCACACCGCAGGCGTTGGTGGAAATGTGCTGTGTGTTGCTGACCGCCTCGCCGCCGGCGTTGCCGGCGCGCACGCGGTAGTAGTAACTGGTACCGCAAGGCAGTAAGGTGTAATCAAACTGGGTGGTGTTGGCGTCCAGCGTAATTCCATCAAACTGGGTCCAGTTGGTTCCGTTGGAGGAGCGTTCCACGATGTAGTTGGCTTCGCGGGCGGTGTCTTGCCAGGTGAGGCGGATGCGGCTTTGCGACAGCGCGCTGGCGTTGAGCGTGAACGGGTTGGGTTCGGGCGGGCAAATCACCGTGTCAGCCGTTACGGTGTTGCTGGGGTTTGATTCTCCGTAAGCATTGTAGGCGGTGACCCGAAAGCGATAGGTTGTGCCGCAGGTTAATAGATTCACCGTTTTCTCAACAGTGTTTTGGTCAGCATAATATTCCGCCGCATGATCCAGCGAATAAATCACAAATCCATTTTCGTCGCTGCTGTTATCGCTCCAGTTGAGACGGATGGAAGAGGTGGACAGTGTGGTGGCGGTCAGCCCGGAGGGTGGGTTGGGGGCGCAATAGGTGCTGGCTGTGGCGATATTACTGTAAGCTGAATAGCCATTGCCTCCCTTTGCCCGCACGCGATATTGAAAATTGTTACCGCAGGGCAGGTTCACATTTTGATAACTGGTTGTATTGGCAGGTAATACAATTTGCTGCCAGGTTCCACCGCTGGCAGGCGCTCTTTCCAGGTAAAAAGCGGTTTCGTCATCGCTGTTGTCTGTCCAGGTCAGGTTGATCTGATATTGTGACACAGTCACTGCTGCCAGGTTGCTGGGAGCGGTGTGTGTTCCATCTCTGAATTTCGCCACCACCGATGCTGTGTTGTTGAGTGTCCTGGCATTGTTTCGACCGCTGGTGCCGGTTGCCAGCCCGTTGTAAGAAACATTGGGATTGGAGAAATACTGGATACGCTGGCAGCCAGAGGGGCAATCATACGCCATGACGGTGCGGAAGGAGTTGTCGGATGCCCAGTGTCCGTACGAATAGGAGTATGCGCCCTGGCTTCCGGCATCCTCTGGATTATGCTGCGCTCCCATGTTATGACCGGTTTCGTGCGCCAGCGTAAAAAGGCTGCCCGACTGGCAGTTTGATGAGACATTCACCACGCTGAATCCATAGGGTGCGAAAGCATTATTAACAAAATTTGAATCCATCAACCACCCGACACCGCAGGTTAAACCGGTTTTTTGCACCAACAGCACTACAAGGTCAGCGTTATACGAGTTTCGTAAAGTGTGAACGATATCCAGGTTTCCGTCAGATGTTGGCGTGAGGTGATTTTGCAGGATGGAAGATAGATCATAGCTCGTTTCGGCATAACTGACTTGAGCAGAATGTACCAGGTGCATGCGCTGGTTAATCTGGCTGTTGGCATAAGCAGAGTTGGCGTCAGAAATAGCCTGGTTGATATAGGCGTTGGTGGCGCTTGTCCCTCCCAGTTGAAGCATTGCCAGGGGGGTATAAACCACCATCACATCAATCTGGCTGCCGTCATCATCACCGGTGGCCTGCGGAAAAATCATACCTTCCGGCAGCGCAGGAGGTATCATTTCTGGTTCCGTTTCAGGCATTGCCAGAATGTAATCAATTTCATAAACGGCATGGAAATTATTGACGAAGCGCACCTGGTAGAGCAGTTGCGGCAGAGCCATGCTGGCGCTGAGGGTCTGGTTGACCACTGAAAGCGTTACTGCGCTGCCGTCCACGCCCTCCACGGCGCCGCTCAACACAAAGCCGGTGTCAAAACGCTCCAGGCGGCTCAGCAGGGCGGTCAGCGTCACATCGTCAAACGCATTGAGCGACAGACGGGTTTCCATTGCGCCGCCTTCCAGCAGCAGGGCGGCGTTTTCCAGGGCGGTGAAGTTCACCTGCACGTAACGCGCGCGCACGGCGGCCGGTTCCAGCGGCAGGATGGCGGTGGGGGTGATCAGCGGGTCTTCAAATAAGTTCGGAACGCTTTGCTGGTTAGGAGTCGAGGCGAGCACAGAGGCCTGTGCCGCGCTTGCCGCCCCCAGGCAGAACAGGAAAAGAAAGGCAATTTGAACGGAGCGGCGCCAAAGGTTAAACATGGTGTTCCCTGGACCAGTCAGAAGCCAACATGATCTGATGGGGAACCCCGCCTCAGATCGCGCTTAGACGATAACATACTTCCACTGGCAGCAACGATAAAAACAGCAAACCCTCAGGATATTCACAGGAATAGCCAACAGGCCCCTGGTTTGTTGAAAGAGCGTTCTGAATGAATGCGCAATCCCTGTATAGTTATGACGGACTGACGCGCGAAAAATTACGAACATTACAAGATTGTGTGCAATTGTTATGCCGATCAGGCGGGAGACAGCCACACTGACTGGTAGGCGTCCAGTTGCAAATCCACCGCGTCGCCAAAGTCCAGCGGCTGACGGGTCAGCAGGTCGACCCAGTTGCCGTCGGGCAGCGAGAGGGCTGACAGCGAAAGCTGCACGCTTTGCGGCTGCGCCGAGAGGTTGTGCAGGCACAAAGCAATGTCATCATCTTCCAGCGAGAAGCGCAGCAGCCCCAGTACGGCAGGCGAACCGCAATCCAGGGTCATTTGCGGCGCGCCGGGATTGAAGGCGCTGCACGCCGCGCGCACCTGCTGCAGGTGGGTCAGGGCGCTGAATTGCTGCTGCGCCGGGCTGCCGGGCTGGTCCAGCGCGGCAGACACATTCACCGGGTTCAAACCGTGCGGCGCATCGAAACGCGAACGCCCGTTGTGCGAGACAATCCGTTTTGGATCGGCGGATTCCAGCAGGCTGGCGGCGTCGACTTCGGGCAGCCCCACCAGGGTGAACAGCACATTCCAGGCGGCCAGCAATCGCCTGGGCGCAAGGTTGGAATCGAGGGCTGCCAGGGCGCTGTGCAGGTTGAAGGGCAGCCGTTCACCCGTCACCGTCGATGGTGAAACATCAAACAGACCGGCTTTGCGCAGGTGCTTTTGCAGGGCGCCAGTTTTGGCGCGGCTCAACAGGCTGCGCACGGGCAGCAAATCGATGCCGCGCGGGCAGGCCAGGCTGTTCAGATAGGTGACATCGGGCGAGGGCAGGGTCAGGTCGGCGCACCACTTGCGCAGCGGGCGGGCGTCGCCTTCTGCCAGGGCATACAGCAGCAGGGCGGGCAGGGCGCTGCTCACCAGCAGGTGGGCGGCGTTCAACCCGTTGCCAAAAAACCTGAAATCTTCTGATTGTGAAAAACCGCTTTCTACCACCAGGCGCACATGCGGAGCGGCCTCGTTCAGCACCCCGCGCAGAAAATTCACCATCAGGTAGGACTTGGTCTGGTGAATGCAGGTGGTGCCCGATTGCTTCCACAGGTATGGCGCATGATGAATGAGCAGGTAGCGCGCGCCGCGTTCCACCCAGTGCATCATCTGGTCGAGCATCTCCAGCAGCACGCGCGGTTCGCGGTAGTTCAGGTCGGGCAGGTCGGGGCGGAAGGTGGTCCACACCATCTGCTCGCCCTTTGTGGTTGTGAACGGGGTGAGCAGCGCCGAATCAACCGGCCGGAAAACCGGCGTGAGGTCGGCCTCGGGCGGCAGGGTCAGGTAAAAATTGGCATAAGCCTTTTCCTGGTTGAGAAAGGCCTGAAACCAGGGATGCCCGGCGGGGGTGTGATTTAATTCGGCGTCCAGCAGCACTTCAAAATCTGCTGTGAGGTCGTGCACATTCTGCCAGCTTCCCAGGGCGGGGTCAGGCTGGCGCCCGTCGAGAATGTCAAAAGGATCGTTGCCTTCATGCGGAAAGAACGGCAGCAGGTGCAGCCCGGAGAATAACGGCTGCCAGCGGCGGCGGGCAAATTGAGCCAGGCTGTGCAGCGGTGCTTCGCCGGAGACGTTGAACAGGTTTGCCGGAACCGCCAGCAGGGCGTCGCTGGCCTGCAACTCGCGCATGGAGGTGGGGTTGGTTTGCCACACCTTCAGGCGTTCATCCAGCCAGGCGGCGGCCTGGCTGCCGCGGTTTTCGCCGTACATCAGGCGCAGGTGAAAGCGGGGGTCAAAACAATGGCAGGTGGTCATACGGCCTCCGTTTCGTTTTCAGCAATACAGATTGCCCCCGGCTGCCAGTGAATGACTTCAGCGGCAGCATTGGGCAGGATGAGGTTGAATGAATCTTTCAAGGGCAAATTGCGCGCCAGGCTGATCAGCGCTGCCAGCGCCATGCCGTGCGAAACTACCAGCACTTTTTGGCCGGGGTGGGCGCGGGCAATGTCATCGGCCGCCTGCGCCACGCGCTGCGCCACCTGGAGCATGGTTTCACCGCCGGGGGGGCTGTTGTGCACGGGATCAAGGCGGCGCTTTTCACGCATGCCGGGGTATAGTTGGTCAATTTCATCCAATAACAGAGTTTCCCATTCGCCCTGGCAGCCTTCGCGCAGGCGCTCGTCGGTGAGAATGGGAAGCCCAACCACCTGGCTGATCTCATGGGCGGTCTGCCGGGTGCGAATCATCGGGCTGCAGTAGAGGGCGGCAAACTGTTCTCCGCGCAGTTGGAGGGCGGCTGCGCGCGCCTGGGCAATACCCTCGGCATTCAAGGGGATATCGGTGCTGCCCTGATAGCGTTTTTCAATATTCCAATCGGTTACGCCGTGGCGCACCAGCCACAGCTCGGTTTTGTTATGGTTTGTTTCGGTCAATACGTACCTCTAATACAATTTAACCGCTAAGGCGCGAAGAACGCAAAGAAATTTTTTAAAAACGACGTTCTCTGCGGCTTTGCAAAGCACCCCTGTGGGCGTGTGAGAAATTCCAGCGCCTTTGCGTTGTAGTGTTTAAGGGATGATACCACAATCTAAGGGCACTGAATTAATCCCTGCGCCCACAGGCAGCCGCCGCAGGTGGGGTCGAGATTGCCATAACAGTCTTCGTAGTTATCATCTGCCAACTCGCAACTGTTGCAAAATGTGCAGGGTGAGAAATCAAAGCGCATCAGGCGCTCGCGCAGTTCCACATAAACCGGGTCATTCCAGATTTCCAACAGGCTGCGCTCCAGCACCGAGCCAAAGCTGAATGTTTTTGAGCGGCGCACACGGTCATCCAGATAATGATCATGGCTGTGCAGCAGCGGCAGGCACGGGCTGACCTGCCCGTCCCAGCGCACGCTCAGGCTGCCTTTTTCAATGAACGGGCAGCGGTCCACCAGGTGGTCAAATTCCTGCCCGGCAAACCGCACGCAAAACTTGCCGCCAATTACCGTCCCCAGTACCGGCAGGGTGTCTTCGGTAATATCCATGCGCGGGAAATTGATTAGCGGTGAAAAGCCTTCCTGGTTGTAGGCGCCGTCGTACATGGATTTTTCGTACAGGATTTCCTGCCGCATTTCAGGCGTGTAGGCCAGCACATTGCTGATTGAAAAATCTTGCGCGCCAAAACGCATGCCCATCTCGATCACGGCAGGCAGGTCATGAATGTTGCGCTGCATGGCCACAAATGCCACGCCAATGAGGGGTTTTTGGAATTGATTAAATTCTTTGTAATCGCGCAGCGCCATCATATTTTTGATCACTTTGGGAAGCGTTGCCCCCAGGCGCACATCGGCGTAGCTTTCCGGTGTGGCGCCGTCAAGCGAAACCCACAGTTTATCCAGCCCCACAAAGCACAGGCGTTCGATCATGGCGTTGTTTAATAACGTGCCGTTGGTGATTAATTCTACGCTGACGCCGATGTCTTTCATGCGGCGAATCCAATTGATGATTCTGGGATGGGCAAGCGGCTCGCCAAATCCTCCAAAGAACACCAGCGGCTTTTGAGGCAGCGCCTGCACACCTTCTTCAATGCGCTGGAAAGTGATTTCATCCATCGAACCCATAGGCTCATCCCACACATTGCGAATGCAGGTGCGGCAATTGAGGTTGCATGCGCTGGTCACTTCAATGTATACGCGCGCCAGGTGCGAAACCGGCCGGCGCAGGCGAATTTCGTTGTCGCCCTCGCTGATCCACAACTTGTCGCCGGGTTGAATGCCCATTTTTTGCGCCATCTCAGGCGGCAAAATGATATGCCCCTGATCATCTACATTTGCTGGATAAAAATAATGCGGCATAACGATAATCCTCAGACAGCCTTCGCAGTCTTCATATTCAAAAGATTGAATGTATTATACCGTGTAAGGGGCGATTGGTGAATTATGGTATAACTGGAACGCAAATGAAACCATCCATTCTTCCCATTGGAAAACTGCCTGCCGACCTGCTGGCGCAAGTACTGAAGAGCGCGCCTATCAACGATCCGCGCGTGCTGGAAGGACCCGGCATTGGCATGGACTGCGCCGTGATTGACAACGGCGACACCTGCCTGGTGCTCAAAACCGACCCAATCACCTTTGTCAGCGACGCCATTGGCTGGTATGTGGTGCAGATCAACGCCAATGACATTGCCACCACCGGCGCCGAGCCGCGCTGGTTTTTGTGCACCAGCCTGCTGCCCGAAGGCAAAACCACCCCCGAAATGGTGCAGCACATCAGCGACCAGATCAGCCAGGCATGCCGCGAAAAGAACATCGCCTTTGTGGGCGGGCATACTGAAATCACACACGGCATCGACCGGCCTATCCTGATGGGCACCCTGGTGGGTGAAGTGGAGCGCCAGCGCCTGATCACCCCGCGCGGCGCCGCCCCCGGCAATGCCGTGCTGCTCACCAAGGGCATTCCCATCGAAGCCACCGCCATCCTGGCGCGCGAATTTCCGCAGCGCCTGCGCGGGATATTATCAGAAGAAGAAATTGCCGAGGCAGCCGATTACCTGTATCACCCCGGCATCAGCGTGGTGCGCGACGCGCACCTGGCGCAGCAGGCCGGGCGGGTGACCGCCATGCATGACCCCACCGAGGGCGGGCTGGCTGCCTCGTTGTGGGAAGTGGCTGAAGCCAGCGGTCGGCGCCTGGTGATCGATCCATCCGCCATTCCCATCCCGTCTCTTTCGGCTCGCATTTGCCGGGCATTCGACCTCAACCCGCTGGCCACCATTGCCTCGGGCGGGCTGTTGATGACCGTGGAAGCCGAAGACGCCGATGCCATTTGCCAAGCCCTGCAAAGCGAGGGCATCAACTGCCGCCAGATTGGGCGCGTGGAAGAGGGTGATTTCGGCGCCTGGACGGAAGAAAACGGCATACAAACGCCCCTGCTGCGCCCGCAAAGAGATGACATCGGCAAGGTGTATGAATGACCTGCCCCTTCCCCGGCTGCCCGGCCTGAACGGCAGCCGCCCCGCCTGGCTGGTTCCCGGCAGGCTGCTGGCGGGCTGTTCGCCCGCCCTGGGCGCGCCTGATGACACACCCTTGCGGCTGCGTTCCCTGCTGCAAGCCGGCATCGACACCTTTTTTGACCTGACCCTCCCTGATGAACATACAAATTATTGGAGCGTGCTTAATGCTGAGGCGCAGCGCATGGCAATGAATGTGTCTGTGCAGCGTGTTCCATTGACCGCAGATGACCTTGATATCACTCACACCCTGCAAAGGCTGCTGAATGCCCTGGATGAAACCTTAAACCAACAGCACAGGGTATATTTGCACTGCTGGTCAGGGTTTGGACGAACCGGTGTGGCGGGCGGCTGCTACCTGGTGCGGCACGGCAGCACCCCCCAACAGGCGCTGGCCTGGGTCAATGAGCTGCGCTGCGGGTTGCTGGCGCCGCCGATTGAGGATCCCGCCCCCTATTCGCTGATTTTAGAGTGGCAGCCCGGACAATAACCGAAAGGCAAACAAAATGGATCAACCCCTCAATGCCAATGGATTGTTTCGCAGCCTGTACTGGGTACAGCCCGGTTCGGTTCTGGCGGGACAGTATCCCGGCTCGCCCTATAATGAGGATGAAACCCGCCGCAAGTTGAATCTGCTTTTGGACCTGGGCGTGCGCCATTTCATCGACCTGACCGCCCCCGGCGCTGCCGTGCCTTATGACCCGGTGCTGCGCGAGTTGAGCGGCTGGTTGAACCTGGAGACCGATTATCAGCGCTGCACCATCGCCGACTATTCAGTGCCGCCGGTTGAGACGATGATCAAGATTCTGGATGCGGTCGATACCGCAGTGCAGCGTGGCGGGGCAGTTTACATCCACTGTTGGGGCGGGGTGGGGCGCACCGGCATGGTGGTGGGCTGCCACCTGGCGCGGCACGGGCTGAGCGGCGAGCAAGCCCTGGAGCGCATTGTCGAGCTGCGCAGCGGCCTGGCGAACCAGTCGCCCGAAACCGACGCCCAGTGCGCCCTGGTTCTGGGCTGGCAGCCCGGGCAGTGAAATCAAAATCAGCCAAAATATGTTATGCTATTCAGTAAATAACCACAGATGAACACGGATGGACACGGATACGAAATTTTCCCCAAGATTCCACCCGAAAAAATCAAAATTTGTCGCTGCGAGGAGGGCGTGAGCCCGACGTGGCAGCCTTGTTGTTGAAACTAAAGATTGCCACGCCCCGAAAAAACATCGGGGCTCGCAATGACAGATCGGTAGAGATGTTGAATAAATCATCAGTGTTGATCGGTATTCATCTGTGGTTTCTTCCTAAACCAGTGAGGCTCACATGGCATTTACCCCCAGCCCCACCAACCTGCTGCAAAAAATCTACCTGACCCTGGCGCAATTCCCGGTGCTGGGAGCGCGCATGCGCGAACGCATGCGGCTGAAGTTGTTTGACCGCGGCGTGATTCAGCCGCAGGAGTTCCAATCAGAGGTACAGCGTATGGCGCTGCGCTCGCAGCAGCGCGAGGGGGTGAAAAATCCGCTGGAAGAAGAAGGCGCAGAATTATGGGAATTGCGCCTCAACCACACCCGCGAATATCTGACCGATCTGATTGCCAGCCAGCACCTTACCCTGCAAGAATTTGAGCAGATTGTCAACGATGTGCTGCAAGAACAGGGCGTTAAACCGCGCGAACTGCTGCTTGCCACCAACCCCGAACTGGCGCCGGTTGACATGGTGTTTGAGCAAGCCATGGCAATTGAAAAGCTGCCCGCCGACGAGCGCGCCAAATATGCCGCCCGCCTGCACGAGTGCAAGGTGGTGCTGATCCGCTCCATCGTCAGCGACCAGTTGCGCTACATCAACATTGCCAAAGAGCGTTTTTCCATCGCCGACCTGGTGGACATTCGCTGGCGCAAGATCGGCACCGGGCGCATTGGCGGCAAAGCCGCCGGGCTGCTGCTGGCGAACAGCGTGCTGTGTCAGACGGCTGAAAAAGAGCTTTGCTCCAGCCTGCACATTCCCGACTCGTTTTTTATCGGCTCGGATGTGTTCTACAACTACATGGCCATCAACAACCTGATCCACTGGAACGATCAGAAATACAAACAAGAAGAGGAAATGCGCGCCGACTACCCCAAAATCGTCGAAGATTTTGAGGCGGGCAGCTTCCCTCCTGACATCCAGGAAAAACTGCGCGCCCTGTTGTCGAACGTGCATTCCAAACCGTTGATCGTACGCTCCTCCAGCCACCTGGAAGACAACTTCGGCACCGCCTTTGCCGGCAAGTACGAAAGCATCTTCTTGCCCAACCAGGGCACGCCCGACCAGAACTTCAAAGCCATCAGCCGCGCCATTGCGCGCATCTACGCCTCCACCCTGTCGCCCAATGCCCTGCTCTACCGGCGCAGCAAAGACCTGCAAGACTACGACGAACGCATGGCGGTGCTGATTCAAACCGTGGAAGGCAAGCAGTACGACCACTATTTCTTCCCCGACGCGGCCGGGGTGGCTTTCAGCCGCAACCTGTATCGCTGGGCGCCGCAGATCAACCGCGAAGACGGCTTTGTGCGCCTGGTGTGGGGGCTGGGCACGCGCGCCGTCGACCGCGTGGGCAACGACTACCCGCGCCTGATCGCCCTCAGCCACCCGCTGCTGCACCCCAACACCGACCCCGAAGCCATCAGCCGCTATTCGCAGCGCTTCATCGACCTGATCGACCTGAAAGACAACCAGTTCAAAACCGTTCCGGTCAGCCTGATTCTCAGCGCCAGCTACCCGGCGCTGCGCTACGTGGTGCAGTCTGAGGATGATGGTTTCTTAACCACCCTGCGCACCAACCTGATCTCGGACCCCAAACGCCTGGTGCTGACCTTCGATGAAATGCTGCAGCGCACCGCTTTTGCCGCGCAAATGCGCAGCGTGCTGCGCCTGCTGGAGACTGCCTACCGCTCGCCGGTGGACGTGGAATTTACCGTGCACCTGGAGGGGGTGGAGTTCGGGCAGCCCAAGGCGGCCATCAGCATTTTGCAGTGCCGCCCGCTGGTGCACATGCTGCCGCAAGAGGTGGCGCCGCTGCCCTCGCAGCTCAAAGAAGATGATGTGATCTTTTCGACGCATTTCATGGTGCCGCAGGGCGCCATTCACAACATCGAATATGTGGTGTTCGTGCCGCCGCAGGAGTATTACGCCCTGCCCACCATGAACGACCGCCAGAAGCTGGCGCGCACCATCGGCAAGATCAACGAAGCCCTCAAAGACAAAGCCACCTTCATCTGTGTGGGTCCGGGGCGCTGGGGCAGTTCCAACTCCGACCTGGGCGTGCCTATCGGCTACGGCGACATCTACAACGCGCGCGCACTGATCGAACTTTCGGGCATGGGAGCGGGACCGGCGCCCGAACCGTCGCTGGGCACGCACTTCTTTCAAGACCTGCTGGAAGCGAACATCTACCCGCTGGCGGTGCTGCTGGACGACCACGAGGCGGCTTTCAACCAGCGCTTCTTCTACGAAGCGCCCAACTGCGCCGACGAGTTCATCCAGGTTGACGAGGGGTTGCGCAAAGCCCTGCGCCTGATCCGCGTGGCTGATTACCGCCCCGGCAGCCGCCTGGAGATGGTGATGAACGACGAGCAGCGCCTGGCGGTGGCGTTTTTGGCTGCCACCCCCTCCTGACCTCAAAAAAGCATGGGTTTTAGGGGATTGTTCAAGCGTTTTTGCAGTATAGCATTTCTGTGCAGGTAGTTTACAGGTTGGGAATGCAGCGTTTCAAGAGACTGGATAATTATTAATCAGGCGCTTGCCTCAAAATGGGCAGGTGTTTAGAGTACAATTAATGCATGAGCCTACCACTATTTCAACCCCCTAAAGCGATTGATACCCACTTTAAAACCGATTCGGATATTGTTTTGTTTAACGGTGACACAAAAGATTTGCTTGCTGAAATTCCCGACAACTCAATTCAGTTAATTATCACATCACCCCCTTACAATCTCGGCAAAGACTACGAAAACCGAGTTGACATTGTACACTATCTTGAAAAACAAGCCCAAATTATTGCCGAACTATACCGTGTCTTGAAAGACGAAGGTAGTTTATGTTGGCAAGTGGGGAATTTTGTGGAAAATGGCGAAGTTTACCCACTGGACATTTTGTATTACGGCATATTCAAAAAACTAGGTTTACATTTACGGAACCGTATCATTTGGCGTTTTGGTCATGGTCTTCACGCATCAAAACGTTTTTCTGGAAGGTATGAAACTATTTTATGGTTTACGAAAAGCAACGATTACTTATTTAATCTCGATAGTGTTCGTATTCCATCAAAGTATCCAGGGAAACGTCATTTTAAGGGCGAAAAAAAAGGACTACTTTCAGGTAATCCATTAGGAAAGAATCCTTCAGATGTATGGGAAGTGATTTTACAAGATTGGGAGCAGGAAATTTGGGATATTCCAAATGTAAAATCCAATCATCCTGAAAAAACAGACCACCCCTGCCAATACCCAATTGAATTAGTGGAACGTTGTGTGCTTGCGTTAACAAATGAAAACGATTGGGTTTTAGACCCATTTGCCGGAGTTGGTTCATCACTTATTGCGGCAATCAAGAACAATCGTCGCGCTATTGGGAGCGATAAAGAAAAAGAGTATATTGATTTAGCACATGAACGAATTCTTGCCTATTTCAACGGTACGTTAGGCTATCGCCAAATTGGAACGCCAGTTTATGAGCCAACAGGCAAAGATAAAGTGTCAAGAATCCCAGACGAATGGACAGAAGTTTATGGGCAAAGAAATCTGTTGGATGAACAAGGAGAATATAGTAAATGAAAATCGTTGGTACATATTCTTTTAATGGCGGCGCAGAGGCGATTCATAAGAAATATGAGCAAGAACTGGATGAAGTAAAGCAAATTATTGCCAATGTTGACGCAAAAATACATAAAACAAAGACAAGCAAAGAAAAAACCATGCACGATAAGGTTTTATACAGTCCTCGTTCTTTGAATAAAGCAATCAGCGATGGTTTTTTAGCACTGGAATGGGTAAAGAAAAGGGTTTTGTGCGATTATCCCACACAGTTTTATAGCGAAGAAT
>Ga0334890_1001561_pt1 | contig 29921 bp, 27 predicted proteins | sample GraSluR1_MG_3_FD_207220 | JGI IMG/M metagenome (GOLD analysis project Ga0334890, IMG submission 207220) | Sludge microbial communities from methane-producing bioreactor in Wageningen University, Netherlands - Granular Sludge_31_08-R1 | ecosystem: Engineered > Bioreactor > Anaerobic >... | reverse complement strand
GGCATCGCCTCGAAGGGAAGAAAGTGCGCCAGCAGGAAGACGGCCACCATGACGCCAAGCGTCGCTACCGCCTTGGCGCGGCCGTTCCAGGCGTTAAGCGTCAGGACGCTGCGAATTCGTGACGCCGGGGGAGTGGACGTACTCACCGGCCCACCGCCTGCCGTTGCGACTGGAGGTTCTGCCGCAGCACCGCTTCGACGCATTCCCAGAACTTGTTGAGGCAGCAGATCTTCAGCGTGCAGACGGTCTGCACCCCCTGGCGGCGCATCTCCACCACGCCGGCGTCCCGCAGAACGGCCAGGTGCTTGGACACGGTGGACTGGTCCGCCCCGACCAGCTCGGTCAGCTCGCACACGCAGAGGTCTCGCTGCGCCAGGGCATCGAGCATCCGCATCCGACTGGGGTGGGCCAGGGCCTTGGCGATCCGGGCCCGTGCCTCGTATTGCGACGTCGATTTGAGTTTCATGGCCATATGGCCATTATGCCATGAAAAACCCCGGAGTCAAGACTCGAATTCCCACACACGCATCGGCCTGTAACTGCCGCAGAAGCGCGCCCGGGACGGCCGGTTCATCTGTGCAACGTCTTGGGGTCAGATCAGCCCGGCCGCCACAAGGGGGACGCCCGGAAACGCGACGGACGTGTCGGAATGGCCCAGTACGATGCCCGCGGCCGGGGCGGCGATGGTCTCCAGCAGCTTGCCGAAGGCGTTGTACGTCCGGGCCACGGGGTAGCCCGCCGAGATCACGTCTCCCGGACGCACCATGAAGCGGATGATGCCGCTGGTCGAGCTGATGATCTGGTCGGAGTACGGCAGAAAACGACCGCGGCATTCACGAGGGAGGGGATAGGCGAACGGTTCGGGGTCCGGCGGGACCATCCCCAGCGCCGCCAGGTTGTTCCAGATGGCCCGCACGCCGTGCCGCACGTTCACCTCGTTCACCACGTACGCCTCGCCCAGTTCCAGGGTCAACGCGGGCACGTCATGATGCAGCAGACTGCCGGAAAGGGTTCGCGGGGACAGCAGCGCGTCCGGCGACTTGGGCGACTCCGCGATGAGCAGCAGGCCGGTGATCCGCGCGAAGGCCTTGGCCTGGGCAAACGTCTCCTTGTGCGCGGCGCCCGGAGGCGGATCCAGCACGGCGTACGGAATGCTGCTTCGCCAGTCGTTGTGCAGATCCAGCACCAGCGCCGGCCGGGTCTGCGTGATCTCCTGAAAAATCCGGTGGGCGATTCGCTGGGCGAGCGATCCGTTGGGGTTCCCCGGAAACGCCCGGTTCAGGTCCTCGCCGCTGAACGCCACGTGCCGCGACGACATCTCGAACCCCAGCGGGTTCATCAGCGGGAAGGCGTTCACTTCGCCGCGGAGCAGTCGGCTCCGACGCAGCCGCTTGAAAATCTCCTGGATGACGACGATCCCACCGACCTCGTCGCCATGACCGCACGCCGTCAGCCAGACGGTCGGACCCGGCTGAGCGGCGCGGGTCCGCATGACGGCCAACCGCCGCCGCGACAGGTCCGAGCCGGTGAGAATTTTGATGAACGAATAGCGGACCGACGGCTTCGGCCGGGCCGACGACGGTCTGGGCGAGGCCGGCTTGCCCTGGCCGGTCTCCTTGGGACGTTCGGACCCCATGGATCAGTCCTCGTCGTCAGACCGTCCGCGCCGCCCGGGTTGGTCCTGGGCCATCTCGCGTTCGATGCGACTGAGCTCGCGCAGCAGTTCCACTTCGCGCTTGGCGCTGCCGGTGTCTTCCGCGGAACCCGGTCCGGCCGCCAGTTCCTGGAGCTCGCACTCGATTTCCAGGCAACGACGCTCCAACTGGCATCGCTTCTGTGGTGTCATCCTCGGATCATCCGATGGCCGGCGTTCGGCTCCCCGCCGTCACGCCATGGCGGGGACGGCAGCCTGAGCCGAAATTCTCTCCTGAGCGGCCTCCAGAATCAACCGCAGAACATCCGCGTAGCGCAGCCCCTCAAACGCCGCCATCAGGTTGAACTTGCCGTCCCAGCACCACCCCGGGTTCGGATTCACCTCCAGCAGCTTCAATCGGCCGTTCGCGTCCGTCCGGAAGTCAAACCGGGCGTAGTCTCGACAGCCGCAACGCTCGAACAGGGCGTTCGAGTAGTCGTACAACTGCCGCTGCAACTCCTCGTCCGGAAACGCCTCGACATACCGGATCTGCGTCCAGTACGGTGAGTCCGGGTGCCACTTGGACTCGTAGCCCAGAATCTGCGGCAGGCCCGCGTCCAGCCCGGAGTAGTCCACCAACAGCGGCGGCAGAATCTTGTACGACAATCCGGGGTTTCCGATGACGCCGATCGAGTACTCCGGCCCGCTGAGGAACTCCTGCACGAGAATGGGAATGCGACCGTACGTCGCACGGACCCAGTCGATGTAGTTCAGCAGCTCCGCGGTGTCGCGGACCACCGCGTCCTTCGTGATGCCGATGCTGCTGTCGCCGCAGTTGGGCTTCACGATGGCCGGGAAGGTCGCGGGCAGCGTCGCCGTGGTATCGTCCGTGCCCAGGTACGATTCCATCGGCACCGGGATGTCCAGCGACTCCGCGATCCCCCGCACCATGCTCTTGTTGTAGCAGAGGCCCAGGCAGGTCGGCCCCGCGCCCGTGTACGGCACGTTCAGCATCTCCAGGATGGCCGGAACGTGGAGCTCCATGAACGGATCGTTGCGATAGCCTTCGTCGCACAGGTTGAACACGAACGACGGCGGGTTGGTGACCAGCGCCTTGAGCAGATTCTGGTGGTTGTCCAGGTACGTGAACTCGTACCCCTCCAGTTCGACCAGACCCTGCTTGAGCCGCTCGATCGTTTCGAAATCCTCCGCGTTGAACTTGCCGCCCACCTTCACCGTGTCCGGCAGCGACGGGTCGCCCAGAATCACGGTGACCTTCGGGTGCGGGGGGGCGGACCGCGCAGGCTTGACAACCGTCCGCTTCGGGGCCTGGCCCGTGATGACCAGGCGATGCGCCATCATGCCCAGGTCCTGCCCGCGCGACGAATCCGCATGCATGGCCCCGTGGACGCGGACCAACTGGTACCCGACGCGCTCCAGCAAATCGGAAAGCTGGTCGCCGGTATACAGGCGCTCCGCATAAAACTGGTCGGCAATGACGCCGCGCTCCGCATGGACGATCACTTCGCGCGATACGATCCGTTCGCCCGCCTTGGAAAGCGATCGCTCGCGGCAGACGAAGTGGTTCTGGTCGATCCACTCCCACGACCGCGGCTCAAAATGGTCCCGCAGCCACGCCCCGTTGGCCACGTCCAGCACCAGAATGCCGTTCGAGGCGAGCAGCCGCGCCACGTTCCGCAACACGGCCTCGTCGTCGGACTTCTGCTCAAAATACCCGAACGAGTTGCCCAGAATGGTCACACAGTGGAAGGGTGGGCCCTTGATGCGACACCGCCGGGCGTCCCCCTCGTGAAACGACACGGCCAGCCCCTCGGCCCGAGCCCGCTTGCGGGCCAGGCGGATGAGGTAGCGGGAGCGATCCACCCCCGTCACGTGGCGGAACCCGCGGCGGGCAAACTCCAGCGAATGCCGGCCTTGCCCGCAGCACAGGTCCAGAATGCGGTCATTCGGCTCCAGCAGGGCCGCCTGGATGACCGCGTCGACCTCGCGGCGGGTGTTGTCCGCGTTCTCCACCACGTCGCCGTCCGTCTTGAGATACAGCGAGTTGAACAGCGTCCGCCACCAGTCGGACGGCAGGTGCCGCTCCAGATCAGGAACCGGGCCCAGGGTCCTGGGCGCAACGGGCTGCCCGTTTGTTGAGCCGGGCTTCGCGCAAGTCACGTTTGCCGTAGCCACTGTAGAAAAGTCCTTTGCATTGCGGCGCTCTGCGGAGCGTCGAGCCTCCGGAAACCTGTTCCGCGGCGGTCAGCCCGGCGGCCGCACAGGGCGCGACCGCTCCTTCCGCCCGCCGCCCATACCCATGACCCCGCGATGATGCCAACGCATCGGCGGCGAATCACGTGTCGTGGGACGTCACGATTTCCACCTTGTGTCCGTTCGGATCGAATACGAACGTCTGGAAGAAGCCGTCGAAAAACCGCGGCTCCGTGGCCGGGATGTTGCGGGACCGCGCCCGCTCGTACACCATCCACACATCGCCCCGGGTCGGGACCTCCAGTGACAGATGGTCCACGCCGGCCAATGGCGTGCCCGGAGGCAGCCCCTCGGCCAGGACCAGCCCGAACCGCTCCCCCGGCCGGCCGGCGCTCAGACACCGGCAGACCTTGTCGCTGGGCGGCTCCGCGGGGACCTGTTCCAGCCCGAGCAGCTCCGTGTAGAACCGAGCGCTTTCCTCCAGATCGCGCACCCGAATCTCCACGTGGCTGATCCGAACCAGGCAGATGCCCGCAACGGACTCGTCTACCACCGGTCGACGTCTCTCCATGGTCAACACTATTCCACGCCGGACTTAGCCGGCGATGAAATGGACGTGAAAATCTCTTAATCCGCCGGAGGGCGCACGAATTGCCGACGCGGCTCGGTCCGGGTAGCGTACGTCACTCGACCTTCCTTCCATCGGTTCGGGTGGCCAGGAGGTTCCAGACCGTGATTCGGTTCGGGAGGCTTTTCGACACCGCGACGGACGCCGATCGCCGCCGCCTCACCGAGGCGCAGGCCCTGTTTCGCAAGGTCTTCCCCCGGGAGCAGGAGTACGCCGAACGTCTGGCCTGGCTGGTGAAGAACCGTGCCGCCCTGGATCACGACGTCGTCGTCCTGACCGCGGAGGACGAACGCGGGCGGATGATCGGGCTGGCCCTGGTCTACTACTTCCCTCGCGTTCGCTACGGGTTCCTGGACTACATCGGAAGCGGACCGGAACGCCGGGGGCGGGGCGTCGGACAAGCCCTCTACGAAGCGGTACGCGAGTACCTGCTCCACAAGGGCGCCGACGGCCTCTTCATGGAGGTGCCCCCGGACGAGCCGGACCACGTGGTCGATCCGAAAGTCCTCCCCGAACGGCGCGCCCGGCTCAAATTCTACGAACGGTTCGGCGCCTGCCCCATCCTGGGCACGCGATGGGACGATCCGCCCGTCCGGCCGGACTACGATCCGCCCTTCCTCGTGTACGACGATCTCGGCCGCGGCCGGCCGCTGCCTCGCGACCGCGCCCGGCACGCGGCTCGCCGCATCCTGCAGGCCCGCTACGGCAAGCGGGGCGACGAGCCGGACGTGCGGATGATCGTCCAGTCTTTCCGCGACGATCCCGTCCGACTCCGAACCCCGCGCTACGCAGCCGCAGAGGCCCCCGTGGCGGCCTCGCACGGACAGATCCGGCCCATTAAAGTCGTGGTTCCAGCCCAGCATGAGATCCACCACGTCCGGTCGGCCGGCTACGTCGAGCGTCCCGCGCGGGTGGGAGCGATCCTCAAAGCCCTCCAAAACCTGCCCCACGAGATACGCCCGGTCGCCCACGTCGGGGAAGGTCCCATCCGCGCCGTGCATGATGCGGACTTCGTGTCATATCTCCGTCGGGCCACCGAGAACCTGGGCCCGACCGAAACCATCTACCCGCAAGTGTTCCCCATTCGCCGGCCGGAGCGGAAGCCGCGGGAGATGCCGATCCGCGCAGGCTACTACTGCATCGACACGTTCACGCCGCTGGGACGCGACGCCTACAAGGCCGCCCGCGCCGCTGTGGATTGTGTGGTGTCCGCCGCCCGGCTGCTCCAGGCGGGCGAGCACATCGTGTACGCCGTCTGCCGCCCGCCCGGGCACCACGCGGAGCGAAGGGTCTATGGCGGCTTCTGCTACTTCAACAACGCCGCCATCGCAGCCGAGCAGCTTTCGCGCTCCGGCACGGTGGCGATCCTGGATGTGGACTATCATCACGGCAACGGCCAGCAGGACATCTTCTACTCCCGCGGTGACGTGCTGACCGTCTCCCTGCACGGGCACCCGCGCGACCACTACCCCTACTTCGCCGGATACGCCGACGAGCGCGGCACGGGCGACGGCCGCGGCGCCAACCGCAACTACACCCTGGGCAACCTACTGGGCGACGAGGGCTACCTCGAGACCCTTCAGCACGCGCTGTCGGACATCCGCGCGTTCAAGCCGGCCTGGCTGGTCGTCTCCCTCGGCTACGACACCATGCGGGGTGACCCCACGGGCAACTTCGCCCTTTCCGCGAACGGCATCCGCCGAACAGGCGAGGGCATCGGGCAATTGAACCTGCCGACCCTGGTCGTGCAGGAGGGTGGCTACACCTTGCGCAACCTGGCCGTCGGCGCCCGGGCGTTCTTCACCGGGCTCAGCCGGGCCTGGTACGCCTGACGATCCGATCCCGGCGTGACAGGCAACCGGTTGCCTGGCCTCCCCCAGGCTCGGTAGACTCCTGCGCACGTGGCGGATCGGGGCGGAACGGAGGGCATGGGCTCGCGGAGCACCCGGCCGGCCGGTCGCCGCGGCGGACGTACACGCGTCATGCAGATCCTGGTCATCGAAGACAACCCCAGAATGGCCCGGTTCATCCGGCAGGGACTGCGAGAACAGGGGTACGGCGTGGATGTTTCGTCCAACGCCCGCGACGGGGAGGAACGGGGCGCCCGGGAACCCTACGACGGTATCATCCTCGACGTCATGCTCCCCGACGCCGACGGGATTGAGGTCTGCCGAAATCTCCGCCGCCGAGGCGTGACCACACCCATCCTCATGCTCACGGCGCTGTCCACGACCGCCGACAAGGTGGCCGGCCTGGATGCCGGCGCGGATGACTACCTGACCAAACCCTTCGAGTTCGACGAACTGGTCGCCCGCGTGCGGGCCCTGCTTCGACGCGGACAGGCCCAGGAGGCCGCCGTCCTGAAGTTCGAGGACGTCGAGATGAACCTGACCACCCGCAAGGTGTTCCGGGGGGGCGAGCGCGTTCGCCTGACCCCGAAGGAATTCGCCCTGCTGGAGTATTTCATGCGGAATCCCGGTCGCATACTCAGCCGGGCCGCCATCGGCGAGCACGTGTGGGACATGTACTTCGACGCGGATAGCAACGTGATCGACGTGTACGTCAGCATGCTCCGCCGCAAAATCGACAAGGGCTTCGAGAAGCCGCTGATTCATACGGTGATCGGTGCCGGCTACGTGCTCAGCGCGGAAGGCCCCGACGCCTGACCGGCCCTGGACGGAATCCTCACCATGCTGGACCGTTTTCGATCGCTCCGGGCCAAGCTGACCATCGCCTCCACGGGAATCGTCGGGGCGACTCTGGTCGCATGCGCCGCAGTGGCGGCGCGGCTCGGTGAGCCCGACGAGCACAAACTGCCCGTCGCACTGCTGATCGGCGCGCCCCTGGCCGCGATCGCCGCCGGGCTGACGGCCGGGTGGATCGCCTGGACCATGCTCCGGCCGATCCGCGTCATCACGCAGGAGGCCGACGACTGGTCGGTGGACTGCCTGGACCATCGCATCCCCGTGCCCCCCGGCCGCGGCGAAATGGCCCAACTGGCCCGCACGGTGAACCGGATGCTCGATCGGCTGGAAGCGGCCATGGCCGCTCAGGAACGCTTCATCGCCAATGCCGCCCACGAGTTCCGCACGCCGGTGGCCGCCCTGCTGGGCGAGGCCCAGGTCATGGCCCAGCGGGCTCGCACCGCGGAGGAGTACGCCCGATTCGTCACCGGCGTCCAGGACGAGATGCGCCGGCTCGGGCAACTGGTCCACAGCCTGCTTACGCTCGCCCGGGCGGATGCGGGGCTGGGGCCGTCGGCCACCGTGCCCGTCTCGATCAACGAGGTCGTGACCGATGCCGTCCAGGCCTGTGCCCTGTCCGCCCACCAGCGGGAGGTCCGCCTGGTCACCCGCCTCGCCATGCCCGCTCCGGACGAGCCGGAAGTGCTGGTCCACGGAGAGGCCGAGCTCCTGCGGACCATGGTGATGAACCTCGTCCACAACGCCGTCCGGTTCTCACCAGTAGACCAGGCGGTGGACATTCACGTGACGTCTGACGCGGAGACGACCGCCGTCCGGATCCGCGACCGCGGTCCCGGCCTGCCGCCGGAACACCTGCCCCACGTCTTTGAGCGCTTCTACTCCGTCGCCCGCGGCGACGCCACCGGCCAGGGCGTAGGTCTGGGTCTGGCCATCGCGTCCGGCGTCGCCCGCCTCCACGGCGGCGAGATCAGCGTCACCAACTGCCCCGATGCGGGCTGTGAATTCGTGGTGTGCCTGCCGCGGTTCGTGCCGGTAACGTAGGACCCTCGCACCGTCTGTTCCCTTTCGATCGGTCTCCACGTTCATCCGTTATCGTTCGCGACAACCAGGAGAGCTCTCGCCTGGCATCTGTCTTTCCCGTCCCACCGTGCCGAAGCCTTCGGAGTCTACCCTCTCGTGGCTGGGGTCCTCGAACCAATGAACTCCCTTCGTTGTCAGAACAGCTCGGTGCTCGCCAGCGTCATTTTGATGATGGCCCACCACATCGAACGCCTGCCCGCACTCCGAGCACAGACCCGAGGGCAGGCCGGCCCGGTTGCAGTCGCAGTTCAGGCACAGAAGGCCTTCGTTCCGGACGGGGGTTTGGGCTGGGGGCTTGCTGTGCGTGTCGGGATTCATGCGGCAGGCCGCGACCCCGGGCGGTCCGGCGGAAAGCAATCAGCCCCGCCGCCCGCGGCTTGCGTGGGCGACAGGGCTGATCGAAATGGCACCCCCAAGGGGACTCGAACCCCTGTCTTCAGGATGAGAACCTGATATCCTAGGCCACTAGACGATGGGGGCCGCCAGAAAAACCGGGTTGGCCTTCCCCAGCCAACCCGTCCCAGGATGCACCAAGCTTAGGGACGGGCCCGCGCAGAGTCAACCCTCCGCGGCCCATCCGCCGTTGCCAAAAATACCCATCCCAGCCCCGGACGAACCCCGAGCCTATGCCACCGTATCCACCTGTCCGCCCTGGCTGGTGTCCTCCGCAGCGGTGCCCAGCGACTGGACGGCCTGGGCCGTCGACAGCAAGCTGGACTGGTGCTGGATCTGCACGGTGTTCGTCTCGGACTGCATGGACAGGAACGTGGCGTTCGACTGCGTCTGGCCGAGCCCGGCGCCGAGGATGTCGGCCCCGCGCGTCTGCTGATTGCCATCCTCCTGACCGAGCAGGGCCTGCATGATCATGAACGCGATGATCATCCGCAGCAGTTGGTTGTTCTGCAGGTCGAGCCCCACCGAGTTCATCAGCGAATCCACCCGCGAGTACACCATCGTGACGTTCGAGGTGCTCATCGTGATGGACGACGCCGACTCGCTCTGCAGCCCCACAGACTGCCCGACGCTGCTCGCCCCGGCCGCCGTCTCGACCGCCGAGCTGCCGGTCGGACGGCTCAATCCGACGTTCGAAATCGAAACAGGCTGAATCGGTTCCACGCCTCTCCTCCCTCCAATACGAGGTCTCTCCGGACACAACGCTGACCAACCAGCGATGCAAACGGCCCCGCGGTGCGGAAGGCCCGAAGGCAGATGGCGCTTACCATATTCCGTGCAAGTGGTTACGATTCGGGTTCGGTTTGTAGGGATCGGGATGATTGGGATGGCTTGGCCTTGGTCTGGTCGATACTATCGGGCGGTGACGCTGGCTCTCTTGATAAACTATTGTTATATATACCTTTAGAGCGTGTTCCTGGTTGATGATTCGTGGGTTTGGCGGCCAGGGGGTGGGTTGGCGTGTGAGGATTGGCCCATGCAGTGTAGATTGGAGTGTTCCAATTGAAATGGCGATAAATCGTCATGAGGGGATCTCGCCGGCGGGATTCCGGCTGGCCGTTGCGGCTGACGCCGCGGGAACCGGTGAATGATTGATTCTCACCAGATCGACTACTCAGAAACACTGACGGCTCCGGCCAAGGTCAATCTGTCTCTGCGCGTGCATGGCCGTCGGGCCGACGGGTTTCACGAACTGACATCGTTGGTCGTGGGGATCGACCTGTGCGACACGCTGCGGCTGGCACCGGGCTCGCCTGGGGTGATCCGGCTGGAATGCGATCCGCCGGGCCTGCCCGTTGGTGATGACAATCTTGTTGTGCGTACGGCTCGGCTGCTGGCCCGTCGGCTGGGCTTGGAGGCGGGCGCGCAGATGCGCCTGGAGAAGGCGATTCCCGTGGCGGCGGGTCTGGGCGGCGGCAGCAGTGATGCGGCGGCGACTCTGAAGGGGCTTCGGCGGCTCTGGCGGGTGGACGTGAGTGACGCGGCGCTGGCCGAGATGGGTGCCGAGATCGGATCGGATGTCCCACTGTTTTTCCATCTGCCGGCCGCGGTCATTCGCGGGCGGGGTGAGCGAGCGGAACGTGTTGCGCTGGGCTGGTCGGGATGGGTGGGGCTGGTATTCAGCGGGGAAGCCGTGTCCACACCGGCCGTGTATGCGGCGCTGGAGTGTCCGCCTGGTGTGCGGGCGGAGGAGGATGGGGCCATTCAGGCGATCGCGCGCTGCACGACGGCGGAAGCGATCGGCCCGCATCTGGTGAACGACCTGGAACGCGGCGTCTTCCGCGTGTGTCCTGCGATGGAACGGCTTCTGGGCCGGGTGCAGGACGCAGGCGGTCGGCCCGCGCGGATCAGCGGGGCCGGGTCCGTGGTCTACGCGCTTTTCGACGAGGCGACGGAGGCGACGGCCTGGGTGGAGACGATGCGGGCGCGGCAATTGGGTACGGGGGCAACGGCGGTCCGCGCGCCGGTGCCACAGGTTTAGACTTTCTGCAGAGGGACACATGGAAATTTCCGAGGTTCAGATCAGGCTCAACGACCGTGTGGGGGACCGGCTACGGGCATACTGCAGCATCACCCTCGACAACGAGTTCGTCATCCGGGACTTGAGAGTCATCGACGGTCCACACGGTCCGTTCGTCGCGATGCCATCGCGAAGGCTGGTTGCAGGCTGTGTGCGGTGCGGCCAGAAGAACCACCTGCGGGCCCGGTTCTGCAACGAGTGCGGCGCTGCGCTGCCCGACCGGCCCGTGCGGACGGACGCCAGTGGCCGGGAAAAGCTGTATGCGGACATCGCCCATCCCACGCACACGGCCTGCCGCGGCCGGGTCGAGCAGTGCATCCTCCGGGCGTACGAGGCGGAGGTGCGGCTGGCGTCGAGTCCCGGCTACGTTTCGCGACCGCTGCCGGACGACGAGTCGGACGCGGAGGGCTCGTTCGTGGGGCGGGGTTCCGCGTTTGCGGGTTCGCGACGCGCGGGCGTGTCGGCGTTTGCCGGCCGGATTCCCGCTCGCCCGTCCGGGAGGACCCGCTGACCGTTCCGCGTGCTGCCGGAGAGGCGGCGGGCAGCCATGGGGTCTGTTTGACAGCCTCCGCCCGCCGCGCCTAGCATGGTCGCCCATGTCCGGCGGAAGCGGAACTTGAACATGACGCACGACCTCACGGCCCTGGTCCAGGCATTTCCAGGACACCGCGTGTCGCTCATCGGCGACCTGATCCTCGATCAATATGTGTACGGCGATGCGGAGCGCATCAGCCCGGAGGCCCCGGTGCCGGTGCTGCGGGCGGTGGAGCGGAGCGACGCGGCCGGCGGCAGCGCGAACGTGGCCGCCTGCCTGCGGGCCCTGGGTCTGGACGTGATCTGCTGCGGCGTCATCGGCTCCGACGCGGCCGGGGCGAGGTTGAACAGCCTGCTGCGGAACCTGGGTGTGCGGGACGACGGGATCATTGCGGTGTCCGACCGGCCGACCACGACCAAGACGCGGCTGGTGGGCCTGGCTCAGCATCGGCACCGGCAGCAGTTGATGCGGCTGGACGAGGAGTCGCGCGAAGCCCTTTGCCCGGCGGACGCGGCCCGGCTCTGTGAGTCGGCGGTGCGGGCGGTGGACGCGGCGGACGTGGTTTGCATCGAAGACTATCGCAAGGGCATCATCACCCATGACCTGATTGCCTCCGTGGTGGAGGCGGCGAAGCGGCGGGCGGTGCCCGTGCTGCTCGATCCGGCCTTGATCCCGGACTACGGCGATTATCGCGGGGTCAGCGTTCTGACGCCGAACCGCAACGAGTTGTCGGCGGCCGTCGGGCGGCGCTGCGAGACCGTGGAGCAGGCGACGGAGGCGGCTCACGATCTGTGCTGCCGGTTGGACTGCAATGCCATCATTGTGACACTGGATCGGGACGGGGCGGTCCTGGTGCCCCGCGAGGGCGCCGCGGAGCACATTGCGACGCGCCCGCGCAGCGTGTATGACAACACCGGCGCCGGCGATGCCGTGCTGGCCATGCTGGCCGCGGCCGTCGCCGCGGGCGGCGAACTGCGGCAGGCGGTGAAGCTGGCCAACATCGCGGGCGGCCTGGAGGTGGAGAAGTTCGGCTGCGTGCCCATCCGTCGGGAAGAGGTGCTGGCCGAGTTGCGGCTCGAGGAGACGCGCCGCAACGGCAAGCTCCGTGGCGTGGACGAGCTGACCGCGGAACTGGAGCTGCGCCGCAGTAGGGGGGAGACCGTGGTGTTCACGAACGGCTGTTACGACCTCATGCACGCCGGGCACGTGGACTTTCTGATGCGGGCGCGCGAGTTGGGCTCGCTGCTCGCGGTGGGGCTCAACAGCGACGCGTCCGTTCGGGCGTTGAACAAGGCGGCGGGCCGGCCCATCTGCAACGAGGCGGATCGGGCTCGCGTGGTCGGGGCGCTGGAGTGCGTGGACTACGTTGTGCTGTTCGATCAGCCGGACCCGGACTGGATCGTTCGGCAGGTCAAGCCGGACGTGCTGGTCAAGGGCGAGGACTGGGCGCAGAAGGGCGTGGTCGGCCGCGAGTTCGTGGAGGCCCGCGGCGGCAAGGTGGTGCTGCTGCCCCTGGTCCCCGGGCAGAGCACGACGGCATTGGTCCAGCGAATTCTGGCCACGGCTCACCCGAAGACGTAGCGCGCCTCTGGCGGGCCGCGTTTTGCTTGCTCGTGGATCGGTGACGTCTGGCCGGCGCTGCCGCCGCATCCCGCTCAGGATCGGGAAAGAGGTCGGCGATGCGCGAACGGGCGAACGGACCCTCATCGCCGCGGAGGCGACGGAGGCGATTCTCTTCGGCCTTGAATCACACAGACCCACGGAAAGGAAGCCACCATGCCCAGGATTCTCGTTCTCTACTACTCCATGTACGGTCACGTCGAGACCCTGGCCGCCGCCGTTGCGGAGGGCGCACGCTCGGTGGCCGGCGCTGAGGTGGCGGTGAAGCGCGTGCCCGAGACGATGCCGCTCGACGTGGCCAGGCAGGCGGGCGCAAAGCTCGACCAGGCCGCGCCGGTGGCCTCGCCGCAGGAGCTGGGCGACTACGACGCCGTCCTCTTCGGCACGCCGACCCGTTTCGGCAACATGGCCGGGCAGATGCGGAGCTTTCTCGACCAGACGGGCGGGCTTTGGGCCAAGGGCGCCCTGGTGGGCAAGGTGGGCAGCGTGTTCACCAGCACCGGCACGGGCGGCGGCAACGAGAGCACCATCATCAGCTTCGTCATTACGCTGATGCATCACGGCATGATCTACGTCGGCTTGCCGTACGCCTGCCCGGAGCTCGCAGACGTCAGCGAGGTGAAGGGCGGCTCCGCCTGGGGCGCGGCGACCGTTGCTGGCGCGGACGGCTCGCGTCAACCCAGCGAGAAGGAACTGGCCCAGGCTCGGTTTCAAGGCCGTCATGTCGCCGCCGTCGCGAAGAAGCTTACGGCCTGAAGCGACCTTCGTCTGGCCGACGATCGACCGGCGCGGCGAAGTCATGGGCGCCGACGGGGACCGGCGACGACTGCTGGGCGGGCGAGGCGGTGAAGCGGCGGGAAGAAAAAACGAGCTGCGTCCCCGTTTCGACTTTCGCCGCACATTGCCGACGACGTGAGCGCGCATGTGATGACGCTTGGTGGAAGCCAGACTGAGTGGATCATGAGGATCGGATTCTAGCCGTGGCATGCTGCATTAGCGTTGGAGACGGTGCTGATGACGCGTGGATGATCAAGAGCTTTCTCTACGCGCAATTCGTCGACCTCGTACTGCAAGGGCGCCGGGACGACGATGCCATATCATGGCATTGGAGAATGTCCATTTGCACCGAGGGCATATCCTTGGATAGCCTGTTTCGAGAAGACGTGAACATCGCAGGGCGCGTTGCGCGGCGCCTTCGGGAAGTCGCGCAGGAAGTCGCGAGCGGGATTCATGTTCTCGTTGACGACATGCCTGACGAGGAAGTGCAACCGACCGTGCAGAACAAGCGTAGAGAGCATTTCAAGGAGCTTGTCGACATGCTCGATCGGTGGCAGGTTGAGAGGGCACAGTAGGCGAATATGGGACCCGGGAGAGCCGGTTCGGATTGGCAAACGGCCGGGCGGCCCAGGGCGGTTGCCCGCCCGTGACGGCCTGCGTCGTACCCACAGACATCTCGGCGCGCCCTGAAACGGGGTGCCGGGCAAGAAAGGTGTGTGTGCGGGGCGATCGGTCAACCTGGCCGTAAACGTCCGGCCTACAAGCCCGCCTGCGGCGGGGAAGGCCCGTGAACGGGCCTGGGGCTGGAGAATCCGGTCCCTTCAGGACCGGGGGGTCGGGTTGGGCCGGAACGGACCCGCCGTTGAAACGGCGGGCTGATCTCGGGCGGGCCTACGGCTCGGATGGGGGGATGCGGCGGAGGGAGGAGAATGGGTGCTGCTCAAGAAGCAGTGGCGCATATGCGGCGGGAGGGGGGGCCGAGACCCTGGACACCGCTACGCGGCATCCAGGGCAGGTAGGAATCTCGGCCAAGCGAGTGACCGCGCGGCGATTTGCGGGCGGCGCTGCGCGGGGCTGCGCCCCTCTCCGCTTTGCCCGTGGCTATGCACCTCGACCCTGTTGGGGTGGGAGAGGATTCTGAGACGAGAGGGCAGAGAATCGGCGTGATGGAGTGGCACGGCGGTCGTCAACTCGCGGTGCGGGCCGCACCCGTCGGCTGAGGGCAGCCAATTCACAAATCGCCGTCATCGGAGGCTGGAGAGGGGAACGAGCAGGACGTCCAGGAGGGTGTGGCCCCAGAGGGCCACGTGGCTGGTGAAGCCGGTCCAGGGATCCCAGGGGGTGTCGTAGATACAGCGGCCGTCGCGATTGGTGCCGATGACGGGGCTGACAAGATCGCGGCTGTTGACGCGGTTGCCGTCGCGGTCTTCGCAGATCTGGGCGCAGTTGAACAGGCAGTTTTCTCGGCGGTAGCAGGCCTGATCCGGGTGAAAAATCTCACCCATGCCCCAGTCGCGGCAGTGGCCGGTGCCGTCAAACGCCAGCAGGTCGCTGAGTTGCAGCATCGGGCCGAACAGCGTGGTTTCACATTGCGCCCCCAGGCAGGGGAGAATCACCAGCAGCGTCAGCATTACCTTGGCCCGCAGGGACACGTGCGTCCAGTTCATGAGAGTGCCATCGGAACAACGGTCGGTCGCGCTTGAACAATTGGCCGCCGCCCTATGGGTACCCTGAAATTCGCCCTGGGTCAAAAGTCGAAATTTGGTTTCTCCAGCCAATCCTCGCTATGCTGGCGGCCATGAGCACGGCGGAGGACTGCAAGTTGATGGATGGTCGGGAGGCGGCCCGGCGGCTGCTCGCGGCGGCGTCGGACAAGGTGCGGCGTATCCTGGCCGCGACGGGCGTGGTGCCGTCGCTGGCGACGGTGCTGGTCGGGGATGACCCGGCCTCCGTGACGTATACGCGGATGAAGCACAAGCGATGCGAGAACGTCGGGGTGCGTCCGGTGCTGGTGGAATTGCCGGCCACGGTCGGCACGGAAGAGGTGGTGGGGCAGGTGGAAAGGCTGGGGGCGGACCACTCCGTGCATGGCATCCTGGTGCAGCATCCGGTGCCCCGGCCGATCGACCGGCGGGCGGTCTTTGAGGCGATTCCGCTGGCGAAGGACGTGGACGGCGTGTCGTCGGCCATGTTGGGCCGGGTGATTCTGGGGATGCCTGCGTTCATTCCATGCACGCCGGCGGGCATCATGCGGCTGCTGCAGGAGTACCGCGTGGTGCTGGACGGTGCGCACGCGGTTGTCATCGGGCGCAGTCCGATCCTCGGCCGGCCGATGGCCTCGATGATGATCAACGCGCACGCCACGGTGACGCTGTGCCATTCCCGGACCCGATGCCTGCCGGACATCGTGCGCCAGGCGGACATCGTCATTGCGGCGGCGGGCCGGCCACGGTTTGTTCAGGCGGACTGGGTCAAGCCCGGCGTGGTGGTGGTGGATGCCGGGTACAATCCGGGCAGCGTGGGGGACGTGGATTTTGAGGCGGTTCGCGAGCGGGCGTCGCTGATCACGCCGGTGCCCGGCGGCGTGGGCCCGATGACGATTGCCGTGCTGATCGACCACACGGCGGACGCCGCGGCGCGGCAGCTTGGCGTGGCGCTGTCGGTCTCGGCGTAGGTTCGCTTCCCCTGCCCGAACGGGGCCTGTCCGGAATCAGGCGGGCAGGCGGCTGAGGGCCTCGATCGCGGTGCGGGCATAGGGCCCGTGGGGGTCGAGCCGCGTGAGGGCGTGCCAGGCGCGGCGGGCGTGTCGGAAGCGGCCCATCCGGGTCATCAGTTCGGCCCAGCGGCGGGTCACTTCGACGTCTTCGTCGTTGAGGGATCGGGCGATCACCAGGGTTCGATAGGCGGCCTGGAGGTCGGACTGCTGCAGGCACTCATCTGCGCGCCGGCAGAGCCGCTCCAGCTCTTCCGCGAGGGCCGGCGAGCAGGCTTCGCGCGTTCTCTGGACGAGCAGCCACTGCGCCCACAGCCAGGTCAGCCCGGCCGCGATCAGGGTGCCGACCACCGCCCATGCGGGCAACTGGGCGGGTATGATCAGCAGGCCCCAGAGCCCGGCGGTGCCCAGGGCGGTGAAGAAGACGGCCAGCAGCGTGCCGAGCCACTCCCGCCGCAGCAGGATCAGGCCTGCGCCCGGGGCGATGACGTTCAGCGTGATGGCGAGCCACTTCTTCATGGTCGTTCTCGGGCTTGGTGGACGTTGCCGCAGCGCGGGCAGTATAGCCCGGGAACAGCGTGGGCTCCACCACCTGCGGACTTGGACAGCCAAGGGGCAGCCGGGTACCATGCGTGCCTCTGCCCCGAAGGAGTATTCGCGATGAGACGTGCCGGAATGGTTGCCGTCGGGCTTTTTGTGCTTCTGGCGTCGGGCTGTGCCGAGCCGGCGGCGACGAGCCTGAATTTCGCGGTTCGGGAGGTGCCCGGGGTCTCGACGGGCGCAGCCTGGAGCGCTGCGATCGACGCGGTGCGCGAGCACTTCCGCATTGCGCGGATGGACCGGTCGGCGGGCCGCATCGTAACGGAGCCGGTCGAAACGCAGGAGGCCGGCCAGTCCGGTCGGGCCGGCGACTTACTGGGGGCCGAGCGGCGGATGCGCCGTGTGGCGGACGTGCGCGTGCAGGAATCGGACGGCGGTGTTCAGGTGTACTGCAAGGTGCTCGTGCAGCAGTTCGAGTCTGGGGAGCGGCGGCTGTTTGCCCGAGATAAGTACGCCAGTGACATTCCGTCAGAGACACCGGCCGATCAGGAGAGTGCCACGACGGCCGAGCAGAACGCGGCCTGGCGGGATCGGGGGCGTGACAAGGTGCTGGAGCGTCAGATTCTGGAATCCATTCTGGAGCGGGTGGGAGGTTGACCGCCCGCCAGTCCCCCCCCAGGGAAAGGGGACCTGATTATGATGCAATGCAGTGAATGTGAGTTCTTCGAACACCGGCCGGACGGCAGCCTGGGTTTTTCCTGTGATCCGTTTTCGACGATCAAGGAGCCGGAGTGCCTGGTGAAGTGGCAACTCATCAAGCTGGACACGATGGTCCAGGCGTATCAGGCGACGGTGCGCATGTATGAGCGAATGGCGCCGCTGCAGGAGCGGATGCTTCGCCACATGGAGCGGGAGATGGACGAGGCCGAGGAGGCCGATTCCTGGAAATACGAATACGATGAGGAGGAAGAGGACGACCTGGAGGATGAGGAGGACGGGGGGTTTGATCGTCCCTGATCCGCCGGCGTTCCATCTCCGGCGCGGCGGAGGAGAGAATGTGATCAGCGGGGCGACACGGGTCTTCCAGGCGGGCTTGCGCCGCTCGGCCGGTTCACACGTCGTGCGGGTCTGAAGCTTCGTACCGGGACGCAACAAACAGCGGATAGCTCTTTCCGACGGCGCTATGACTCGCCTCCAGGGCGAGTTCCGGCCGGTTGTTCTCTTCGCTGAGATGGGCCAGGGCGACCCAGCGCGGGCGGCGTCGTCCGCAGCGGGCGAGCAGGTCGGCCGCCTGGCGATTGGAGAGATGCCCGCCGGGACCGGCCACTCGATTCTTCAACCACACCGGGTAGGACCCGTTGGCGAGCATGTGCGGGTCGAAGTTGCTCTCCAGGTATGCGGCATCGCACGACTCAAGGGCGCGAGACAGTTCGGGGAACGGGTTGCCCAGGTCGGTGAATATGCCCAGTCTTCTGCCGTCGCATTCGATCACAAAGGCGATGGAATCCGCTGCGTCGTGGGGTGTAGGCAGGGTGTACACCTTCGCCCGGCCGAAAGTCAGCGTTTCGCCCGCCCGAAAGCGATGTACGGATCGGACGGGGCCGAGGAAGGGCCGGCAGCTCCGTTCCGTCCCGGCCGTCATGTACACGGGCAGGCCGAACTTGCGGTGGTAGATTCCGGCGCATTTCACGTGGTCCGCGTGGCCGTGGGAGAGGATCAGGGCGTTTACGTCGCGGATGCTCCGGCCATGCGTTGCGAGGCGGAGCCGGGCCTGGCTTCCGCTGATTCCGGCGTCAAACAGCAGCTTAGCGCCGTCGGCTTCAACATAGACGGCGTTGCCGTTCGATCCGGATTGAAGGGAGAAGGTCAGCACGGTTCCGGGTCCGATGGCCGGCGGCCAGTAGCCGGTGCGGACATTCTACCGCGCGGGGTTCGGGTGGGAATCCGCGTTTCGGGGGGTACAATCAGCGGCCATGTCCGGCGAGCGGAACAGTCGCGAATGGGTCTGGGTGACGGCACTGTTGCTGCTGGCGGTTGCCACACGCCTGCCCGGATTGAGTTGGGCGCCTCCGCCGATTAACCAGGACGAGGCGAGTAACGGGTACGATGCGTACAGCTTGCTGGAGACCGGCAAGGACCGCTGGGGGCATTCGTGGCCGGTGATTCTGGAGGCGTTGGGTCGGGGTGACTTTCGGCCGGCTTTGTATGCCTATCTCATCATTCCTTTTGCGGCGTGGCTTGGGCCGGAGAACCTGGTGGTGGCGACCCGGCTGCCGGCGGCCCTGTGGGGGGGGTTGACGATCGGGTTGCTGTACGGGGCCGTGCGCCGGGTTGGTGACGCCCGGACGGCCTTTTGGGCGGCGCTGCTGCTGGTCCTCTCGCCGTGGCATCTGCAACTGAGCCGGTTCGGGCACGAGGCCACGTTGACTCCGCTGTTTCCGATTGCGGCGGTGTTGACGCTGTCGCTGGCCGGCTGGCCCTTGCGCGGAGCCGGCTCGCCGGTGGGGAATCGGGTGCGCCTGCGCTGGCCGTGGATGGCGGCGTTTGGGCTGGTGGTGGGGTTGTCCCAGCACACGTACGGTTCGATGAAGCTATTCATGCCGGCGTTTCTGGTGGTCGGAGCCATTGTGTATTGGCGGGCGTGGCGCCCGGTGTTGCGGGATTCGCGGTCGCGTGTGGGCCTGGCGGTGTCGGTGGTCGTGGCCGGGGTTGTGCTGGCGCCGCTGATTCACCTGTACCTGACGCAATGGAACACGGTGAACGCCCGGGCGATGCAGGAGTCGCTGTTCCACAAGGGGATGCCCGTGCCGCAGCTCCTCACCGAGATCGTCGGGAAGTACGTGCGGCATTACGATCCGCAGTGGATGTTTGTTCGCGGCGACATTGTGTCGGTCCAGTCGATTCCGGGGGTGGGGCAGTTGAACTGGTACATGCTGGCGCTTCTGCCGGCGGGGCTGGTCGGGTTGATTCGCGAGCGGAAGGCGAACCGGGGGCACGCGTTGCTGCTGGCGTGGCTGCTGTTGTATCCGATTGCCGGGTCACTGACGACCAGCGGGCCGCACGCGTTGCGTTCCGCCTGTGGGTTGGGCGTGCTGCAATGGACCGGGGCGATCGGCATTCGGACGCTGGCGGGTACGGCGTCCGCCGTCGGATCAAAGCGGCGGTTGGCGGCGACGATGGGGGTGGTCGTTGCGCTGGCGGTGAACGCGTGGTACACCGGTCGGCAGTATTTCGTCGAAGAGGCCCGGAGCCCGTTCTACCAGGCGCTGTTCCAGACGGACCTGTGTGAGGCGATGGCTGTGATCCGCGATCGGTGGCGGGATTATGACCGCATCTTCATCAGCGACCACATCTCGGCGCCGCGGCCCTATTGGCCGAGCATTCAGCCGTATGTGTATCCGTTGCTGATTCTGCCGGTTCCGCCTGCGGAGTTCCAGTCGTGGGTGAAGACGTTTCACTACCGCGATGAGCAGGACCAGTTCCACACGATAGATACGATGGGGCCGTTTTTGCTCAGTGCCGGCCAGCCGGTTCTGGAAGAGCACTTCCTCACGCGGGCTCAGGAGCGGGCGTTGTTCGTGGTTCGCCCGGGCGACCTGGAGGGGGGACGGCTGCTGCACGTCATTCGCGGCCCGGGCGGCGAGGAGCGGTTTCACATCATTGAGGTTGTGCCGATGGCGGGCGGGCCCGGCAGCCGGGAATGACGAAGACCAGGCAGACGAGCGTTGACGCCAGGCTCAACAGGGTGAGCGCCCATTCCCGGATGGGATCGCCGGTGGCCCAGCGTTGTATTCGATGGTTTTCGTGGTCGATGGCCAGTTGCTCGCGCGGCGTGGGCAGCGCGGCGAATTGTTCGGGCGTGAGGTTTCCGCGTTCCATTTCCGCGTGCAGTGCCGCGTACTGCTCTTCCAGGTCTGCCAGGATGCGATGCTCGACGTAGTACCATTGGGTGGCGCGCATGGTCAGCCAGTCCGGGGCGGTAATCTGGCAGGTGGCGGCCAACAGAAGCGGGGCTACGCCCCACCAGGCTCGCGGGCAGACCGCCGCGACGCAGATGAGAAAGGGCAGGGGGAGCACGATGTATCGTTCGTGTACGCGGGTCGGCAGCATTACGGCCAGCAGCAGCAGCACGGCGGCGAATCGCACCATCAGCGCAGGGTGGCGCTGCCGGCGGCGCCACAGCAGCCCGGTGGTGATGGCTAACCCGATCAGCAGGAACACTTTGCCCCAGGTGTCCTTGGAGACGCCGAACCAGGTGAGGGTGGCGTCGTTGTTCTCGCAAACCAGCAGGTCGGCGTACCAGATGTTGAATGCCAGCAGGGTGGTCTGCTGGTAGAACTCCGTCAGGTTGTTCCAGAACCCACGAATAAACCACTGCAATCCGGAGTGCAGCGTGAAGGGCAGGGCCGCCGCCAGCAGCACGAGAATCGCAGCACCGCCGCCGGCGACGCCGCGCGCCCGCCGCGGCTCAAGAACGAACGCCAGCAGCCACAGCGGGGTCAGCAGGATGCCCTGGGTCTTGAGGGCCAGGGCCGCTCCCCACAGGATCCCCGCCGTCATCCATCGTTGCCGTAGCATCGCCCAGACCATCCACACGGCGGGGGCCAGGGTCATGCTGTCCGTCTGGCCCCAATGGCACGAGTCGATGATGAAGGGTGGGGCCAGAATGGCCGCCGCGAAGGCGACGATCGCCGGCTTGTGGCCGTACGGACGGACCAGGGCCAGGCAGCCGAATGCCAGCAGGATGTCACAGGCCAGCGGCAGAGCGGCGAAGATCAGCCGGGCCGTGGGGGTGTTGGAAGCCTCGGTGGGGTCCACAAGGGCCAGCAGTCGGATCTTCGGGTACAGCACGTAGGCGATGCCGGGCGGGTAGTTGCAGTAATGGAGTGTGTCGGGTCTCGCTGGGAAGCGGGCCTGCCGCATGGGGCTCCACATTTGTCCGAGCGGCGGCGTATCGTCGTAGAGAGCGGTGAATCCGGACTGATCCATCAGTCGGCCCCACGAGACGTATTCGTGGTGGTCCCAGAGCATCGGTGCGGTCGGCGGCAACAGCACGGCGTACAGCCGGCACGCAGTGCCCAGCCCCAGGAACCCGAGTATGACCCAACGGAACCCGGCCCGTCGGGCGGCGGGGCGGTCCTGCGTGCCGACGAGGTTGGGCTCGGTCATGGTTCGCTCCAACTCCAGTCGATTCGGCGGATCGGCCGGCTCGGATCGTCGTAGACGTACATCCGGACGGACCGGCTCGCCGGATCATAGTCGTGGCCCGCTTCGGTGTAGCCGTTTTCCTGGAGGAACTGCTCCATGGGCGGGATGAACGGCATGGCCTGGAGGATCACGCGCGGGCGGTTGCGCGTCAAATCGTCGATCAGGAGTGACTGGCGGCGCCGGGCGGCCGGGTCTTCGCCCAGCAGCGAACCGACCATGGTGAATCGTGTGGCGCAGCGTCGCTGCGAGTAGTAGTAGATCCCGGCGTCTGCGTTACCCCATACGAATGTGGAATCCGTCGGCTCGGTGACGTCGGCCAGTCGCCCCGCCTGGTCTCGAGCCCAGAGCATCCGCATCTTGTATCGCTGGACGCCGATCAGGTCTGCAGGGGCAAGCAGGTAAAACAGCCCCTGGGTCAGCAGAAGCGTCGCGATCAGGACGGCTGCGTATCCCTTTGCCACACGGGCCGTCAGCAGGTCCATCGAGGCGCCCGCCAGGATAGCCAGGGACGGCAGCATCAACAGGTAGTAGTGGGGCCAGAATTGTCGTGGCAGACACACGGCCACGAAACTCCCGAGGGCCAGTGCGAGAACCAGCGCGGCCCCGGGGCGGTCTCGTCGGCCAAACCGGATCGCCGCGGCAACAAGCCCCGCTCCGCCGGCCAGCCACAGGGGCAGCGCAGTGCGGAACACGGCCCAGGACGAGGGTTGGCCGGCCACGAAGAACTCGGCGAACCGAGCAAGTGGCCCGGAACTCATCTGACTGTAGGTGAGGTTGTACGTGAACACCGCGTCATAGAAGACGGCGAACCGGTCTGTGGCGGCGAAGTATCCCGCCACGGCGGTCCAGATCAGCGCCGGACCGGCTGCGAATGCAAGGGTCGCTCGCGCGAGGCGAGGGATGGCCGGACGCCCGCCGCTCGCCTGCCCGATCCACAAGGCGATCAGCAGGGCGAACCACTGGGCGGCGACCACGGTTTTCATGGTCGAGGCCAGGCCCAGCAGCGTGCCGGCGAGCAGGACGCGAGCCAGGGTGGGGCGCATGAGGCAGGCGACGGACCCGACCACCAGCGCGTTCATGTAGATTTCGCGGTTTGCGCCCTCGCCGGCCACCCCCGGATCGCTGGAGGCCATGGCAAACAGGAGGGCGGCAATCCAGGCGGCGCCCGGTGTAAGACTTCTTCTGGCCACGAGGTACACGAACGCGAGCGTGGCCAGTGACCAGAGCAACGCGAAGACGCGGATGGAGGTTTCCGAATTGCCCGCCAGCGCGGTCAGGCCCGCGAACAGGACGAACACGCCGGGCGGCTGGTGGTCCCACACGTCCACATACAGCCGGTCGCCGTCCAGCAGGCGCGCGCCGATATAGGCGTAGTTGCACTCGTCAGTTTCCAGGGGGCCGCCGAACGCGTGCAGACGGAAGGCCACGAGGATGACCGCGGGCACCAGAAGGCACAGCCACTCCCGGCGGGGGGACCGCGCCGATTCAGAGGGTGAGCGAGGTGGTGTGTCCGATTCCCGCGGCATGGGGGGGATCGTACGTCGGGGCACGTGGGGTCGCAACGGTTGGGGGGGGCGTTCACGCGTTCGCGACACCCTGCCGTCGGCCGTTGCGTGGCCGTTTCGCCGAGGGGGGTTTCTGGTATCTTGGGCTGCATGGCGGAAGCGGGTCCGCTGAGCGCGGACGAAATCTGCCGGGGGTTGATCACGCGGCGTATCCCGTCGCGCGTGCTCGTGTTGGATTCCGTCACGAGCAGCAACGACGTGGCGTGGGAACACGTCGGGCGCGGTCCGGCCGACGGGCTGGCGGTTTTCGCCGAGCACCAGGCGTCGGGGCGCGGCCGGCTGGGGCGGGTCTGGCATTCGCCGCGTGGGGCCGGCGTGCTTTGCAGTGTGGTGCTCGATGACGCGGCCGGCGCGTTGAAGGGGGGCCTGGTGGGGTTGATCTGCGGGGTGGCGGCCTGTGATGCGGTTCGCGCCGCGACCCACGTGCCGGTGGAGCTTTCGTGGCCAAACGACCTGGTTGCGCGGGGTCGCAAGCTCGGAGGGATTCTGGTGGAGTCGCGTCCGGGGGTGCGGGGCGGCCGGGTGTTCGTGGCCGGCATCGGGATCAACTGCCTGCAGCACCGGGGCCACTTCCCGCCGGACTTGCGGAAGCGGGCCACTTCCCTGGACCTGGAGAGCAGCCATCCGATTGACCGAACCCGGGTGGCGCGGGCGCTTCTCCAGCAACTCGATGCGTGGCTGGTGGACCCCCGGTCGTTGCGTCCGGAGGTGGTCTGCGAGCGCTGGTGTGCCCGGGCGGTCGGACTGGGGCAGCGGATTCGGCTGAGGCACGACGGCCGCGAGTATGTCGGCGTGGTGGTGGACGTGGACCCGACGTCGGCGCTGGTGGTCCAGTTGGATCAGGGGCCGCGAATGCTGTTCGATGCCGAAGGCACGACGGTTGTGGATGCCTGAATGAGGCTGCGACGCACAGTCCTGACCGACACGGCCCGACAACGTCCAGGGGGGCGTTTTCGGCCGGAGGACGCGGTTGCGATGCTGGTCGGCGCCGGGCTGGGTCTGGGGGCGTTCGGCTTCGCAGAGCAGTGGTATCGCATCTTGGATCCGACGCCCTTAACCGGTCGGTTGGTGTGGGGCGCGGTGTTTCTGGGTCTGGGCATCGGGCCCGGTCTGCCTCCGGCGCTGGCGTTGTGGGTTGGGACGCGAGCGTTTCGCCGGAAGACGACGCGGACCGCGCTGACGGCCCGCCCGGCGTTCGGCGGGGACGTCGACCTGGCCCTGCTGTGGACGGTTCTGGCCGGCCTGGCTCTGGCGGCGGGCCTTGCGCTGCTGGGTTTGCCGCTTCTGGTTTCCTGCGGACGGGCCGCGTACGACGGCTTGCTGGGCCGTTTTGTCTGGAGCATGACCACGCTCACCGCGGTGGAGGCCCTGCTGATCGCAGCCACGGCCGTGCCGGTCTTTGCGTTACTCGGCTGGGTCGTCAGTTGTGTGCCCATTGTCGCCCGTTCCGTGGAGCGCTGGGACCCGCGGGTCCTGCGGTGGGTCGTGCTGGGCGTGGCCGTCGGCATTCTGGTTCCGGTCGTGATCGGCGAAGAGGTTCTTCCACCGCCGGCCTGGATCATCACGGGCGCCGTTCCGTTTCTGGTCGTGGCCATGCTGTCCGTGCAATGGTCCCAGGTTCATGCGGGTTCCGACCATGTCGTTCAGGAAGTCGACGCCCCGGTGCCGCCGGAGGCTCGTGATCCCTGGCCTTTCATACTCCGGGCGGCGGCAGCGATTGGGGCGGTGATCCTGGTTGTTGCCCTGGTCGGCTGGTGCCGCGCCCTGGGAATTCTGGGTCGACTCGAGCGGGGGGGCAGCCTGGGACTCTGGGTGCCGGCCTTGGCGGCCGTCGCGGGCGGGTGGGGATGGTCCTGCCGGCGTGACTGGACGCAGACCGGGTCCGTGGGAGCGCTGGGGTCCGTGTTCGTGGCGGCGGGCGTGGCGATGGCCGTTCCTCTGGTTTTTGTCGCCTTCGTATCTCCGAGCGTCGGGACGGGTGCTTCACACGGTCTGTGGCTGTGGTTGCTGATTGTGCCGAGCGTGAGCGTGCCCGCCGCGGCGGGCGGGTACGCAACTGGGTCTGCGGCGGGGGCCGTGCTTGGCCGGATGGGGAATCGTCCGACGGTCGGCTCGGCATTGCTGTCCCGGACGGCGGTCGCGCTGAGTGTGCTTGTCTACTTCTTCCTTTGGCCGGCGTTGGCGGCGCTGGGGACGTACGCCTTGCTGGCGGCGGGTGCGTTGACGCTGCTCGCGTTGGGCGGCGTGCTGGTCATCCACGAACCGGCCGCCGGGCATCGTCCTGGCGGGCGGCGGGTTGCGTGGGTCTTCGGAGTCGTCATCGTCCTGGCGGTGGTTCTGCCCCGTCCGGCCCAGCGGTGGCTGGTGACGCGGTCCGGGGACCGTGTCCGACTCGTGGAATCGCAATGGCTGACGGTGTCTCAGTGGCGGGATGGCGATGGCGGGATGCAGGCGGAACCGCTTCCCCGCCGTCGGGTGTCGGGCTCGCGCTACGCGCGGTCGCCGGTCACGGGCCCGCTGTTGTCCATGGAGACCGTCCCGGCGGACAAGCGCGTGATCGGCTTGTTCGGGGCCTCCTTCCGGTTGATGGCAGAGACGGGGCTCCACCTGCCGGCTGAGACGCTGCATTCGTTTGACCCCGGCATGCACGGCCTGTCGGCGCCGCACGGGGTCGGGCGTGATCACGCCCGCCGGCTTTCTGCGACGCGAGCGCTCCGTGTGAGGCGTGAGACGGCCATCGCGGTGATGGATCTGCACACGCTGTCGGGGCCCGTGCGCCGTCGCCTGCTCAGCACCGGGTTTCTGGACCGCGTGCGGAGCGCCCTGGCGCCGGACGGGATGGCGATTGTTCTTCTGCCTCTGCATACCCTGTCGCCGGACGAGTTGGACGGCTGGATTGAAGGCGTCCGGATCGTCTCGGGCGATCGGCTGGGTTGGACCTGTCTGGATGCGTCGTGGGATTCGGTGCTCGTGCTGGTGTTCGGCGGCGACGGCCGATGGCAGGATCGCTGGTCGCGCTGGTCGCGTCATCCGCTGCGCCCGGCGTCCGAGTTGCCTTGAACGGCCCCGGTCCGTCGCCCACGTGACGCAGCATCAGCGGCACGGGTGGACGGGTTTCCGTCTGCGCCGCCGCGGCTATCCTGTCTTTCCATGAGCATCGCCGACCGGTTCTTCTACTATCCGACGCGGGTTCGATATGACAGCCCGGGCGAGTACGGCCTGGCGTTCGAATCCGTCTGTTTTCGCTCGGACGGGGGCGTGAGGCTGCACGGCTGGTTCTTTCCGGCGACGGGGACGGCTCGCGGCACGGTCGTGCATGCGCACGGCAACGCGGGCAATGTCAGTGCCCATTTCCCGTACGTGGCCTGGCTGCCCGGGCGCGGCTGGAACGTGCTGTGTTTTGACTACCGCGGGTACGGCCAGTCGCAGGGGCGGCCCACGCGGGCGGGCACGCTGGCGGACGTCCGCGCCGCCATCGAGTACGTGCCGACCCGGGCGGACGTGGATCCGGCCCGGGTCGTGCTGTTCGGCCAGTCCATCGGGGGAACGCTTGGCCTGGTCGCGGCGGCCGGACGCAACGACCTGCGCGGGCTCGTGATTGACGGTGCGTTCGCGGCCTACCGACGGGAGGCCCGCGAGGTGCTCCGACGGTCTCTGCTGTGGGGAGTGGCGGGTCTGGTGTCTCGCTATCTGGTCAGCGACGACGACTCGCCCATCGAGATCATGAATCGGTTGCCAGACGTTCCCAAGCTCTTCCTCTGTGGAACGGCGGACCGAATCGTGAAGGCGCAACACACGATCGATCTGTACGAAGCGGCGCCGGCGCCCAAGCGGCTCCACGTGATCGAAGACGGCGGGCATTGCGACTGGGTGTTTTCCGAGTCGGACGAGCACCATGCACGGGTTACGGCGTTTCTGGACGAGTGCGTGGACTCAGGTTCGCATCCCGCTTGCGCTTGAGCCTTCCGGCGCGATCTGGACGTGGCTGCCGACCACCAGGAGTCGGCCGGCCGCGAAGAGCCGGATCGCCTCCGGGTACGCCTCCTTCTCCGCCTCAAAAACGCGGTCGGCGAGGGTGTCGGGGGTGTCGTGCGGCATGACGGGCACCTGGCGCTGCAGAATGACCGGGCCGTGGTCGTATTCATTGTCGGCGAAATGCACGGTGCATCCGCTGACCGGCCGTCCGGCCGTAAGCACGGCTTCGTGTACGCGGTGCCCGTGGAAACCCTTGCCCCCGAACTCGGGAAGCAGCGCGGGGTGGATGTTCATCACCCGGTTTTCGAAGGCAGGAGGAATGTGCCAGAAGACGAGATAGCCCGCCATACAGACGAGATCCACGTTGGCCCGGGTCAGGGCTTCCGTCATGCGACGGTCGAACTCCGCCTGGGTCATGCCCTTCCGCTGCACGATGACGGGCTCGTGTCCGAGATCCCGGGCGCGCGTCACGCCGTACGCATCCGGGCGCGAGGACACCACCCGGACGATTCTCACCGGAATCGCACCGGCCGCCGCCGCCTCGTGGAGATAGTGGAGCGATCGGCCACCACCGGACAGCAGCACCGCCAGTCGCAGTTTCCTGGATGGGTCGGTATCGTCCATGCAAGCAGTTCTGTCTCGCATCACGACGGCATCATGCGATCAACCCGGCCGCCACGCAAGCGGGCCGCGGTATGGGTTGCCGCCGGCCCCGGCGGACCGGGGCGCGTCCCGGCCGACGATGCGCTCCATGCTATTACCCCGTTTCATAAGAAGTGCGACTATACACCCCTTGCGGAAGGCAGATCAGATGGAGTCCCGGGGGAGCGAATCCCGACTCCGATGGTCGTGAAATTTGCGAAACGCGGTACTAGGCAGCGTGAAACAATCAGACAGCTTGCTACACGGTGAGAGATCGCCTTCGCTTGGATCGAGCGGCTGTGTGACAGTAAGATGGGTGCTGGTGCTTCGGTGAATGGGAACTGTCGACTGTCAGGCAGTGGGTCGGAGTGAAGCTCTCCGACCCTTCGGGGGAGGGAAGACGACAAGGTGCTCTCTCGAGGCGTCGAGTCGTGCGGCGGGAGATTGTGATGCGGCGGGTTGGGAGCACGGACGAATCGGAAGGAAGGAGTGACAGCATGCGGTTGGGGCTGAGCAGGTTTGGTTGGCGGCGACCGGTTCAGACGATTCTCCGCGTACCGGCGATCTTCCTGGTAACGGTCGCGCTGTTGCCCGGCTGTGCTTCGGGTCGGTTTGTGCGGGTCGATGGCGGCCAGTTCAAAGTCGGCGGCGAGCGGCACCTGTTCGTCGGCGCGAACTTCTGGCAGGCGGTCCACATGGCGATGGCCGCACCGCACGGGGACCGGGAGCGGCTGGCGTCGGAGCTGGATCGGCTCGAGTATCTGGGGGTGAACAACATCCGGATTCTGGCGGCGTTCGAGGGGCCGGACGGCGAGCCGTACCGGGCGACGCCGGCCATGATGACCGAGCCGGGGCAGTACAACCCGGCCGTGCTGGACGGCCTTGATTACCTGATCGCCGAACTGGACCGGCGCGGGATGCGGGCCGTCGTGGCGCTGACGAACTTCTGGGAATGGAGCGGCGGGATGGCGCAGTTCGTCGCCTGGGATACGGGCACGAGCATTCCGTATCCGGCCACGCACGGCTGGGGCGCGTTTGGCGACTTCACGGCCGCCTTCTACGGCAGCGAGCGCTGCCAGCGGTGGTATCGGCAGCACATTCGAACGATCATTGAACGAGTCAATCCGTACACCGGGCGAGCCTATCGGGATGAGCCGAGTATCTTCGCCTGGGAGCTGGCCAACGAGCCCAACCGATTCCCGGCGGCGTGGATTCACGAGACGGCCGGGTTCATCAAATCGCTCGACCGCAACCACATGGTCACCACGGGGGCGGAGGGCAGCATCAGCGCGCCGTTCGACGCGGCGCACGAGAGCGGGCATATCGACTACGCCACGATCCACCTGTGGCCGCAGAACTGGCGATGGTACGATCCGCAGGCCCCGGATTTGTACGAGGAAGCGGAGGCCAAGGCGCGGGACTACTTCGGCCGGCATGCCGAGCAGGCCAGGGAACTCGGCAAGCCCTTGGTGCTCGAGGAGTTCGGCCTGGCCCGTGACTGGGAACCGGGGCACGACGGCTACGATCCGGCGGCGGGGGTCACGTATCGCGATCGGTTCTTCGCGGCGATGTACGAGTGCGTTCTGGAGTCGGCCTCAGCGGGCGGCCCGGTG
>Ga0334890_1001560_pt1 | contig 29944 bp, 20 predicted proteins | sample GraSluR1_MG_3_FD_207220 | JGI IMG/M metagenome (GOLD analysis project Ga0334890, IMG submission 207220) | Sludge microbial communities from methane-producing bioreactor in Wageningen University, Netherlands - Granular Sludge_31_08-R1 | ecosystem: Engineered > Bioreactor > Anaerobic >... | reverse complement strand
GCATAGGCTCCGGTGTCCAAAGGGCGGGAAGAAGGAGGCAGAAAACAACCCCGCCTGCGGATGAACAAGCGGGGCTCGCGCCTTTGGCGCACCGTCGGCCTGGTTATTCCTTGTCCGGTTGCGTCTCGCCACGGCGAGTCGCCCGTGGCGACCCCGCAGAGCCGAACGCCGCTTCACCAGGCGGCTTCATGCTATACAAGACCGAACGCGAAAGCGATGTCCGCGGCAATCGGACTTGCCGAGAAGCAGTGCGATGTTGTATATGGAAGGAAGGAAAACTGGCCGGTTTTAACCCGCCCACCGGTGGCCTAATTCAACCCGCCCGGCGACACCAGCTGAAGCGCCTCTTGCGACAGCATCCGTGCGAGGACGTCGCGCTAGCCACGAATAACTCGACCAACTCCGTTGCTTATGAGCCGTTCGCGCACACAGGTTTCCTCCCATTGGGGGTATCCGGATGGATCGCGCCGAAACTCCCGCCACGCGTCTGACAGACACAGATGCACGGGATCCGAAGTTGATGGCTCCGCCAATCGGCACTTCATTCCCGCGATACCCCGTCGCGTCGCTCCCGCAATGGTAGCCAGTAACGGTGCGGGAAAGCAGTGCCCATATTCAGGTTCCGCGCTCGCGCCGCAGCTACACAGAAAGGACCGCCAAGCTTCCTCGATCTCACCAGCGCCCTGTTCGAACCCGGATTGAGCTAGGCCGACAAGCATCGTTTGCATCCGCGCATCGTCTGCTGGGTGACTTGAAAACTGCAGCCTTGGAACTTCAAAGGGATCCTGACCACGCAGCATTGAGAGATGCAGATGCGACCACGCGAAAGCGGGCCCCAATGTGTACACTGCGAAAAGATCGCACATGAACTCGTCCAGCCACGAACGGATCCAGGTCAGCTCCCACAGTTCGATCTGGTAGCTCAACGAATCCGGTGATCGCCGCCGCCCCGCCTTCGTTTTCTCACCCTGCAAGTAGGATAGCACTTGCGCCAGGCAAGCATCCTGAGCGCGTTGGAAAGACTCAACTAGTGGTTCATCACGAACAACTAGAAGCGGGTGAGCCAGCTCATGATAAAGATCTGGCAGGTGTAGCAAGAACTTCCCCTCGCTGAGGGGCACGCACAAGAGGTTGAAGTCGGGGTAAATGTGGAAGTACTCACTCGACAGCGTGGTGACAACCGGTGTTATAAGCGGATACCCGATCTCGCGAGTGATTCGATACAGCAACTCGTTTAGGTAATGATCGTCTTCTCTCGCACGATCCAGCGCCGCGACGGCTACTGTCTCAAGCTGGCTGAGGTCCGACACCGTTCGTCTGAGGTGTCGCAATCGAGCCGGCTGACTATCTACGTCGGCGTATTCGTCACGAACAGAGCGAAGGTCGACCAGTACACCATCTAGCTTCTCTCGGCATTTCTGCGCCAGCGCGTCGTAGTCCCTTGGAAGCTGCCGATGAATTCGCATACGCAGCTCTCGGACACGTCGCTCAAGCTGGCTTGTCACTCCGCGAATGTACTCGTCCAGCGTCATCGTCCGCGCATCCTCGCGAAGGCGCTTGCGCGCTCCCGTTCCAAAGTCTTGGCCAGTGACTCAAGATCAATCAACAGCTCTGGCGAGGAGTCGCCCGAATCCAGTTGATGCCCCATCTCGTTCAACCGCTTGGGGGAGGGGCATCCGCCTTCGCGAAGCATCCATTCCAGCAATTTCGCGTCCGCACTAATTCGTTCACCGTCGCCAACGGCCATCAGTAGCGAGCTAAGTCGCAGCCGCTGAACACCCGTATCGGACACGTGTCCCCGGCGCAGTTCGCCCAACACTCGATCTACAAGCTCCGCGTAAGCGCGAATCTTCGAATACACGCCCGGATGTACCTCGATTCCGCTCATGTGGTCGTCTCCTTCACTGCTATTCTCTGCTCGTCGAACTCCAAGGCATCTGCGTCGTACTCCCCTGCATCCTCGCCAAGACGACGGTCGGTCAGTTTGATCGTGATTGGATATCGTGTGCAATCCTCCGGACGTGTCCACGCCAGCGTGGTCAGCGCATAGAGATCTTCCAAGCATTTCTCGAAATCCAGACCTTCCGTTACACAGCGGACATGAAGCGGCTGCACTGTTCCATCTCGCGGGAAGGCACGGCCTGTCGCACAGAGATACCCTTCGCCGGCATTGTTGATGTAGTACGTTCCAACCTGCGGGTTTTCTACCCAGTCGCGCCCGTTCTGGCGACGAGTAACCTCAAACACACGCGCCGGGACAAGCGATGACTTCGTTATCTCCAATACGGTCATGGTCGAATTGGCGTCCGCGATCCCGGTGTCTCGAAGCACCTGTAGGGCACGCTGCGCGCCTTCGAGTTCCGTGTCGAATGCACGGCCATCCCGGTGCACTACGATGTGTCGGAGCGGCTCCGGGATGGACGCTCGTTCCGCGGAGATCAGATCCACTAGATGCTTTGTGATTTGTCCCGCAAGCAACTTCTCTCGCTGACTGGACTCAAAGCACTGCGTGCGGATGATCCGCCCACGCGACGCAACTACTGTGAAGCCAGCGGTGTTCTCTTTCACATCGATACCTACGGTGACATCAGCGTGCAGCGGCGTGGCGAGCACGAATGGCCATCGTTCGCTTGTTAGCAACACTTTGTTCAACGCCACGTTACGCAAGTATCCGGCGAGCTTGCCCCTGTGTCTCCGGCAAGGCTCGTAGCGGGGCGACCCATTCCCAAGATGCACCATCTCGTAGCAGTCAGTCACCATTGACGAGTGGTTGACCGCAGCAATCACGTCCAAGCCACGTAGCTCGCGAATGACCATTGCGGCCAGTTGATCGTGTTGACGGATGCGCCGATCCTGCGTCTCGTGGATCATCACCAGCGCATAACCGGGTTTTGGGCAGTGTTCCCGAGCGGCCTCCAGGATCGCCTTACCTTGCTCAAGGAACGTCCTGGCTCGGCGATCGTTGTATGTGACGACAACGGGATCGTAGCCGTGCTCTTGGGGAAACAATGAATCCACCGCATCTGCAAGATCGTGTCGGTACCGCTCGCCGGCACTATCTGCGATGCTCTGCGGCAACATGAAATATTGCCGATGCAGGGGGTCAGTGAGGTAGAATCCGGCTGACCTATCGCGTAGCAGCGCGCTGCGGTGTCGTCCGAGACTGTCTAGGCTGACGTGGGCTGCCCCCGGTGTGCCGCGTACAGACAAGACCTTGCCGTTCCCGAACTCAAGATCAGGCACCGTGAACATCTTCTGCGGGAGGGACAGGGGTTGCGACGCTACACGTACAAGCGTACGACCGAATCTGAGCTCCCGTAAGTGCTCCCGGACAAAACGCAGAATCTGGCTGTATCGCAGGTGTGGTGGCGGCACTGCTTTACGGTGGTTACGCTGCACCTCACTGCTCTGAGTGTCAAAAACTGGGTAGCAAAGCGATGTCGGTGCTGCACGGGTCTCGCGTCTGTTGTTGTCGTACAGCAATACCGAACCGTCATGCGGCAGGTCCGCAAGCTCTCTTGGGATCGGCTTCCGTGCCTGCGCGATTATGAAATCCGCAAGAGGTACTTGCTCACCTTTGAGTGGGATCAGAGTCTCTGATACCGTCAGGTCAGACAACTCGCTCAATTGAACATCGAACCACTGATGGCCATACCTGTAGATACAGTGGCGCCCCTTCCATCGTCTGAACTGATCTCGCGAAACCGTGGCGGGCAGCGGGCTGCTCGCCACAAACTTCGTCCGCAAGTCAACGCAGAGTCCCATCCCTCCGTCAGGCGTTATGATCGCCCGGACCGCAAATCCAATATACCTATCTATTCCACGCTGCTTCTCTGCGGGCTCCTTCAGAAAGAAGGGTTGTCCGGCGCCTGGCTGCCAGAGCGAGGGAGACTGAGACAGAGGATGCTGCAGCATGAAATTCAAGAACCGCAGGCAGATCTCGTCGTTGTCCTGTGACCGCTTCGTGTAATCGAGTTCGAAGCTACCAGGGCACTGGTCAAAAAGGACATTGGTTCGGATAAGAACGAAAGGCGACGGAGGCTCACTCGTATCAGCGCGGAGGACAAGATAGGGCTCTCCGTCCCGTTCGATGACGGTCACCGGGCTACGAAGTCTGTAGCTGAGCTTTCTGATGAGAATCTGCTTGTTCTGGAAGTACTCCGGGTGACCGGCTCGAAGCCCACGAATGCGATACAGCCGGTACTCGGAGACAAGCTCGGAGAGGTTCGTGATAGGAAACGTGTTCATACGCAGTGTCGTCACACCTCTTCCTCCCAACATAGCACCTTGTAGGGACACCAAGAGCACGCCTCGGCATACGATGTCGTCGGGAAGTCCTCAGGTGCCAATGCACGTTTGTCCTTGCGTTGCATGGCCAGGCGGATTTGATTGACGCTATCGGCAATGTAGGCGTCAATATCGCGGGCCGATTCTTCAGTGACGTGATGCTGTCTAACCACACCCGTGAGTAGTTGGACCTCCAGCAGCCGGATGTCGGTGGCAACCCACTGCCTGCCCTGTGGGAAATCGTTGTGCGGGCTGCACAAGGCCAGCGCGACGGCGTAAGTGCCGAGCTGGAGCCAAGCCTCATGCTGACCAAGGGTGTGGACCTTCCAGTCAATGATCATTGGTGGCTGATCATCGTGGAACGCGATCAAATCGGGCACCGCACGAACGGTTTCGCCCGAATGGCTGAAGCAGAGAGCGCGTTGAGCCACCAAATATCGTGCGGACTTCATTGCGTCGGCGACGTCCCGGAGTTTGTAGAGCGTGCCTAGCGCCATTTCCACGTCCTGCCACGCCCGTTCGATCTCATTGTCGTCTATTTCGCCGTCGTATTCCATGCAGTAGAAAGCCGCAAACGCATCGCCGGCCTTGGTGACCGACATGCCCGGCTCGTGCAGCCGATGCTCTCGGGCGAAAGCCAACTGAAGATCAAACAGACGACGGGCCTCAGCTCTTGCGTCAGCAAGCGTAATCGTACCACCCGCGTTGATCGCTCGAACAAGACGGTCGCTGATGACACTATCTACGATCTGGCCACGCCACGCCCAGATGCTCTGAAGCTTGCTGAGCAGGTATGCCCTTCGACGAACTGGATCCTTCTTCGCGTTGGCGTTTGCCACTAGGCTCTTGAAGTACCACTGTCGCTGGCAACGGCGGAAGGTCCGGCTCGCTGAGATTGACCAGATCACTTACTTCCTCCCTTCCGCTTCTTTGACCGCAGGAAGGCTAGGTACTCGGCGATCGCGTCTTCCTCCTTCTCCGTGGTTGGGCCGATGCGTGCTGCGAGTCGCGATGCTTGTTTGCGCGATTCTGCTGAAGGCACAGGGTAACCGGCCCAATCAAGTACCGTGGCGTAGTCCAACTCGTAGAGCTCGGCGAGCTTGTGAAGCATGGTCGGCGACGGTTTGCGAACCTTGCCGCCTTCAATCTGGCTCAGGTAAGCGTTCGAAATCCCCGTTTCTGCCTCCACGGCACGCTGGCTGAGCCTCTTACGGGTGCGAGCTTCTGCGAGCATTGGTCCCAAGCAATGCATCCGGTGAATCCTCCATTTTTGCGTAACATATCAAGCATGCTTGATGTGTCAAGCATGTTTCTTCCGCAGGAGAGCCCGTCATCAGAGCACGTCACGAAGGCCGGTAACGTCCTGTGGGACCTGGGTTCGCGCCGTGCGGATGCGGCTGTAGCTGAGCCAGACAATCACGTTTGCTGGGGGGAGGAGAGCATTCCGTAAACATCTATCAATGAATACGTTACGTTTCGAACGGCCCAGCCCAGACGTCCGCCGACGAGCCGTTCCAGTCGGCATTCCGACTCGTCGACCGGTTTCCGGCTGGTGGAGCCACCGCGATTGTGTGGTCCGCCCACGAGGATCCCGGAGATGACGGGGGCCCGACCATGGTTTGGGACCGAGTGGAGTCGTCGTCGACATTTGAGCAGCGTCGGGCGGGCTTGGTCGCCGCGCGACGGCTCTTCCGGATAGCCGTGCCCGCATTAACACGAACGGCCAGTCCGGCTCTACCCCTGGACCGCGACGCCGACCTATTGCATAATGCTGCCTAACCCTCGGGGAGCATTGCCGTGGCGAAACTCAACGAGTACCTGACGGTCGGCGAGGCTGCCGAGTTCCTGGGCGTAAGCAAGGACACGATGCGCCGGTGGGATCGGGCGGGCAAGCTGCAGGCACGTCGGCACCCGATCACAGGCTACCGGCTTTATTCTAAGAAGGAACTCGCAACGGTGCTCACCGACCTTGCCAAGCGTAAGGCGCCGAAACGATAGAGGCATTCCATGGACGTGTTTGAACTTCATCGTCGTGTCGTCGCGGACTACGCGGCGTATATTCGGAGCTTCATACGCATCGGGGACGAACGCATTCTTCAGGCTGTAACCGCCGAGATTGAGCAGGGCCTGCTCTGGCCCGAACCGCTCCTGCAGCTGAACCCGGCGTTCGAAACGGGCGAGACCGTCGACGAGCTCGTGCAGAGTGGAGTCCTGCAGCCCGAGTGCAGCAGGATGTTTCGAATGAAGACGGTTCAAGATCCCTACGGCAGACCTCTGCGGCTGCACCGCCACCAAACTGAGGCGATCCGTTTGGCCCAGCGGAGCTTGCCCTACGTTCTCACGACAGGCACGGGGTCGGGCAAGAGCCTGGCCTACATCATTCCCGCCGTGGATTACGTTTTGCGAAACGGCACCGGCCGCGGGGTGCAGGCGATTGTCGTCTATCCGATGAATGCGCTGGCGAACAGCCAAAAAGAGGAGCTCGACAAGTTCCTGAAGCTGGGATACGGGGAGGGGACCTCGCCGGTTACGTACGCCCGCTACACGGGGCAGGAGGATGCAGCTGCTCGGGAGCGCATTCTCCGCGAGCCGCCGGACATTCTGCTCACCAACTACGTGATGCTCGAACTCATTCTGACGCGGGTAGATGAACGCCAGCTGGTGGAACACGCAAGCAACCTCCGGTTTTTGATCTTGGACGAGCTGCACACGTATCGCGGGCGTCAAGGCGCCGATGTAGCGATGCTAGTTCGCCGGTGCCGGGAGGCGTTCAGCGGGGACGACCTGATCTGCATTGGAACCTCGGCAACGATGGCCTCGGAAGGCGATAGCGAAGCCCAGGCGCGGACAGTCGCGGCGGTTGCTTCGGAGGTTTTCGGCCAAGAAGTTGGACCTCAGCAGGTTGTCGGCGAGAGCCTGCGGCGTATCACCGCGGACATCGACTTTGATTCAGCCAATAATGTCGATTCGCTACGTTCGGTCGTGCTTGACCCGAGCCAGATACCCGGCAAGGCCGAGGAGTTTCGCGAGAACGCGCTGGCTTCCTGGATTGAGTCGGTCTTTGGGCTAAGGCGCGAGGAATGCACGGGGAAGCTGGTACGTCAGACGCCCCGAGCGATCAGCGGAGACGAAGGGGCCGCACTTGAATTAGCGACCTTGACGAATAGTGATCGAGCTGCCGCAGAGCACGCAGTCCAAGACTGCCTGCGTGCCGGCGCCAGCCTGCTGGACGATGAAACCGGGTTTCCACTTTTCCCGTTTCGACTGCACCAGTTCATCACACGCGGAGATACCATCTGGTCATCCCTCGAGCCCGAGGACCGAAGGTTCTTGACGCTTCGTGGCCAGCAGTTTGTCCCGGGCGACCGTGATCGCATCTTGCTTCCGCTCGTCTTCTGCCGCGAGTGTGGCCAGCCCTACTATCGCGTCGATCGACCCATACACGGCAAGGACGATCCGGTCATCCCGAAGGAGAGATTCGAGCGGACGATCTCCGAGGAGTACGAGACGGGCTACCTGTATTTCTCGAGTGAGCATCCATGGACCGGCGATTTCGAAGACGTGATGGAGCGCATTCCTGACGACTGGATCGAGACACGTCCGGACGGCACTCGACGCGTCAAACGTAAGCAACCGGTGCCAGAGATCATGCGACTTGCGCCGAATGGTCGGCCGGCCGAAAACGGCCTCGCCTTCGCATTCGTTCCGACGCCGTTTCGCTTCTGCCTGAATCCTGAATGCAGCGTGGCGTACAGTGCACGGCAGCGGTCTGACCTCTCAAAACTCGCGACAATCGGCGTAGATGGTCGAAGCACAGCGACGTCGGTCCTGGCACTCTCGACAATTCTAAAGCTTAGGGTTGAAGAAACCCTCGAAGACAAAGCACGCAAGCTGCTTAGCTTCACAGACAATCGACAGGACGCCTCGCTACAAGCCGGGCATTTCAACGACTTTGTTGAAGTTGGCCTGATTCGATCTGCGTTATTCCGGGCCATGCAGCGCGTTGGGGAAGCGGGCCTGGCGTACGACGAACTCGTGCAGCATGTCGAACGCGCCATGGATTTGCCCATCGACTTGTACGCCAATGATCCTGAAATCCGTGGCCCCGCCTTGCAGGAAACCCGGCGTGCACTGCGTTCTGTTCTCGCTTACTTCCTTTACCGCGATCTGCAGCGCGGCTGGCGTGTCACCTCCCCCAACCTTGAGCAATGCGGGCTGTTGCGTATCGAGTATCTTGGCCTGGATGACGCTGCCTGCGACATGCAGTTTTGGCAGGACCGCCACGCGCACGCCACGTTGATTGCCTCGACCGCAGCTCAGCGCGCCGACGTGATCCGGACGCTGCTCGACCATATGCGGCGTAGCCTCGCCGTCAAAGAAGATACGCTGAACCCGACATATCAAGAGCGTATCAGCGAACAGAGCCGGCAGCGTCTACGAGACCCTTGGGTCATCGAAGACCCCGCCACCATGGAGCGAGCTGGCGTCGCGTGGCCTCGGAGCCGTGGCGCACGTGAGCGGCATGAGGACATATTCGTCTCGCCTCAAAGCAACTTCGGGCTGTATCTCCGCCGTCCTGGCGTAATGACGCACACGGAGGGGCAGCTTACGCTCGACGACACGGCGACAATCGTGGCGGACCTCTTTCAGGGGCTCAAGAAGTGGGGACTTGTTGAAGAGGTGCGATCACCCCGACAAGGTGGTGATGTCCCTGGCTACCAAGTCCCTGCATCCGTAATGCACTGGAGGGCCGGAGACGGTTCTTGTCCGCTTGTCGATCCCTTGCGAGTTACCCGCGAGACCGACGTTGACCGAGCAGCCAACCAGTACTTTGTGGAGTTCTACAAGACGTTCGCCGACAGTGGTGCCGGTCTCGAAGCACGCGAGCACACGGCTCAAGTTCCTTCCGATGTGCGGATTGAACGGGAGCAGCGGTTCCGCGCCGGTGACCTCCCGATCTTGTTCTGTTCGCCAACCATGGAGTTGGGCGTCGATATCGCTCAGCTCAACGTGGTCAACATGCGAAACGTGCCCCCCACGCCAGCTAACTATGCCCAACGGAGTGGGCGCGCAGGGCGCAGCGGGCAGCCGGCGCTCGTGTACACGTACTGTTCGGGCTTCAGTCCTCACGATCAGTATTACTTCCGACATCCCAATGGCATGGTCTGCGGAGCTGTGTCCGCGCCCCGACTCGATCTCCTGAACCGCGACCTGATTCAAGCTCACGTTCATGCGGTGTGGCTGTCTGAGGCCCAAATGAACCTGGGCCAGACGCTTACCGATGTTCTCGTCGTTACGGAGGACGATTTGTCGTTGCCACTGAAGTCAGAGATCGAGGAGCGGCTACGGGATGCTACTGTGCGCCTGCGCGCGCTGGAGCGCGCCAAAACGCTGCTGCAGCGCATCGGGCCCGAGCTTGGCGAAGCCCCGTGGTACCGGGACGATTGGGTTGACGATGTGCTTGCACGACTGCCTCAGACCTTTGATGAGGCGTGCACAAGATGGCGAAGCCTCTACAAGGCCGCCGTTCAGCAGCGCCACTTGCAGAACCAGGTGATTGGTGACCATAGTCGACCTGCAATTGACCGGGAGCGAGCGAAGCGGCTTCGAGCGCAAGCGGAATCACAGATTCAGCTGCTCACCAGCCCCCAAGGAGTTATAGAAGGCGACTTCTACAGCTACCGGTACTTCGCCAGCGAGGCGTTTCTGCCTGGCTACAGCTTTCCGCGACTGCCGCTCTCAGCGTTCATTCCGGCACGTCGTGGGCGAAGAGGAAGAGACGAATACCTCTCCCGCCCGCGTTTCTTGGCCATTTCTGAGTTTGGACCGCAAGCACTCGTCTATCACGAGGGTGCACGTTACGTCATCAACAAGGTTAATCTGGCCTTCGACAGGGAGGGACAAGACCTAACGAAAGCAACGATGAAGGCCTGCTCGGTTTGTGGCTACGGGCACCTCGTCGCGAGTGGGCCGGGTGTGGACATCTGCGACAATTGTCATCAACCGCTGTATCCCCGAGACGAGATTCGGGAGATGGTACGTTTGCAGAACGTTACCGCCAGGCGTAAGGACAGAATCACGTCAGACGAGGAAGAGAGACAGCGTATCGGTTACGAAATACGCACGAGCTTTCGCTTCTCGGACGTCGATGCTATTCCCGATGTACGAACCGCAGAGGTCGCGTCCGGACCTTGTCACATTGCCACCCTCAAATACGGTGACACGGCGACGATCTGGCGAGTCAACCTGGGGTGGCTCCGGCGCTCCAATCCCAACGAGAAGGGGTTCCTGCTTGATGTCGAACGCGGCTATTGGGCTCGAAACCGCGAAGTGGAGGATGGTGATCGAGATGATCCGATGTCTCGGCGGGTGGAGCGGGTCGTTCCTTATGTTGAAGACCGCCGCAATGCGCTGACAGTTGAGTTCGAGGTCCGCCACGACGCGTCGGTGATGGCATCGTTGCAGTCGGCCTTGAAGCAAGCGATCCAGCAGTTGTATCAGCTTGAACCCGAAGAGCTTGCCGCAGAGGCCATGCCCTCCCGTGACGATCGACGCTTGCTGTTCTTCTACGAAGCAGCAGAAGGCGGCGCTGGTGTCCTTCGTCAACTCGTGGAGGACGCAGATGCGCTGAGTCGCATCGCTCGGACGGCGATCGAGATCTGCCACTTTGACCCTGATACCGGTGAGGATCATGGCGGCGAGGCAGGAAACGGAGTCGGCTGCGAGGCGGCTTGCTACGACTGCCTCCTCGAATACGGAAACCAATTGGATCACCGCATCATCGATCGCAAAAAGGTCATTGACGTTCTGCGGGATCTTGCCCAAGCGACCGTAAGGACGGCTCCCGGGCGGCAAACGCGTGAAGACCTACTGGCGGCGCTTAATCAGGGCTGCGATTCTCAACTTGAGAAGAAGTGGCTCCGCAAGGTCGAGGAAAAGCGGTTGCGCGTCCCATCCCACGGTCAGCACCTCATCAGCGCGTGCCGCACCCGCGCAGATTTCTTCTACAAAGACGCAAACGCAGCGGTTTATGTCGACGGGCCTCCGCATGACGAGCCAGACCAGCAAGCGGAAGATCAACGAATTACGGACTGCCTGCTCGCGGCTGGCTATCTCGTCATCCGTTTCCACCATGCCGCCGATTGGGATGCGGTCTTTCGGCAGTACCGCGACATCTTTGGAGGCAGCCAATGACGACCGTAGCTGGATCGCTTCCTTCGGGCGCCCTCGTCCGAGTGCGTGGCCGTGAATGGGTCGTGCTGCCTGATTCGACCGACGACTTGCTCGTTGTTCGTCCGATTGGCGGGCTGGATGACGAAATTACGACGGTCTTGCCGGCCATCGAAGATGTGGTCCCGTCGACTTTCAGCCCACCCAGCCCGGATTCGCCAGGCGACTATCACTCGTGTCGCTTGCTGCGAGACGCAGCAAGGCTGTCCACTAGGGCAGCGGCTGGTCCGTTCCGATCTTTCGGTCGAATCGCCGTTGAACCACGTCCGTACCAGCTTGTGCCGCTCCTGATGGCGATGCGGCTGGACCCGGTGCGGCTGCTCGTTGCAGACGATGTCGGTATCGGGAAGACGATTGAAGCGAGTTTGGTCGCACGCGAACTGCTCGATCGAGGCGAGGCAACCCGTCTCGCGGTCCTATGCCCACCACACCTGGCGGAGCAATGGCAGCGAGAGCTGCATCAGAAATTCCATATTGATGCGGAGCTCGTACTGAGTTCAACCGTGCAACGGCTCGAACGCTCATGCCGTCCGGGTGAATCGCTATTCGACCGTTATCCAGCGGTGATCGTCTCAACCGACTTCATCAAGTCGGAGCGTCGCAGGGACGATTTCATTCGCGCCTGCCCGGAACTAGTGATCGTGGATGAGGCCCACACGTGCACGATTGCCGACAAGGCCGGCCGCGCACGACAGGCGCGTCACGAGCTCGTGAAGCGCATTTCGGCTGACGACAACCGCCACCTGATTCTCGTCACAGCCACACCGCACAGCGGTAATGAGGCGGCGTTTCGATCGCTGCTCGGGCTCTTGAGGGCCGATTTTGGTTCGATTCCATCCGATCTTGAAACAGACGAGCGGGCCGCAATTCGTGCGCAGCTCGCGGACCATCTCATCCAGCGCCGCCGGGCCGATATTCGTGACTACCTTGCCGAGACTTCGTTTCCAGACCGCAAGGATAAAGAAGACACATACGCGTTGAGTCCAGAGTACAAGGCTTTCTTCCAAAAGGTCTTCGCGTTCGCGCAGGAGATGGTCGCCGACAAGAGTGGATCGGGACGGCATCGGCGCGTTCGTTGGTGGTCGGCCCTTGCTCTTCTTCGGTCGCTCGCTTCCAGCCCTCGTGCAGCCGCGTCGACGCTCCGAAATCGAGCCGCCACTGCCGATTCGGAGACGCCCGAAGACGCTGACGAACTTGGCCGGCGTGCAGTGTTGGACCAGGAGGACCTGGATACCGTCGAGGGCATCGACTTCACGCCTGGCGGCGATGCCGCGGACGAATCCGCAGACCGCTCACTACGAGACCGCCTCCGATCCTTCGCCCGCGAAGCCGAGAAGCTCGAGAGCAAGAAGGACGAGAAGCTGAACAAGGGCATCAAGCTCGTCAAAGAACTTCTCGATGCTGGGCATCATCCGATTCTCTTCTGCCGGTTTGTCGACACGGCGGAATACCTGGCCGAGCACCTTCGTGCAGCATTCAAGAAACAAGGCGTCGAAGTTGCTGCCGTCACCGGAATGCTCCCTCCGAAAGAGCGCGAGGATCGAATCAAACAACTTGCAGAGCACGATTCACGCGTCCTCGTCTGTACGGACTGCCTGAGCGAGGGAATCAACCTGCAAGACGAGTTCGACGCCGTTATGCACTACGACCTGTCCTGGAATCCCACTCGGCATGAACAGCGTGAAGGACGCGTCGACCGCTTCGGTCAGCCGCGCGATACTGTTCGCGTACTCACGTACTTCGGCAAGGACAACCAGATCGACGGCGTCGTGCTTGATGTGCTCCTCCGAAAGCACAAGCAGATCAAGAGCGATCTGGGCATCTCAGTGGCGGTTCCCGGAAACAGCGAAGACGTGATTGAAGCCCTGTTTGAGGGAATGCTGCTTCGGGAGTCGTCAGGTATTGCCGGACCGTACTTGCCTGGCTTCGAGGAGTTCTTCAAACCCCAACGCGAAGACTTGCATGCCAAGTGGGACGACGTCAAGGACAAGGAAAAACGCTCTCGCTCGCGCTTCGCCCAGCTTTCCATCAAGAAGGAGGAGGCAGCGGCGGAACTCGCCGCAATCCGCGAAGCCATCGGCGCGGGCCCAACCACGAAGAACTTCGTGGAGGATGTGCTCCATCTTGCCGGCGTTCCACTGAAGCAGAAACGGTCGGGCCAAATTGAGGTCACGCTCGGGAAGGAGACGCCCCGAGCCCTTCGCAACGCGATTGGCCGGGACGAACCGTTTGTCGGCCGCTTTGAATTGCCTGTCGACGAGAGAATCATTTACCTGAGTCGCACGCACCCGATCATCGAAGGCCTGGCTTCGTACGTACTGGAGACTGCCCTCGATGAGGTGGCGGCCGAAGGTGAGCGCATAATCGCGAAGCGCTGCGGCGCCATCCGCACCGACGCCGTGCGAGAGAAGACATCCCTCTTGCTCGTACGCTTCCGCTACCACCTGATCGTGAAGCTGCGTGGCGAAACCGGTCATTGCATGCTGGCCGAGGAGATCAGGGCCCTCGCCTTCACCGGTACCCCCGAGCAGCCAAACTGGCTCGACGAAAAGGACGCCGATGAACTGCTTCAGGCCAAGCCGTCGGCGAACGTCCCCCCATCGCTGGTCACGGCGCAGGTTACCCACCTCGTCTCTCATGCGGCGCCGCTTGAACCTCACCTGGCCAAGCTGGCGAAGCACCGGGCGGAACTGCTTCTTGACGCCCATACCCGTGTGCGCAAGTCCGCCAAGATGAAGGGACGCGTCGCGGTCGAGCCGGTGCTTCCACCGGACCTGTTGGGCTGTTTCATTCTACTGCCGCCAGCAGAGCAGGAGGCGCGATCACATGGCGCGTAAGAATGAACAGTTCCAGACGATTCGTTCCGAAGGCGCGATGCTGCCGCCGGACATCCTCCAGCGCATCGCGTCTCTCCAAGTCGAGGGTATTTCGCCCGATGCCTATCACCTTCCCCCATCGACCAAGCTCAATGAGGCTGTCAGCCAGACATGGACTCGGCTGCTCAAGCACTGGAAGGTGTTCCAGGAAGCCCGTGAGGCCATTCCGGACAGTGACGAGAGCGGCGCCGTGCCAACGCGCGAACGATGGCTCCTACCGCTCTTCCAGGAACTGGGCTTCGGCCGACTGACAACATCAAAGTCGCCCGAGATCGAAGGCAAAGTCTACCCCATTGAGCGCTTCTGGCACCGCGTGCCGCTGCACCTGATCGGCTGCAAGCTGCCCCTCGACCGCCGCACCAAGGGTGTGCGTGGCGCCGCCACGGCCAGCCCACACAGCATGGTGCAGGAGTTCCTCAACCGCTCTGACGACCACCTGTGGGCGTTCCTGTCGAACGGGCTTCAGCTTCGCATACTGCGCGACAATCTGGCGCTTTCGCGCCAGGCCTACGTCGAGTTCGACGTCGAAGCAATGATGGAAGGCGAGGTCTACGCCGACTTCGCGTTGCTCTGGATGCTCTGCCACCAGTCTCGCGTTGAGGGTGACAAACCCGACGAGTTCTGGCTCGAAACGTGGAGCAAGCTCGCTCAGGAGCAGGGCACGCGCGTCCTGGCCGATCTCCGCACCGGCGTCACCCGAGCAATCGAAGCCCTGGGACGCGGCTTTGTCGGCCACCCACGCAACGAGCACTTGCGGGTCAAGTTAGAGAAGGGCGAACTCTCGACGCAGGACTACTATCGACAACTCCTGCGGATCGTGTACCGCCTGCTGTTCTTGTTTGTCGCCGAAGACCGCGAGCTGCTCCATCCCCCGGACGCATCCGAGGATGCCTGCAACCTCTTCGATCAGCACTACTCAACGCGTCGCCTGCGCGAACTGGCCACGAAGATGCGTGGCTCGAAACACGCCGACCTGTGGCACACGCTCTCGCTCGTCTTCGACGCCCTCGGCCACAAGGAAGGTTGCCCGCAGCTCGGGCTGGCGGGTCTCGGCTCATTCCTCTGGTCCCGCAAGTCCACGCCCGACCTGCTCGGCCCGGTGGGCAAAGACGGCGACACGGTCGCAGGGCCCGTGCTCATCCGCAACGATGATCTGCTCGCTGCCATCCGCTCGCTCGCCTATGTTGAGCGGGACAAGGTCCTCCGCGGCGTCGATTACCGCAATCTCGGCTCCGAAGAGCTCGGCTCGGTCTACGAGTCCCTGCTTGAACTGCAACCCGATATGGACGCCCACGCCCGCTCGTTCAACCTGCTCACCGTGGCCGGGAGCGAGCGAAAGACCAGCGGCTCGTACTACACGCCCGATTCGCTGGTGCAGTGTCTTCTCGACTCTGCCCTCGAGCCGGTCGTGAAGGACGCGCTGAAGGGCAAGAAAGGCGACGAGGCAGAAGAGGCCATCCTGAGCCTGAAGGTCTGCGACCCGGCCAGCGGCTCGGGGCACTTCCTGATTGCAGCTGCTCACCGCCTATCCCGCCATCTCGCGCGCGTTCGCACAGGCGAGCTGGAGCCGACCCCCGCTGACCACCAGCATGCGCTTCGTGATGTGATCCGTCGCTGCATTTATGGCGTCGACATCAACCCGATGGCCGTCGAGCTCTGCAAGGTGTCGCTATGGATGGAGGCGTTGGAGCCAGGCAAGCCGCTCACCTTCCTCGACCACCACATCAAGTGCGGCAACTCATTGATTGGAGCCACGCCGCGTTTGCTCAAGGACGGCGTTCCAGACGACGCATTCAACGCAATCGAGGGCGATAACAAGGAGCTATGCACAGCTTTCAAAAAGCGAAACAAGGATGAACGGGGCGGCCAGGCGTTGTTCACCTTCGAGGGAGCACTTCCGTGGCTCAAGCTTGGCAACATGCCGCAGACCTTTGCCACGCTTGACGCGATGAGTGACGATTCGCTTGCCGACGTCGAGGCGAAAGCGCAGCGATATACTGAACTCATCGAGTCTTCAGGCTACGAAAGCGCCCACCTGCTCGCTGACGCCTGGTGCGCAGCATTCGTCTGGACGAAGACGCGGGAATTCGACGACGCTATCACGGAATCCGTGTTCCGCCGCATCGAAGCGAACCCGCATGACATCGTCCCGTGGATGAAACAGGAGATCCGGCGTCTCGCGGAGCATTACCGGTTCTTCCACCCGCACCTCGGCTTTCCCGACGTCTTCCAGCTCCCAGAGGAGAGTGCAAACGCTGATGGCCACAGCGGCTGGAGTGGCGGCTTCGACCTGATGCTAGGGAATCCGCCCTGGGACACCCTAAGCCCGGACCTCAAGGAGTTCTTCGCCCAATACGATCCCCAGATCCGCTTCAGCGAGAAGGACGAGCAGGAGCGCATTGTCGCCGAGTTGAGCGAGAATCCGCAGATCAAAGCCGCATGGGAGCAGAACCGCCGCGACCTCTACGCAAGCGTACACTTCATCAAGCGCAGCGGGCGTTACCGACTCTTCGCCAAGGGCAACCTGGGTAAGGGTGATTTCAACGTCTATCGCATGTTCGTCGAGACGGCGCTGGATTGGACGAACACCGGTTGTCGAGCGGCCCAGCTCACTCCGGAGAACCTGTACAACGGTCCCAACGCTGCCGCGATTAGGCGACACTTGTACGATGACACGGAGTTGGAGCTCTTGCTTGGCTTTGAGAATCTGCGCGGAATCTGGTTCCCTAACATCGACGGACGCACGAAATTCTGCCTTTACGTCGCCGCGATCGGCGGTAGGACGAGTCGGTTTCCAACGGCGTTTCGCATCGCGTCCCTGGCAGAGCTATCGCCCACTATGGGGAAGCGCCTGCTCATGGACGTCCGGCTGATTCGCGAGTTTTCGCCGGCGGCCCTCGCCATTCCCGAGCTGGAATCTCAGGAGGCGGTGGACGTCTCTGTGAAAGTCTATGACCGCTGGCCGAAGTTTGGTGACACGAAACGGTGGCGACCTGTTCGCAAGTACATGCGCGAAGTCGACATGGGAACGAACCGAGACCTGTTCAACTCCGATGGCGACGGGCTTCCAGTGTATGAGGGGCGAATGGTTGCCCAGTTCGATCACCGTGCAAAGGGCTACGTCTCCGGGCGTGGTCGATCCGCTGTCTGGGACGACTATTCGTTCGGAGATCCCCGTAAGAGAATCCAGCCGCAGTGGTGCATTGCTGAGGACAAGCTGCCTGAGAAGGTGCTTGAGCGAGTTCGATGCTTCCGAATTGGCTTCTGCGATGTCGCAAGCCCCACGAACGAAAGGAGCCTGGTTGCGGCAATCATTCCTCCTCACACAGTAGCCGGCGACAAGGTGCCAACACTCCTTTTCGAGAATGGCCTGCCGTGGCAGATGCTGCCGTGGCAGATGCTGTTGTGGCTTACAGTGGCGAATTCTTTCAGCATGGACTACCTCATCCGGCGAAAGGTGAGCCTCAAGATGTCCTACACGACCATGGACAGCATGCCGTTTCCGACTCTTGTGGACGATAAGCCGTATGCCCGGCGATGTGTCGAACTCGCAGCCGGCCTGACATGCTGCGGCCCCGAGATGGTCCCACTCTGGCGGCAACTGGCTGCCGACGGCTGGGTGGCTGGGTCGGAGCCGGGTTCGATCGAGGACGAAGAGGAGCGGCTTAAGGCACGCGCCGAGCTAGACGCCATCGTCGCCCGGGACATCCTCGGCCTGACCGCGTCGGAGATGTCTTTCATTCTTGAGGATTTCCCCACCGCCGCCAAATACGAAATCGCCCGCTGGGACACGTTCCGTACACGCGAATTGATCCTCGCCCAGTTCGCAGAACCGGCGGAAGTGGCCTCCACAGCCGGCTGACGACCGGTGGCCATTTGAAAGGTGCTTACGATGCTTGAAGTCGTATACGGTCAGACGAAGAACCCGATGGTGACGAATCAGCTCGTCGAGTTGATCGAGGGGTTCAACGTCGATGGCACGCTTTACATCGGCTACCCGGTCCTGTCGTCCGCGGATGAGAGCATCTTCGTCGAGGCGCTGCTCGTATGCGATCAGTTTGGTTTGGTCGTGTTCGCCGTGGGCAATGGAGCAGGCCAGCCGCCGAACGATGAATTCTGGGATCGCGTGCAGGAGAAGCAGGACACCCTCTACTTCGCCATGCAGACGAACCTGGGGCGGCACCTGGCGCTGCGTCACCGACGCGATCTGGCCATACCAATCAACGTGATCAGCTTCTTCCCGGACAATCTCCAGGTCCCCGCTGGTCGTGATCTGGTGGTGGCAGGGCCAGGGAACCTCAGCGCGGTGTTGGGCAACTCTGAGCAGTTTGACGCCCAGTACCAGCGTCCACTCAACGCCGCACTCCAGCGGGTCACGACGATCAAGCCAAGCAAGAAGCGAGCCAAATTAACTCGTGGCGATTCGCGCGGCGCCATCATGCGCGAAATCGAGCGAGAAATCGCGAATCTCGATCAGTGGCAAAAGCGAGCGGCGATCGAAACACCGATCGGCCCGCAACGCATTCGTGGGTTGGCTGGATCCGGCAAGACCGTCGTCCTGGCGCTGAAGGCTGCTTACTTGCATGCGCAGAACCCCGATTGGAACATAGCCCTGACGTTCCACACGCGCTCGCTTTACCAGCAGCTCACCGATCTGGTGCGCCGCTTCTCATTCGAGCATTCGAATGACGAGCCGAACTGGGACCGGCTGAAGATCATCCATGCTTGGGGCAGCGCTTCCAAGCCGGGCGCTTACGCCCAGATGGCTGAGAGTATCGGCGTTCCTCCGCGTAACTACCTCTACGCAAAGACGACGTACGGTATGAACGAGGCATTCCACGGGATTTGCCGGGAACTTCTGTCTGCCACGAAAGGGCGAAGTGTCGAACCGATTTACGACGCCGTCTTGATAGATGAAGCTCAGGACCTTCCGTGGTCTTTTTTCCACCTTGTGTACGATTTCACGAACGACCCGAAGCGGCTCATCTGGGCGTACGATGAGCTCCAGAATCTCTCCGACACGAGCATGCCGCCCCTCGAAGATCTGTTTGGCAAGGACTCGACCGGCAGACCACGGATCCAGTTGGCCAACACAGCTGGCGAGCCCCGCCAAGACATCACCTTACCAGTCTGCTATCGCAACACGCCGTGGGCTCTGACGCTCGCTCACTCGCTTGGCTTCGGAATCTACCGCGACGGGGGCTTGGTACAGTTGTTTGACGACCCCGGCTTGTGGTCTGAGATCGGATACACGGTGCTTGATGGAAGCCCCGATCCCGGAGAGCAGGTCAGCCTGAAGCGATCGGAGAGTAGCTATCCTGCCTATTTTGCGACGCATCTGAATCGAGGTGATGCAATTCGCTGCCAGAAGCTCGACGACGAGAATCACCAGGCCGAGACTGTCGCGGCGGAAATACAACGCAATCTCACAGAGGACGAACTCGAACCCGACGACATTCTCATCATCCTACCCAACGTGCTTACTGCCAAACGCCGGGCGGCCGTCGTGATGAATGCGTTGGCGCAACGCGGCATCCGGTCGCATATCGCAGGCGTCTCGACCAGTGCCGATGAGATCTTTGCGAAGGGATCTGTTGCGCTTGCAAACATCTATCGCGCGAAGGGTAATGAGGCGCCGATGGTGTACGTCCTCAACAGCCAATACTGCGTCGGCGGCCACGAGCTCATCAAGGTGAGGAACATCCTCTTTACTGCGATCACACGTTCACGTGCATGGGTTCGCCTCTACGGAGTCGGCGCAGACATGGAAGAACTTATCGCGGAAGTCGAGGCGGTCCGGACGCATGATTACAAACTGGATTTCACCGTACCGACTGGTGCTGAGCTGGCACGCATGCGGATGATCCATCGGGAAAGGACTGCCAGCGAACGGGCGAAGATCGACCGAGTTCAGAAAACGCTGCAGGAATTCGTCGAGGCCGTTGAGGCCGGGGACATGGCTATCGAGAGTTTGCCCCCTGAGATGCGAGAGGCGCTCAAGCGATTCTTCAGGAGTGAGGGGGCAAATGACGCCTAGTCAGCTTATGGCGGAGATGCGGGATTATGCCGACCTCTTGGTGAACCAAGGGGTGGCGCTTACTGCTAATCCCGTTGTGCCGCAGCATCCCGAACCGAGTCTGACTAGGATCACTTCGCAGCGCTTGGCGGCAAGAACGGGTCGGCTCACGGACTTCGCGTTCGCGAGCATCGATGAGTATCGCGCTCTTCTGGAGTCACAGGACTACTTGGTTGTTCTGGCGGACGGGGCCCTGATACAGCTCTCGTACGATTTTCGTGGAAACACACTCGTTCGGCATCGGCTCTGCTTCTATCCATGTCCCTATGACGTCGATCCAGCCCTATTGGCACAGGACCCGATGCTTGATGTTGTTGACACGTATGAGAGCGAAGGGGCGGATTATCTCCGGTTGCGAACACCGTTACGCTTCGACTTTGACTCACAACACGAGGATGATGATCACTCGGCGACCCACGTGCATATGCTGTGGGCGCATTGCCGCTGTGCGGTCGCAGGACCGGTGAGCATCGGGCGATTCTCTCGTTTCGTCTTTCGGCATTTCTACCCACATCTGTGGTGCGAACACAGATTCCTAAGGGACATGAAACAGGCACGCTGGAACCGCTCCATTCGGCCGCGGGATGAGGAGTTCTTGCACTTCTCCTGGCGGGGAGAATCACCGAACCGGCGGGCTAGCGGTGGGAGTGCGTAGAATGGCCGCGCTGAACGAAGAGCAGCACGGTGACTATCACCAAAGAGTCAACATGGAAGACCACAGTCACATCCTCGGGCAACTGATTACCGCCGGTTTTGATTGGACTGAGCGCCTTGCACGCGCAGATAACGGCTTGGCCTACTCAAATTGGGCCGCGGGAGTGCGAGGAGAGTTCCGCGAAACGAGTATCGAGCTCTCGGACAGCCAACTTCACTGGGCATGGAACGCGATCCGGGAGGAAGAAACAGTGCGCTCGCGATTTGGAGCACTGCCACCGCCCGGCGTACAGTGGAAGAGCAGTCGAGACCGCTTTCTCGTCCTTAGCTCGGGCGAGATCTTCGCCGTTGCGTTAAAGGCCGCCGAACTCGACACCCTGCTTCGCAATCAGGCCAAGGATTCGCCCTGGCGCGTGACGGTCCGGCTGGTGGGCCAGCTTGAAATGAAGCCGGGCAAAGCGGACAGGCTTGAATGCTGTGACGTCCGTGCCGACGTACGCATTCAGGTTTCCACCTGCTATCCAGTGGAACGTGAAGCTGATGTGATGAGAATCGATGCCGATCGTATTTCAGTCGAAGAAGGGGTTGTGACGGCACGCGTCGACAGCCTTAACCAGGCGTACACCGTCGCCAGCCGTCGGCTTGAACCAGAACGGCGCAGCCACGGCGGCCGAACATACGACCGCTATGTGCTAATGAGGTCCAATGAGCGCCTTCTCTTGGAGCGGATACGCCAACGTGTCGAGGCTGGCGACTGGCCAGAACCCGCAAGGTCGGAGCGGACATGATGGCCGCTCGTCGGACCGGATTCTATACCATGGTGCAGAAGTCTGAAGTAATCTCGACTCCGCCTAGGCACTTCCTAACGAGAACGGGCTTGTCGACTCGCCATGAGCGCTTATCCATGCGTGGAATCACGAGGAACACGCTGTTCAATGAGCGTACAGCTGCGAGAGAACACCAAAAGATGAGCAATCCAGAAGAGAGCGCCTATGAAAGCGATTGACCGCCCATTCACAAAGATCATTAACGGCACCACGCAGTTCGTGATCCCGGTCTTTCAGCGGGACTACAGCTGGACCGAAGCCGAGTGCGAGCAGTTGTGGAAGGACATCCTCCAGATTGCGTCTGATACCACTGAGCGTGGGCATTTCCTCGGCTCGGTCGTTTATGTATCCACAGGGGACTCATCGGCCGGATTCACGCGGTGGCTGCTCATCGATGGTCAACAGCGGGTGACAACGCTGACGTTACTGCTTACAGCGCTCCGGGACCACATCCGGGAGATCGAATGGACGGGCACGGAGGACGGGCCGACCGTCAAGCGCGTGGAAGCGTACTTTCTCAAGAACGTGCAAGAGGAAGGGAGTCGTGAGCACAAGTTGGTCCTACGGAGGCACGACCAAGCCACGCTGAATGCCCTACTTGAAGGACTGGATCTTCCGGCCGAGGCCTCCGAGCGGATCCGCGACAACTACGATTTCTTCCGGGAGCAGCTCGCCGATGCCGACCCGGAGGAGGTCTACAAAGGCATCGGACGCCTCGTCGTCGTTGACGTCACGCTGGATAGGGGCACCGACGATCCGCAGCTGATCTTCGAGAGTCTGAACTCGACAGGCATGGACCTTAGCCAGTCTGACTTGATTCGCAATTTCATCCTGATGCGGTTGCCGGAACGAGAACAGACGCGCCTGTACGAAACGTACTGGAGCAAGATAGAGAGCCTTTTCCGCGGATCGGAAAAGACATTCGACGCCTTCGTGCGCGACTATATCGCCCTCCGCACCCAAGCCAGCAAGCAAGAGAAGGCTGACGAGATTTACTTCGCTTTCCGCCGGCTTTTTGGGGCGATCGGATCTGAAGTTGAGAACCTCGATGGTTTCCTGCAGGACCTCCTGCGCTTCGCTCGGTACCACGCCGCGTTCAGCATCGGCGCCGACGCAGCCCAAGCGCTGCGTGAACCCCTCGCCCGCTTACGCCGGTTGGTGGACGTTCCAGCGACGCTCGTGATGCGGTTGTACGATTTGCACGATCACAACGGAACGCTGAGCGAAGCCGAGTTCGTCAAAGCCATCGAGCTGATCGAGAGCTACGTCTTCCGGCGGGCCATCTGTGGGGAGCAGACCCGGGGTTACTGGCAGACGTTCGCGAATCTCGCATATCGCCTCGACCAGGACCGTCCGTTCGAGAGCCTCACGGTTGGACTCGCGCGACAACGTGACAACTATCGGTTTCCAGATGATGTCGAGTTCCGAAAGGCCGTAGAGGAACGCGACTTGTACGGTCTTCGCGTCTGCACGCACCTGCTCGATCGCTTGGAAAATCATGGAAACAAGGAGCCAACGGATACGAGCAAGTTCTCGATCGAGCACATCATGCCTCAGAATGAGAAGCTCTCGCCGGAGTGGCGGAAGATGCTGGGGGAGGAATGGCGCGAGGTCCAGAAGGATTGGCTGCACCGCCTCGGTAACCTGACATTAACGGGTTACAACAGCACCTACTCCGATAGGCCATTCGAAGAGAAGAAGTCGATCTCCGGCGGCTTCGCAGAGAGCTCTGTTCGTTTGAATCGATTCGTACGGGAACAACCCCAGTGGACCGCGGATGAGATGCAGTGTCGCGGCCAGCAGCTGGCGCAGCAAGCTTTGCAGGTGTGGCCCCGACTTGTCGTAGATCAATCGCTCATCGATGCCGCAGAGCAGATCGAAATGCGAGCACTCGCGGAACGACGTGACGTGGCAAAGGTGAAGATGAGCACAATCGCCAGGATGCTCTTCGAGTTGCTCAGAAAGCGCATTCAAGAGATGGACGGTGATATCATCGAGCTAGCCGAGCAGAAGTCGGTCAGCTACCACGCCCCTGGCTTCTTCCTTGAAGTGCTCCCTCGGAAACACCGCATCAACTTGCTGCTGCCACTGGATTTTAACGAGGTCGATGATCCATCAGGAATAGCCCAGGATGCCACACAGTGGAAGTTCCTGTTCTATGCGCAGTATGAAGGGGGCGTTTCGATTCCGATTCGTGAAGCAGACGACATCGAGAAGGCGTTGCCAATGATCAGGCAAGCGTATCTGGTTGCCACGACATGACGCGAGGATTTCCAAATCGCCGGCCAGGCCCCTTCGGTCCTGCGCATGCACTCCTTCCTTCAGGACAGGAGGTGGTCATTGCCCATGAAGACGACTTGGTGTGGAGCGCTTTAGAGCAGATGATCGACGAGGGTTTCTCGCAGATTCCAGTGAGGAACAGCGAAGGTGAGATCAGCGGAATCTTCTCGTGGCAGTCGTTCGGCAAGCGGGCGCTCGACCTACGCGGCAATAAGCTCGACGCGACGGAGTTGACAGTCCGAGATTGCATGGACGAGCCGGTCTTCATTTCGCCCGAGACGTACATCGACACGGACAAGGCGACCGACTGGAGTAGGATTGACTACGTTCTCGTCGGAGCCCCTGACAACCTAATCGGCATTCTGACCACGGCGGACGTTTTTGGTAGGCTGAACGACTTCGCGGAGGCCTTTGTGCTCCTTTACGAAATAGAACTCGACCTGCGCGATGTCATCGAGACGCTGTTGACGGACGAAGAGCGAGAGGACGTGTTCAAGGAACTCACTCAACCGAAGGCGAAGCCTATCCGCGACCTGAAGGACCTGAGCTTTAGCCAATACCTGGATATCATGTGCTCGCGCGACCGCTGGGCAAGGTTCGAACCGTTCTTCCGCTGCCAGCGTGAGCTCGTTGACGCGGACCTTAAGCGAATCAACGAATTGCGAAATGACGTCTTTCACTTTCGCAGGCAGATTACAGTACGGGACACGGATCGATTGCGCCGTTTTTGGGAGAGGCTTCGCTTCAATCGTCAACTTCACGCCCGTGGTGCTGGCTCGACGGCGAGCGGCGACAGTGATCGCGATCCAACGCGCACGACCTCCGCGTAGCCAATCCAAGTACGGCGCCATTTCAAACTCGACTCCCACACGTCGGACAGTACCGCCCCTTCGGCCGGAGCTCCTCATCGCAGACGGGGCAACGACGGGCTCGCTGCAGCCGCGGCGCGTTCCTCAGGGCAGGTGAGTGCAACAATATCAGCAACAACGCGATCACCGCGATCGCAGCACCAGTGATGTGCTCCGTCCTGAGAGACCAGGTCCACTCGATCATGCTGCTGCCTTCGACCCACAGGCCAAGGGCCGGGGAGTTCGTGAAGAGCAGGATCGCTGCTGCCGACAAGACTGCGACCGGGCTTCGCATTCTGATAGTCATGATCCAACCCACCTTTCCGTGTATCCAGGCTCCCGGTCCATCGTAGCGCGAAGCTGGCCAGCGCGCAAGGCCCTTTCTTGGAATGGAGTCGTCCCCTGGTACAGCGACTACGGATTCTCGCTCAAGAGTGGGTTGTGCTATCGCCAAGGCGATACATCAAAATCGCATGCCGCCGTCAGAGCGTCTAACCGAGATCGGCTCAGATCGTAGGGAGGTAGCAGTGCAGCTCACGCAGCTGGCCGTCGTCAGTGCGTAGTGCCCTCCCTGCCGGATGAGCTTCGAAACGCACCTTCAGCCGGGCTTAACGGACACGTGCGTCCATGTTCCTGGCCACGGATAGGCTGACCTAACGGAAGAATCGAGCCGTCAGCGGCTCGTCATTCGGTGCGGCGCGCGTCCGAATACCATACGGGCGGCGGGAGCCAAAGAGTCCCTTGGACTCCCGGCCGATCGATGGCGGCGTCGGAGAGGCCAGGATGGGTGATGCCGTCTCGTGGACACAGAGCTCACGGAACGCCAGTGCGGCGGCACCTCTCGTTGGCTGGTGCTGGCCAACATGGAGCGCAAAGACTCAGCTCAGTTTCTTCAGGAGAACACAAATGTCACACTTGGCAGGCAGATGTGATTGCGGGCGGCGGATGCACTTCCCGAAGAATGCGGGATTCGGGTATGAGTGGCGATGTCATTCCTGCGGTAAGCCCTGGAGGCTCGTCCAACAGGGCGGCAAACCCCTTCGGCGTATGCACTCGAAGCCGCCGCGCAACGGCATCGAACCCGTGCGTGTGCCGATTTCGACGTCCGACGGCGGAACATCGGGTGGTGCCGTCTTCGGGTACATCCTGATCGGTGCTGTGATCCTCGTGATCATCGGCAGCTTGTGCGGCTAAAGCGATGAGTCGATCATCCGCCCGCCGGGAATCCAACTTGGCCTGGACCGTTGCGCTCCACGATTCAGTGCGTACAATCGGACGGCATGCACACGCATACGTAGTGGTATTTCCAAGGTGTGGCCACAGTCAGAAATCGAGAAGGGCGCATACTACTGAAAGCCGTTTGCGAAGACCCATATGCTAGGGCAATCACGCTGCCTCGAACCGCGGCGTGATTCATCGTGTCAGGGGATCGTTCCGAAGGGTTGTAAGCTGAAGGAGAGTCGGATGGCTCAGTACAGGGAGCGTTTTGGTGTGGACGTGAAGAAGCGTGCTGCGCTTGTTCGCTGTCGTGCGCTCGCCGTGATTCTGAAGGAACTGCTCGCGAACAGCCTCGACGCGAAGGCAGCGACCGTTGAGCTGACCTGCCGACTCGCGAAGGGTACGAGACGTGACGCAGCCGGTTTGCGAGCTTTCGAGGTCACGTGTGTGGATGATGGGTGTGGGTGCGACGAACCCGGGATTCTCCGGCGTGTCGGATCGTCCACAAGCGACCTGCACCCAGAAACGCGAGGCCGTTTCGGCCAGGGACTCATCGATGTTCTTGCCATTGCAGAGTCCGCGGAGATTCGCACATTGAAGCACCGGCTGCTATTCAACGCTGACGGCTGCCAGATCAGCTCCGTTCGAAAAGCCGTAGCCGGAATGCAGCTCGACGGCTTGTTGCGCCATGACGGCGAGGGGTTCGATGAACTGTCCACATACTTCAACTCCCTCATACTGCCAGGGGGCGTGCGAGTCATCGTTAACGGGCACGAGATCCCTCCGCGACGTCCCAGGCGGATCATTCCAAAGGTCAAGCTCCAGACGGTAACGTACGATCCCCGATCCGAGCGCATTCGTCGGCACCAACGAGAAACATCCGTCGAGATTCACGACAACCACGGCGACATCCCGATGATCTTTGAATTGGGGATACCTGTCGATGCGGCTCCGTGGACCCTCCCCTTCGATATCAATGTCCTCCAAAAGACGCCTCTCGACGTTGAGCGGAACATGCTGCCGGAGCCGTACAAGAATGGACTGATCGCGCAGCTCATCGAGCCTTTGAGCGACGAGTACGTGCGGTACATGAATGACAACGATGACGCTCCCCCTGAGATCAAGGACAACCGTGAGAATGCGGCCAAGCTGAGCGAAGAAGGCCGGAAGACGCTTATTGCGTCGGTCACTGGCGCTGATCCCGGTCGGATTGTCAGACGCGATCCGTTCGATCCGGACGACGTGAGTGAGTCTCAGGAGCTAGAGTACCGAGGATACGCGCCCGTCAACCGTGGGGCGCTGCCTGCAGGAGTGAGCGAGCTCCTGAGAGACGCTGCAACCGTTGCCCAGGTGCACGATCAGGTCTGCAAGCCACACTTCCGTACGGACCGCGGCTTCCCGCCCGCGACCCAAAGGCAGCGACTGTGCATGGCAGCCTTCGAGGAAATCGCCTCGGCTCTTGTGGCAAAACCCGTCCGCTGTGAGCGGGTTCGTGGCGGCAATGCGGCTGCGGCGTATAGCAGCGGTACCATGAGGCTCAACACTGAGGCAGATTTCATTTGGGAAGACCCGTTGGGCGAACGTACGCTCGCCCTGATCATCCACGAGTGCTCGCATGAGAAGGTCTCCGGGCACGGCGTAGCGTTTGGTGGAGAGTGCGAGCTCATGGGTGCGCGCCTCGCCCGATGGGTTGCAGACAACGCTCAGCGTTGGAACGAGCTGCGTGAATCGCTAACCACCGCCCCAACGGAGGACGTCCAAGTTGCCCCATGAGCATTGCGAAAGCAACGTTGGCGTTCTCGGCGATCGGTGATTTGACGCCAGGCAGCCCGACCGGTATGGAGACGGTCATGGAGAGACTGTACATCAAAGGCTTGGTGAGGATCGCGAACGCCGTGCGCCGCGACATGTCGGGGCCGCTGTCAGCCGACCGAAGGAAGAAGCTCCGCCGGTTCGTCGAGGAATCCCTGCGCCAGGTGGACGCGATCCTGGCCAGCCACGGGGTTTCCCTCGAGGACCTGCCGGCGCCGACCCGGAGGGCTTATCAATTCCTGGCCGGCCTGAACTTCGATGAGATCATTCCGCAGGGTAACCGGGATCCGGATCGCCCAGCCCCGGGAAGCGTTTCTCTGGTGGGGCTGAAGTCGTTCCATGACCGGATTCTTCGCAGCCTGGCGCAGCCTATCTCGGCGGAACAGGCGAACGCGATTCACAGCTCGATTCAATCGATGAGCGAGCGCGTCGAGGAGCATCTGAACGAAAACGGGCTGTCGTCCGGTGAACTCACGGCTCAGACGCGAGCGGCCCGTGGATGGCTGGCGTTCTTCTCGGATCGTGAGAACTTGAACGCGTATCTTGCAGCGGCTGATCGGGCCCGTCCCAGGTTTGAGGCGGCGATACAGCGTAATCAACGCTTTCGGCCTGCGGTGTTTCTGGAGTTTCGGACCATCGCCGGGCTCTACAAACTCCGCGGGTACCGCAATGGGACTCGGATCATGCTCGCGACACCGATGATCTGCTTTTCACAGCAGCTCTTCGAGTCGCTCGCCAATGCTGCCTTCAAACTGGGCAGTAGGCAGCCGATCATCGAAGCCGCCTTGAGTGACGAGTACCAGGCCATCCAGGCCGAACTGGAGGCGCTGGGCGGCGTGGAGGAGCAGACAGCCGGCCTTCAGCATGATCTCCAGGCATCCTTTGACCGGGTCAATGCCAAGTACTTCGGCGGCAGCCTGGCGCGTCCCCGCTTGAGCTGGAGCCGATCGCTCAGCAGCCGTAAGCTCGGCCATTATGATCCCATCCGCGATACGGTGATGGTCAGCAGCATCCTGGACCGAGCTGACGTCGAGGGGTACCTGCTCGACTTCGTCATGTATCACGAGCTTCTGCACAAGGCACTTGGCGTGGACTGGCGAAACGGCCGCCAGGCGATCCACACACCCGAGTTCAGGGCGAAGGAGAGCAAGTTCGAGCACTGTGCGGCGGCGGAAGCGGCCCTCTCCGCGTTGGCACACGATCAAACTGCAATCCAGGGCGGTGCGTGACATGCCGGGCAAGACGATCACCGTATACACGATTGGCTTTGCCAAGAAGGACGCGGCGACGTTCTTCGGCATGCTCGAGGAAGCTGGTGTTCGCCGGGTAATCGACGTTCGACGCCGCAACACCTCGCACCTCGCCGGTTTCGCCAAGCGGGACGACCTCCAGTTCTTCCTCAGGCGCATCCTGGACACTGACTACGTTTATGTTCCAGAACTGGCGCCAACGGAGTCCCTCCTGGACGACTACCTGAAGAAACGGATCGATTGGTCAACATACGAGGCCAGGTTCCTCGAGGTCATCACGAGCCAGCGGATCGAGACGGTCGTCACGCGCGAGCAGCTAGCAGACGCCTGCTTGCTCTGCAGCGAAGCCTCGCCGGAGCAATGCCACCGCAGGCTGGTCGCCGAGTACCTGGAACAGAAGTGGGGTTGTGTACGTATCGTGCACCTGCAGTAGCTGACGTGTACTGTGAGACGGAGACATTCCGAATGCCTCGGCCGGCTCCAACCTTCAACGAAGCGCTTGCCTTGGTGGAACGTCTTGACCAGAAGTACCGGCCCGCATGGGACGCGTTCTCGCCGGAGGAACAGGCAGCGCTGGCGTTGTACT
>Ga0334890_1001557_pt1 | contig 29953 bp, 32 predicted proteins | sample GraSluR1_MG_3_FD_207220 | JGI IMG/M metagenome (GOLD analysis project Ga0334890, IMG submission 207220) | Sludge microbial communities from methane-producing bioreactor in Wageningen University, Netherlands - Granular Sludge_31_08-R1 | ecosystem: Engineered > Bioreactor > Anaerobic >... | reverse complement strand
GGCCACCCACCCCCCGGCCCGAACATCTCCTGCCACAGCAAGAGACCATAAACTATCCACGGACCAATATACAAGGATGGGCAACTCGTTCGCCCAAGCCGATCCTACGCCAGTGCATCCCCTTCCCCCGCTTGATGGACAAGGTCCACATCTGAGCAAATTCGTAGTGCAGTCGTCAGTCTGCACGACGATGAACCCAGGCAACTCGCACGAACCACGTACGGATGGCCCAATGCCTTCCAGAACAACCTGGCGCAGCGTCTCCTGTCCACCGAAGCGGCGGACCGCGTCCAGAATCTCCAGACCCACCAGTCGATCCTCGCTGTCGTAATCGGCGGCGATGCCCTCGGCCAAGTGTTTGGTCGTCACGCTCGTGTCGCGGAATACGATACTCAGAGCGTCCACTTGCGCATCATAGCTTATCTTCATGACAAGAGGCCTTGCCGTGACAAATCTGCGGATCCACTCTGATATGGTCGGACCAGTTCATAGTACCCATAGCATATCGCAATACGGCTCTCGCGTAGAGCCCATATTGGCTTCAATCGGAAGGTGGTGTGTGTGAAGATTTCCGGGCGAGGGGACGGTCGCTTGTGGTGGTGGCGCCTGAGGCTCCGTTGCGCATTTGCAGTGACGTGCCTGCGGCGGGTTGTCCTGTTTGTAGTGACGCCGTGAGGCGTTATCACCATTCGGTGGGAGATATGCCCTGACGGGCACACTACGAACGGCCCACCATCGCCAAGGCCTGCGGGCCCATGCGACTTCGCTGGGCGCAAGCTCCCGGGCGGCCACCGGCGGCTCTCTGTGCCCGACGTGGCCTCGCCCGGAAATCTTCACACACACTCGGAAGCCTGCAGCTTCCGCGTTGGTCTCGTGGCACGCATGATCGTTTACGGACCACTGGTCAGTCGCTGACGGTGAGGGTGGCTTCGGCGAGGATGGCCTGGCCGTTGGGGGTCCAGGCGATGGCGGCGATGCGGTATCGGGCGGGGCGGTCGTAGGTGTGCTCGACGGTGCGGCCGGTGCGCGGGATGCCGTGGCCGAGGTCCCAGAGGACTTCGCTGAAGCCGGCCGGGTCGAAGCCTTCCAGTTCGAACATCACCACTCGGCCGGTCTTCGGGTCGGCGGAGATTCGGATCGCCAGATCGGGCAGGGACCGCTCATCGAAGCCTTTGCTCGTCAGCGCGTTGTCACCACCCTGGTTGCCCGAGACGTCGTTGGCCCGCCAGAGGACGTGCTCGCCGCGAAAGGCGCCGGCCACGGCGGGTCCGGCATTGTCCCGGACGACGTTGTCGATGAACGTCAAACGGTCGAGGTTTGGCCCGCCCAACTGGATGCCGGCGCCGCGATTGCCGACGACGCGGTTGGCGTGCAGGACCATCTGGAATGCATTGCCGTTGAAACGAAAGCCGTGTCCCGCATCGTTGGGGTACAGCGACCGCTCGGACCGGCGGGTCTGCTCGAAGACGTTTCGATAGAAGTACATGCGATGCGCGCCGCCCTCCTCGCCCTGGATCTGGGCGCCCCAGCTCTGGCAGCCGGCCATGCGGTTGCGGGCCCAGTAGGCGAGGTCCTTGCGGGCGCGGTTGGAGACGGAGATGCCGATCTGATTACCGCCGGTCGCGACGTTGTCGGTCATCACGACGCGTTGGCTGTTGACCAGTTCGAGGACATAGCTGCCGATGCGGGCGGGGTCGCCGGCCCCGGTGATCGCATTGCGTCGAACAGCAACGTCTTCCTGGCCATCCACACTGATCCAGTGATCGACGCTGTTGTCCTCGATTACGACGCGCCGGCCGCTGCCCCAGACCTCGATGCCCAGGCCGGGTCCGGCGAAACCGAACTCGCGCACGCGGTTCCGTAGGATCTGCGTATCGGTGCTTCCGTGCGTGGTGAGAATGCCGCCGCGACCGAAGCCGCTCAGGTCGTTGTCCTCGATCACGTTGCCCTGCCCGCCCTTGCCGATGCGGATGCCCGCCCCCCACTCGGATGCCAAACCGATATCGCGGATCTCCAGATGCGCGAAGACGCTGTCGGTCACGTTGGCGCTGGCGTAGATGCCATGGGGCCCGAACTCGCCGGAGCCGGGGATGTCGCGGATGCACAGTTCCTCCAGCCGATGGCCGCTGCCGTTGGACATGACGATGCCCTGGGAAACGCGAGGATTGCCGGCCCCATCGAGTGTCAAGCGGGCCAGGCGAACGCTCGAGACGTTCCGAACAATCAGCATCGGGCCCGTTTGACGGGCCGTCGAACGCAGCACCGTCCGGTCCTTGCCTCGACCGAGAAGCGAGATGGGCTTGTCGATCACGACAGGACGGTCCAGCTCAAACGTGCCGGCTGGAAGTTCGACAAGGGCCCCTGCCTCAGCCGCCTCAACGAGCGCGTGGATCGACGGCAGCGGACTGGAGACGGCCGCCGCGGTTCGTGCGATTGCCAGGACCATCCAGATCACCGGTCCAAGAGCCGCAGTACATCTGCCAAATGGAACCATGCCATCCTCCTCATATTGCCGAGTCAATCCGTGAGTCATCTCACCTGCCTCTGCGCGGCCGCCAAGAACAACCCAGTCGCAGCGATGGGACCAGCCTACCTGACTCGCATCGGCGCATCAAGGCTCAGACAGCGGCCGAGCCACCCACAAAACGTCTGTTATGCCAATTCGGTGAGGCGCGAACGCGCACGCGAGGCGGACTTCAGGCAGCCCCTTCTGGTTGGCAGATGCCGGAAACACGCCTGGAACCCAAGCAGATTTCCGGTTTTTTTTTTGGCCTTGGACCCCAATAATCGGGTGATTTTGGGGGTTTTTACGAAGAATTCGTGGTTCGTGTTGAAAATTCGTGCATCGCGGATAGAATGAGAGATATAGGTAGCTTGAATAGGATTGCAGCTCGCGGGCGATTTGAATATAGGAAAAAGCCGGGTCGCCCTAGCGCGTAGTTCCAACGGCAAGGATAGAGATGTCTGGGTGGTTTTCGTGTTTCATAGATAGAGAGAGGTGATGTGATGAAAAGGTTGCTCCTTCTTAGCCTGATCGTACTGCTGGTGGGAACCAACGTCCAGGCAGCGCTAACGTTCTTCGGTGAGGATCTGAACGGAAGCTCGACGGCTCCCCTCACCGAGTGGCCGAACGCGACCGCAGCCAGCAACAACTTCATGTCGTGGCTTGATGGCGTCGGGACCGAGAGCTTCGAAGACATGACCGTCGGCGAGGCGCCAACGACGTTGACCTTCCCGGTGCCGGGCGGCACGATCACCGCGAACTTCGTCGGCAATATGCTGGTCGGTGACGGTGTCGCCGTTGGCCGCTATGCGACCGATGGCGACCAGTATATTGCTGGATCGACCGGCTCGTTCTCGATCACCTTTAGCGAGGCGGTGGCGGCCTTTGGATTCTACGGGACCGACATCGGTGATTTCGGCGGCCAGATGACGCTCACGGCCACCAACGGCGGCGGCGACACCGTCTACACCATCCCGCACAGCATCGGCTCGGGTACTGGCTCGCCTCCGGACGGCGCCGTCCTGTTCTTCGGCCTGATCGACACGGACAATCCCTTTACGTCGGTCACCTTCGCCAACGACAACCCCGGAGTGGATTACTTCGGCTTCGATCAGATGACCGTCGGGACCATCGAGCAGGTGCAGCCGGTCATTCCCGCTCCGGGCGCGATTCTGCTGGGCAGCATCGGCGCCGGCCTGGTCGGCTGGATGCGGCGACGCAAGGCGCTGTGACAAGGAATTGAATCGACACATCGACAGCCGTCGATCGAGGCAGAGCACGAGGCCTCCATCGGCGGCTGTCTTGCTTCTCGGCGGACCGGCCGAAGCGCCGACGCAGGCGTCTGAGCCGGAATTGGCTTTGTCTGTCGGCTCTGCTGCGGTATTCTCTGACGCGATATCGTCGTCAGGATGAAGCCGCATGGAGATTCGGATCGACAGTCTGCTCGAAGGGGCCCGGCGGGCGCGGGGCGTCGTGGTCATCGTGGACGTGTTTCGGGCGTTCACCACGGCGGCGGTCGCGTTCTCGCGCGGCGCGGCGAAGATCGTCATGGTCGCCGAGCCGGACGAGGCGCTGGCGATGAGGGACCGGGGTCTGGGCGGTCTGTGCGTCGGCGAGGTCAACGGCATCCGGCCGGAGGGTTTCGACTTCGGCAACTCTCCCTTCGAGATGGCCGGCGCGGACCTCGAAGGCAAGGTCATCATCCAATCGACGCGAGCCGGCACCACGGGCGTCGCAGCCGCAACCGAGGCCTCGACGGTCTACGCCGCATCGCTCGTTGTTGCCAAGGCCACCGCCCGCGCGATCCTGCAGGACAACCCATCTCTGGTGACAATCGTGGCGATGGGCTGGAACGCCGACCTGCGGACCGATGAGGACGAACTGTGCGCGCTGTATCTGCGGAACCTGCTGGAGGCCCGCGAGCCGAGCGCCGACGCCTTGCGGCAGCTCGTGCAGGCCAGCGGCCAGGTCGGCAAGTTCTACGACCCGGCCCAGCCGCACTTCCATCCCGAAGACTGCGACATGGCGCTCGACGTCAACCGGTACGACTTCGCCATTCGCATGGCCCGCGAGGACGGTCTGCTCGTCGCGAGGCCGCACGCATGACGGCATGGACGATCCGGAAACTGCTCGCGTGGATCACCGAGTACCTGACCAGGAACGGGGTCGATGCCCCGCGCCTCAGCGCCGAGATGCTGCTGAGCCACGTGCTCGGTCTCAAGCGGATCGAGCTGTACACACAATTCGACCGCGTCGTCGAGAAGGATGCGCTCGACCGATTGCACGACCTGGTCAAGCGGGCCGGAGACCACGAGCCGGTGGCCTATCTGGTCGGGCGGACGGAGTTCTATTCGCTCGAGATGGAGGTCACCGCCAACTGCCTGATCCCCCGGCCCGAGACCGAGCTGCTCGTACAGCGGGCGATCGAATTCCTGCGCACGCGCGAGGGACAGCAGCACGTCTGCGACCTGTGCACCGGCTGCGGCTGCATCGCCATCGCGATCGCCAAGGGCTGCCCCAACGCCCGCGTGGTGGCCACGGACCTCTGCGATAAGGCCCTGGTGGTGGCCGCGCGGAACGTGGCCAAGCACGGCGTCGCCGACCAGATCGAGTTGCTCTGCGGCGATCTGTTCGACCCGCTCGTGCCGCAGCTCGACGTGACGCAGTGGGACCTGATCGTGTGCAACCCGCCCTACGTCAGCACCGCCGAATACGAGACGCTCGAGAAGAACGTCAAGGACTACGAGCCGCAACTCGCCCTCCTCGCCGGCGAAGACGGCCTCGACGTCTACCGCCGCCTCGGCGACCAGATCGACCGCTTCCTCAAACCCGACGGCGCCCTGATGCTCGAAATCGGCTACGCCCAGGGCCCCACCGTCCGCGAACTGCTCGAACAAACCGGCGCGTTCTCCGACATCCGCATAGAAAAAGACCACCAGCGCCACGACCGCATCGTCATCGCCCGCACAGGGAGCGACGATGGAGACATCGGCCCGTTGCTCTCCGACAGGTCAGTATGAAATCACGGTGTGGATTTCGTGGGGGGCGAGGCGGGGGCGGCCTTGGAGGTCGGCCAGCTCGATCAGGCAGGTGATGCCGACGATTTGGCCGGAGACCTTTTCGATCAGATCGCAGGCGGCCTTCATCGTGCCGCCGGTGGCGAGAAGGTCATCGACCATCAGGACCTTGGCGCCGGCGGGCACCGCGTCGCGATGGATTTCGAGCGTGTCGCTGCCGTACTCCAGGTCGTAGGTGATGCTCTCGGTCTCGAAGGGCAGCTTGCCCTTCTTGCGGATCGGGACGAAGCCGGCGTTGAGCCGGGCGGCCACCGCCGTGCCGAAGATGAACCCCCGGGCCTCGACGGCCGCGACGTGCGCGATGCCGGCGTTCTTGTACGGGGCGCACATGGCATCGACCGCCGCCCGAAGCGCCTGCGGGTTCGCCAGCAACGGCGTGATGTCACGAAACAGGATCCCCGGCTTCGGCCAGTCGGGGATGTCGCGGATGTGCCGCGCTAAGTTCATGCGTTCCCTCGCAATGCAAAGGGACAGGCCGCCCGGGCCCGTCGGTCCGATTCCCGGTAGTCACCACCTCGCGACGACGACAAGGTCGCTCGGCGAGGTGATCGTACCTTGTCGTCGGCGAAGAGTAAATGCAAATCCCGGCCGGTTCTACTCCGCTTCCATATACTCGTAGAGCCGGGTCAGCGCATCGCGCCGAATCTGTCGAATCCGCTCGCGCGTCAGACCCATCTTCTTGCCGATCTCCTTGAGGGTCAGCGGCCGCCGCCCGCCCAGTCCGTAGTGGAGCTTCAGCACGTCGGCCTCGCGCGGATCGATCTCATCGAGCAACCGCAGCGCCTTGGCCGTCTCCTCGTACTCGACGAGAGGGTCTTCCGGCCGACCGGCGTGCTCGTCTTCGAGCGTCGATTCCAGGGCGTGGCTGTCCTCAGAATCGTCGCCGTTGAGGCTGTCGCCGGCGCTGGCGAGGACCTCGACGATGCGATGGACCACCTTAGCCTTGCGGATCGGCAGGTGCATCAGGGCGGCCATTTCCTCGACGCCCGGCCTGCGCCCCATCCGGCTCTCGGCTTCCGTGGCCGTGTGACGCCACTGGTTGATCAGCGTGACCATGTACGTCGGCACGTGGACCGGCTGGATGTTCTCCAGAAGGGCCCGTTTGATGCTCTGCTTGATCCACCACGCCGCGTACGTGCTGAACCGCGTGCCCCGCTCCGGATCGAAGTAGTCCACCGCCTTGATCAGACCGAGGTTGCCCTCTTCGATCAGATCGCCCAGGCTCATCCCGCGGCCGGCGTACTTCTTGGCGATGTTCACCACCAACCTCAGGTTGCTGCGAACCAGCAACTCACGGGCCCATGGATCGTTGTCCTCAACAACCTTGGTGCCCAACTCGTACTCTTCCTCCCAGGTCAGCAGCGACGCCTCGTCGATCTCCTTGAGATAGTCCTTCAATGTCACGTCGAATACGATGGTACCCTCCTGCCCGACTGAGAGCCTCTCGACTCCAGCCATAAAGGCCAATTCGGTTAGGACCCTCTTCCGTGTGCCTGTCCCTGCGGTGTCCGACCCGCATCATCGTGCGGACTTCAACGACAGTCCGGTGAGCCAGCTACACCGTCCCTATCGGCCTTCGAAGCAGCCGGGTTTAGCGAACCGGTGAGGGAACTTTACGCAGAGGGGCCGGCCACTGGACCAAGACGCGCCAATCGGCCAGGCCAGGCCCCATAACGGGCCTAACAAGAGGGAGACCCCCAGCCAATTCGGACGTTGGGCCATGAAAGACCGCCCTGGAAGCTCTCCCCTCGGACGGGAGGTCCGCACAACAACGTGGAACCTGGAACCTCGGTGTGCGCGATCAGGTCACGGGGGCGTAGATCTCGGTGAGCAGCTCGTCGGGCGAGACCTTCTGGGGGTCGTTGAGATAGACCTCTCTCGTCGGGCCGATCACCTTCTTGTGGTTCTCGGCGATCCAGGCGAACAGCTTCTTGTAGGTCGGCGCAGAGGTCTCATAGGGGCCTTTGTGGACGATCCTGGCCATCTGCCCGCCGGGCAATTCGTAGCAGGTGACGCGATCGGTTCCGGTGACCTTCTTGGCGACCGGAACAACGACCTCCACGTCGGCGCTGCTCTGCTCGTTGGCCTTCATCGCTTCCTTGGGCGTCTCGTGGCAGATGAACGTGGGTCGTCCGACGATCTGGGCGCCGCTTCCGGCGGCAAATCGCCAAACGGTGACGATCATCGATCCAATCTCGGCATAGGTGCCTCGCTTGCGCATGCCGATCACCCGTTGCGGCTCCACCTGACAGATACTCACCTCGCTGTTCATGACGCGGCCTCCATCATATCGAGCAAAAACACCCGCTCGTCCCTACGTGCCCGGATGGTCCGGAGTTCACCGCCTCACCGGTCGAGTCGGCGAGCACAGCGCCACCTGTGAAAGGGTGGACCGGACCGGCACTTGGGTTGCATGGTTTCCACCGGTTTTCTGGAATTTCTACCGCACAGGGCTTGACGAATCCAGGCCTTTGGGCCATAATTCGCCTCTTGCCACGCGGATGTGGCGGAATTGGCAGACGCGCAGGCTTCAGGTGCCTGTGGGCTTCGGCCCGTGGAGGTTCGACTCCTCTCATCCGCATTCCTTTCGTGCGATCCGGTCGGCGGCGTTGTCGCGCCCGTGCCGGGCAAGTCCTAACGAAATCCGACCCGATACGCCGATAAAGAACCAAGTACGCCGAAAGAAAGATGCGGTCCGGCTCGCCGAAAGAAGAATCGGCTCGGCCGAGGCCGATAACATGGCGGACGGAAGCTTTGAAGAACCCGTCCAGATGACAGGATCGGGATGAGGCGGCCCCGCCGATGAAGGGAGCAAACCATGGGGACCGTGATATGGATCGCGCTGATCGCGGCGACCGGGCAGGCCGCTGAGGAGCAGGTGCTTCCGATCGATGTGATGTGGAGGTACATCAGCTCGCTGGGACTCGTCGAGGCACTGACCTTCATTTCGTTTGGCTCGGTTTGCCTGTTCTATGGCTGGCGCGTGTTCCGCATTCTGGTGACCATCTGTTTCGGCCTTCTCGGCCTGGCCCTGGGGGTCTGGGCCAACGAACAACTCATCGCCGGCAACGTGATCTGGCTGGCGCTGATCTTCTCGGTCTTCTTTGCGGTGCTGTCGGTTCCGTTTATGCGGTGGGGCGTGACGATCCTCGGCGCATTCTCCGGCGGGGTCTTGACGGCCGGCGTCTGGCTGGCGGCCGGACTGCCCGAGCCGTACGTCTGGGCCGGCGGCCTGGTGGGCCTGATCGCCGGCGGCATGATCTCGTTCATCGTCTTCAAGATCGCCGTGATCCTTTTCACCGGCCTCGGCGGCAGTACGCTGATGGTCGTCGGCGTCCTGGCCGTTCTCTACCAGTACATTCTCGACAGCAACGACGGGCAGTTCGAATCGTTTGTCCGCGAGAACCAGTGGTTCCTTCCCGTACTGCTGCTGGCCCCCATGCTCGTGGGGATGTATTTCCAGAACAAGCTCAGCAAGACCGACCAGGACTGGGCCGGCTGAGAGCCCTGGGAGGCCCTCTGCGCGGCGGCCCATCCGGTCCGGCTCGCCGCCGACCCAACCACCAGAACCCAACGCCCGATAACGATGTCGACCAGCAACGCTCATCTCGCAGCAGACCCCCGGCACGTCCATAAGCCCATTCTATTTGGGCGATTTGGGAAAAATGACTTGACCTTTTGGGGGCTTCCGCGTAAAATTATAGTACGCAGTTGCCGTATGGGACGTGGGTTGGAGTGTGTAAACTCTTGCAATAATGAGGCTCTCCCAACTGCCCTGAGAAACATGGCCCAACGTCCGATAGCATGGGGTGTCGGAGATCTGCAAGAACGTACTGATTGGTGAAAGGAGCCTGTCTTGAGTACGCTTACGAAGGTTCTGATTGTCCTGCTGACGGTCTTTTCCATTTTCCTCTGTGGCATCGTGGTCACGTACGTCGTCAATGCGGACAACTACAGGGAAATGGCAGAGACGCGCCGGCGGGAACTGGCGGCCGCGAGGAATGCCAGCCAGGCCGCTCAGAACGACTTGGCCGACGCCAAAGAGCAGGCCGATCAGATGCGGCGGGACATGGAAGCCCGGATGAACGAGTTGAGAGTCACCATCAGCGACCTTGAGACCCGGCTCGAAAGCATCCAGCGAGAGAATACCCAGATGGCCCAGAGGGTCCGGGATATGGGGGCCTCCGTTCAGCAGGCCAACGAGCTGCAGGCCAGCCAGATGCAGCAGGCCCAAACGAGCCAACAGCGGGTGGCGGCCCTCGAGGCCGAGCGCACGCGGTTGAGCAGGGAACTGGCGGAGACCGACCAGGCGCTGATGGAGAGAATGGCCGTCGTCGCGCAGTTGGAGGAGAAAACCCGACAACTGACCGAAGCCAACCAGGATCTTGAGTCACGCCTGAACCAGTACCTGCGGCAGTACGGCAAGGCCGCAGCGGCTCCGGCGACCGTAACTCCGCGGACCGGGATCGTTCAACCGGCCGCCCCGCTGGCCCGAGACATCGACCTGACCGCCCGCGTCACCGCCGTCGATATCAACAACGCCCTGGCCGAGTTGTCCATCGGTTCGGCCGCCGGCGTCCGAACGGGCATGGTCTTCCATGTCACCCGAGGCCAGCAGTACGTCTGTGACATTCGAATCCTCGAAGTCGGGCCCGATCAATCGGTCGGCATTCTCGAGAGAATTCAGGTCCCACCTCGCGTCGGCGATACGGCCGCGACCAACCTGTGACGTGAACCCTTCGTGACCGGGCCCGGCACGGGCCCGGCGATTGAATGCCGGGAGGTTGTTCCAGCATGAGTCCAATGCCTCAACGCTCAGCCAAGATCACCGTGCCCAGCAATCTCTACACGGCCATCCTGGCCGTCGCCTTCGGCGCAGTGGTGGCGACCGCCGCCTACGTGGCCTTTCGGTGCTACACCCAATACGGCACGATTTTTGGTATGCCCTGACAGAATCCTCTTGACGATCTCGCCGTCCGGCCGCGACAATATCCAATGGCCAACTGAGAAAGGAGTCGCCTCGTGCTATTGGATTCGATCCTCGGCATGTTCAGCATGGATATGGGTATCGATCTCGGTACCTGTTCGACCCTGGTGTGCGTCCGGGACAAGGGCATCGTCCTGAATGAACCCTCCGTGGTCGCGGTTCGCAAAGGGACCAATGTCGTCCTGAACGACGGGGAAGCGGTCGGCCTGGTGGCCCGCGAGATGCTCGGTAAGACCCCCGGATCGATCAGCGCGATTCGTCCGCTCAAGGACGGGGTCATCAGCGACTTCGAAGTCACCGAGGCGATGCTGAGCTATTTCATCCGAAAAGTGCACGGCCGAGGCGGCCTGGTCCGACCGCGCGTGGTCATCGCGATCCCCAGCGGGATCACCGCCGTCGAGCGCCGCGCCGTGGTCGACAGCGCCGAGCGGGCCGGCGCCCGCAAGGTCTATCTGGTCGACGAACCCATGGCGGCCGGGATCGGGGCGGGCCTGCCCATCACCGAGCCAACCGCCTCGATGATCGTCGATATCGGCGGCGGGACCACGGAAGTGGCCATCATGAGCCTGGCCGACATCGCCACGGCCGAGTCGATCCGAATCGGCGGCGACGACATGGACGAAGCCGTGATCAACCACCTGAAAAAGACGTACAACCTCCTGATCGGCGAGGCGCGGGCCGAGAAGGTCAAGATCGCCATCGGCTCGGCCGCCCCGCTGGACGAGGAGCTGACGATGGAGATCGCCGGACGCGACACCATCAGCGGGCTGCCCCGCAAGATCGTCATCACCAGCGAGGAGATCCGCGAGGCGTTGAAAGACCCCATCACCGCGATCATCGACGCGGTCACCACGACGCTCGAGAAGGCCGAGCCGGAACTGGCCGCCGACCTGATCGACAACGGCATCCATATCTGCGGCGGAGGGTCCTGCCTGCGCGGGCTCGACATCGTCCTGAACAACGCCACGGGGCTGACCGTCCACACGGTCGAGGACGCGCTCAGTTGCGTCGCCCGGGGCACGAGCGTCTATCTGGAAAATCTGGAGATATGGAAAGACACGATGGATCACAGCGATCGAGGGTGGGAGTAACGGCGTAATCGGTTCGGCCGCCCCGCTCGCGGCCGAGGCGGCGAGCGGTCGTCGCGGTGTCCAGTGAGCCAATCCTTATGACACGCCATTGGGGCAAGACATCCAAGCGAATGATGTTCACCTACTTCGTGCTCGGGGGCCTGATCTTCCTGTTCAGCCCGCCGCGACTGACGGGGCAACTCCAGTTGGCGTACGCGCGGCTGTTCAGTTGGCCGCTGTCGGTCGGCCGGCAGGTGACGGTGGCGTCGCGGACAACCGAGGCGGGCCACCTGGGCGACTACCCACGTTCGATGGACGCCCATCGGCAGTTGCAGGAGCGGCTGGCCGCCCTGGAGGCCCACCATCGCAAGCTGCAGAATCACCTGGCCAATCGTGAGGCCCAGTTGGAGCAGGCCCAGAACAGGATCGACGAGCTGGCCCGACTTCGGAGCATTCCGGAGTGGGACCGCATGAGTTTCCAACAGGCCGGGATCATTTCCGTCAGCGGCCAGGGCCAGAGCGAGCTGATGATCGACCGGGGCCAGGACGATGGCCTGGCGGTCGGGCAATACGTGCTGGGCGACCTGAGCATGATCGGCGTCGTCGCCGCCGTCGCCGCACAGACGGCGCGGGTCAAATTGATCAGCGATCCGATGTCAAGGGTCCCCGTCCGCGTGGCCGAGCTGGATGCGCGAGGCGTCATGGAAGGCCGGGGGGCCGGAACGGCGGTCATCTCGCAGGTACCCGCCCGGCGGCAAGCCCGCCCGGGCGACCGCGTCTACGCCTTGAACGCGCCGGGGTTCCCGGGCATCCCGATCGTGGCGGCCGAGGTGGTCGATTCGCAACGCGACCCGGACAATCCGCTGCTGTGGAGAATCCAAGTGCGGGCCGTCTGCGACGTCGCCAATCTGACGCGCGTAGCCGTCGTCATCTCCGAGAGGTAATGGCCTCCGCTGCTTCCAACACGACCGCTGCCGCATCCGGCCGGAGGTGCCACTGAATGCGTTGGCTTCGGTTTGCCGTGCTCGTTCTCGTTGCCGCCATTCTGCAAACGACGTTCATGGATATGATCTGGATCCTCGACGCCAACATCAAACCGGACCTGCTGTTGATCCTGCTGGTGTTCTTCGCCGTCCGCTGCGACCCGACCGACGCCGTGATCGCCTCGTTCGTCCTCGGCTTCGCCGCCGACCTGGCCAGCCCGACCGCAGGGTTCATGGGGCCCCGGATCATCAGCTTCGGCGTATTCGGGACCCTGCTCAACGACCTGCACAACATGATCGCGATCCATCGCCTGCCCTACCAGGGGGCGGCCATCTTCCTGATGGGCATCGTCACGGCGGTCGCCAGCCACCTGTTGAGCTATCTGCGGGCCGACCCGGCGGCGTTCAGCATCGCCCGCCAGTGCTTCTGGCAGCCAGCCCTGTCGGCGGCCATCGGGCCGTTTCTGTTCTCGCCGGTGGGCTGGTGGATGCACATGAGCGAGTCGAGGCGCAGACGTCGCAAGCATTAGAGCGAATCAAGTCGCCATGTACGACAAACGGGTCAAGATATTCGTCGGTGTAAGCCTGTCGCTGCTGCTGATCGGTCTGTTGCGGCTGGTCCAGATGCAGTTGCTGGCCGATTCGTCCTTGCAAGACGAGATCGCCGCACTGAAACGACAGCGCGGCCGGTCCCGCCAGCTCAACACCCTTCGCGGCCAGATCCTCGACCGCAAAGGCCGCGCCCTGGCCACCGACAGCCCCCAGTTCCAGATCGCCGTCGATTACCGACTCACCCGCTTCTGGGACGAACGCATCGTCGAGGCGATGGAACTGCTGGCCCGCAACCGCACCGATCCTTCGGCGCTATACGACCTACAGGACGAAATCGAGGCCAAGCGCGCCGATCTACAGCGGATCATCCGGGACTGCAATGCCTTCGGCGCCGACCCAAACACCATCGAAGGCCGGATCGCGAGTCTCAACGACGAGAGGTGGAACCTGCGGACCTTTGTCGCCTGGGTCCGCAGCGGGCCCGACCCCAACCTCCTGGCCCGCTACGATGGCCGCATCAACAGCATCCCCTTCTCTGAGGCCGAAGCGGATTTCGAGCGACGCTACCCCGACCGGGCCGACCGGCTGCGGAGAATCGCACGCGTCGACGACCTCGCCGGCCTGTACGACAGCCGGCCCCTGCTCGAACTGGAGACCGAAGACGACGTCTTCGCCGCCCAGATCGAGTTCATGGACATCAACAACGTCAGCATCGTCCCCAAGGGCCAGCGGCAATACCCCTATGGCTCCGTCGCGGCCCAGACCATCGGCTGGGTCGGTCCGGCCACCCAGGACCACTACACCGAATTGTTCGAGCACGACCGCCTCGCCAGCTACCGCGAAGGCGAAGTCTGCGGGCGACGGCCTGGCATCGAATACGCCTGTGAAGCCATCCTGCGAGGCCGAAGAGGCGAATTGGTGTACGACATCGACCGCAAGCTCGTCCGCCAGAATGAGACCGTTTTCGGCCAGGACATCCAACTGACCCTCGACATTGAGCTCCAGCGGCGCATCGAGAACTACCTCACCGATCCGACCCTCAACCCCAACTACCTCGCCCCCTCGGCGGTCGTGGTGATCCAGGTCCGCACCGGCGACATCCTCGCCCTCGTCTCGACCCCCACCTACGATCTCAATCGCGTCCGCTACGACTACGGCAACCTGGTCAACGACCCGAACCACCCGCTGTGGAACCGCGCGATCAGCCAGCAATATCCGCCCGGCTCGTCCATCAAACCCCTCATCCTGCTGGCCGGCCTTGAGGAAAGGGTCGTCACCGCCGACGAGATCATCTCATGCCCCTCGGCCCGACCGCCCCAGGGCTGGCCCCGCTGCCTGATCTTCCGAGACCACGGCTTCGGCCACGACGTTCGCTGGGACAACAACGGCCGCAACGCCATCAAGGGCAGTTGCAACGTCTACTTCTCGCACCTGGCCGACCGCCTCGACCGAGCCGTGCTCCAGCAATGGCTCTACCGCTTCGGCTACGGACACCGCGTCCCGTTGAACTACCCGCCGACCCCCTCCGGTGAAATCGAGCCACGAGAGCTGATCCAGGCCCAAGGCCGAATCAGTTGGAGACGGCCGGAGACGACCATCACGTCCTTCGAGGACGTCCCGCCGTTGCGCGACGTGGACAAGCGTCTCTTCGGCATCGGCCAGGGCAACCTCTGGGCCAGCCCCCTCCAGGTCGCCAACTCCTTCGCCACGCTCGCTCGCGGCGGCCTCGCCCGCCCGGCACGCCTGTTCCTGCAAGGCGAAACACCGGGACGCCCGGAAGAGACGGTCGATCTGAACATCTCACCCGAGACCCTGCAGGTGGTCTATGACGGCCTGAACGCCGTCGTCAACGAAACCGGCGGATCGGGACAGAATGCATTTCGACCCAGCGGACTGGCCAACCAGGGCGTCAAAGTCCTCGGCAAGACCGGATCGACCGAAAGGCCCTACCACGCCTGGTTCGCCGGCTTCGCCGAGGACACCGAAGGCGCCAAGATCGCCTTCGCCGTCCTCATCGAAGGCGGTCAGCACGGCTCCCGCGACGCCGCACCCGTCGCACGCGACGTCATCCAGTTCTGCGTCGACGCCGGCTACGTCGGAGACCCTTCCGACATGCCCATCCCAACCCACCCGTAGCACAGCGCAGGTTTGGGCCTGGCCGTTTGTAGTGAAGCCGTAAGGCGTTATTCGTTTGTAGTGACCCGCCTGCGGCGGGTTATTCCCCTTCTATGGAGTCTATGCCCTGACGGGCACACTACAAACAGGCTGGGTGCCAGCCCCAAACGCTGCCGCGTTTGGGGATGGGGAAGTTGGCCACCGAGACGATGGCAGATGGGCGCCCCGGACGAGAACCAGCCCCAAGCCCTGCGGGCTTGAGGCTGCCACACAAAGGCCAGGATGCTCTCACATACATAACCGTAAGACCCAACGGCCATCACGGCCGGCCGGAGCGGGCGATGGCTTCGGTGGCGGGCGGCCTTTGGGGACCTTCGAGGTAGGTCAGGGTCCGTTCGATGATCGCGCCGGCGACGGGGGCCGCGATGGTGCCGCCGGTGTAGCCCTTGCGCAACGCGTAGTTGGGCCGGCGGTACGAGATGAGCACGACGATTCGGGGGTCTTCAGCGGGCGCACCGCCCATGAACGAGGCGACGTAGGCCCGCTCCTCATACCCGCGGCCGTCGCTGCGGGCCAGTTGGGCGGTGCCGGTCTTGCCGAACACCTGCCACCGGTCGAGCTGCGCCCTTCGGCCGGTGCCGTCGTTGATCACGGCGGTCATGGCGTCCTGAACGACCCACCTGGCGACCTCGGGCTTGATGACGTAGCCGAGACGCAGGGCCGGCGGCCGGACATCGACGACCGAACCATCGGGCTTGGCGATCGCCCGAATCATGTGCGGACGCACCAGCCGACCTCCGTTGGCGAGCATGCACAGCGCCCGCACGAGCTGGATGGCCGTGACCGAGATCTCCTGACCGAACGGGATGCGTGTGATGCTGTAGCCGGTCCACGCCGACGGCGGGCGGAGTCGACCCTCGGCCTCGCCCGGCAGATCGATGCCGATTCGCTTGCCGAACCCAAAGAGCGTCAGCCCTTCATAGAGCCGCTCCGGGCCCATCCGCTGGCCCAGCTTGGCCATGCCGATGTTGCTCGAATGCTGGAGGATCTCGCGCAGGGTCAGGTCGCCGAACCCCTGGCGATACTCGCCGATCCGCCCGAACCCTCGGCCCCGGTAGTTGCCGTGCTCACAGAAGATCGTCTCATGCGTGTTAACCACCCCCGTATCGAGGGCGATCGCGGCGGCAAACGGCTTGATGATACTGCCCGGCTCGTACTGATCGGTCAGCGCGCGGTTGCGCAAGTGGTTCGGATCGGTGCGACGGATGTTCTCCGGGTCGAAGTCCGGCAAGGAGACCATCGCCAGGATCGCCCCCGAGCGCGGGTCGGCCACCACCGCCATCGCCGCCTCAGCCTCGAACGCCCGGTGCTGCTTGAGCAGTTCCTCCCGGGCGAACTGTTGGATCGTCGCGTCGATGGTGAGAATGACGCTGTCGCCGTTGGTGGGCATACCGTTGTCGCCGCTTCGCTGACCCACCGCAAAGGACAGCGGACGCCGCTGCACGTCGACGAAGAAGACGTGCCTGGCCCCCTCGCCGCTCAGTTCACGGTCGAATTCGTGTTCGATGCCGCCGAGCCCCCGGTTGTCGGTGCTGGTGTAGCCGACCACGTGCGATGCCAAGCGTCCCATCGGATAGTGTCGTTGCCAGCCGTATTCCACGCCCACACCATAGATTGATCGGACGGCCTCGGCCTGTCCGGCGTCGATCCCCGTAGCGATGGGGGCGTAGCGCGACCCGGCCCGGTCCAGGATCGTCTTGCAGATCTCATGGGCCGGCAGATCGACGATCGGCGACAAGGCGTTCGCCAAGTCCTTAGGGTCCTCGACGATCCTCGGATCGGCAAAGAGCGTGCGAATGCGGTTGCTGGCAGCCAGCACACGGCCCCGGCTGTCCAGGATCGCGCCCCGCTGCGGCTCCAACGGAAGATACGCACACTGCTGGCGAAGGCTCAACTGCCAGTAATGATCGGCCGATGCGTATTGAAGCCGATAACATCGCCAGCCCAGACATAGAAAGGCCAGAACGACCAGAGCGCCAAAAGCCGTGATGGCGGTGCGCTCCCGCCGTGCCTCGCTGCCTTCGACCGTGGTGGGCCCCGGACTGTCTGCCGTCTTCGTTTGCATCGCCTTTGCCGTTACTGTCCGTTTGGTGCATCCTGTCGGCGTATGGTCTTCAGGGAGCCTATTCTCCCAGCCGCTGGGAGACCGAAGCGGGGTTCGTCAACACCTCGACCTGAAGCTGCTTGCGCCACAACTCCTGCTGGAGACGGCGCTGTTCGACCGTGTAGGTCCTGAGCGTGTAGAACGCGCGACGATTGGCGGAGCGCATGTGGACGGCCACAATCAGCGTGGCCGCGAAGAAGAAGATAACCAAGGCAAAACACATTCGAGAGACCATAGACTCCCCGCCGCCGTCGGCCCCCTACTTCGGGGGCAGCTTCAACTGCATGCCGATCACGAGGGTGGCGTCCTTGCTCTTGAGGGTGTCCGTATTGAGCTTGACGATCTCCTCCCACCGGGCGCCGCTGCCGAGCTGGCTGCTGGCGATCTTCCACAAGCTGTCGCCGTCCTGGACGACGTATACGGTCCCGCCGGGCTTGGGGGCCTGGACCTCGGCCACGTTCCGCTTGCCGATCTGCTCGACTTTCTCGAACACAGCTTGAGACAGGGTCGCGTCGGGTTTGGCGCCGGGCAGCGGCGGAATGACCAGCTTCTGGCCGACGACAATCTCGTCGGGCGACTTGAGGCTGTCGCGATTGGCCTCGAAGATGCGATTGACGTTGACCAGCCGATTGCCCTCCTCGGGTCCATAGGCCTTCTTGGCCACCGTCGCCAGGACGTCGCCGGCCTCGACCACATAGATCCTGGGCGCCGCGGCCGTCGGCCTCTGCGTCGAAGAAGCGGCCGGCGCCGGTGAACTCGACCGGGCTGCCGCCGTCTCGGCCGGCGGGCTCTGAACCGTGTCCGGTTTGGGCGATTCGATCGCCGGCGCCGGCTGGGTCGTCGGCTGCTGAGCCGGTACCGGCTCGATCAGGTTCTTGACCACATTCTGAATCTTGTCCGACATCCCCCCCACCAGGTCGTCGAGCGTGTAGACGCGTCGAATCTCGCCGGTCTCGCGTCCAGACCGCGCCGCAGCCGGCTCCAGCTCGACCGCGGGCTCTTGAGCCACCACCCGATCCTGGCCCTCCTGTTCCAGAAGACCATTCCAATCGAGCCGTTCGGGGTTGGTGCGAACACCGTTGGGGACCACGCCCGGGACAAGCCCGAAGTCCTCGTTCTGGAAGCTCATCATCGGCGTCGCTTCCGCGTTCGTGCCGGCACCAAAATTCGGCAGCCCGTTGATGATGAAGGCGATGACAAAGATGAATACCAGTCCCAGCAGCAAGCCGATCTTCGCATCTGACGTCATGGTTGCACTCCGTTTCTCTTCTTCCCAGTCGTTCCCCGACGAACGAATCCTCTGATGTCCGGCAGGATGGGCCCGGCACACCCACCCTTCACTTCACACTTGAAACTTCACACTTCAAACTCCCCCTCACACTTCTCTGCGATCCTCAATTTCGCGCTTCGCGACCGCCGATTCGCGGCGATCTCCTGCGCGTCGGCGACGATGGGTTTCTTGGTCAGCAGCCGGTACACACCTTCCCGCTCGTTTCGCTTGAAATCCCATTTGACGCGCCCGTCTTCAAGGCTGTGAAAGCTGATCACGGCCAGACGACCGCCTGGTTTCAGCAATCTCGGGGCCGAGGCGAGCAGTCGATCCAGGTTCTCCAGCTCGCGGTTGACCGCGATCCGCAGCGCCTGAAACGTCCGTGTGGCCGGGTGCTTTCTCGGCCGATGCTTCCGGCCCGGTGTTCTCAGGGCGCTGCAAACGATTTCCACCAATTGACCCGTCGTGGTGATCCGTTCCTGTTGTCGTCGCCAAACGATGGCCCTGGCGATACGCCGAGAAGCCCGGTCCTGGCCGTATTCGAAGATCAGGTCCGCCAGGGATTTCTCGTCGTATCCATTCACTATATCGGCCGCCGTCGTCGTTAAGCTTTCGTCAATTCTCATATCCAGCGGCATATCCTCGGCTCGAAAACTCAGGCCCATCTCCTCGTCGGCCAGTTGGGCCGAGTTGAACCCCAGGTCCGCCAGAATGAGGTCCACCTTTTCCACGCCCAACTCGGCCAGACGCTCGGCAAGCGCCGCGAAATTGGATTGGATCAGGACGACCTTGCAGGCGAGTGCCGCCAGCCGCTCGCGGGCCCGCTGAAGCGACAGCGGATCGAGGTCCAGGCCCACGAGCGTCCCTTCGGGGCCCAGAGTCGCACCGAACAGAAGACTATGACCTCCGTGTCCAACGGTCGCATCGACCATCACCCCATCCTGAGGTAAGTCTATCTGTTCGGCCAATGGTCCGGCGAGAACCGGAACATGTTCGACGTCCGCACGATCCACCCCTGCCCCTGCTCGCCCGTCAGCCGACCGACACCGGCTCGCAGCGCCGCTTGAGTTTCTGGGCGTGGGGGGAGAATTCGATGGCGGAAAAAAGCCCTCCGTGGCTCCTAAGCCGTTCCAGGCGCTCGGCCAGCACCGACAGCGATGCATGGGTCTGCTCGTCGATCGGCCTCTGGTCGGCCAACGTCCTGGCTACTACTTGGCAATGGCTTGCGTTCATCCGTGTACTGCCTCCTGTGCAGCGCTAAAGCTCCTTGTGTTGTTTTTGCAGCACGAACTGCCGGGCCTGGGTCATCTGCTTCTGGTACTGGCCCATGTGGTCCGACAGGTACTGCTCCCAGTCCTCGCTGTTCCACAGCTCAATGTGGTCGCGGACGCCGACCAGCGTGATGTCGTCCTTGAGGCCCGCGCGCTTACGCAGTTTGTCGCTGAGCAGAATGCGGCCCTGGCCGTCGAGATCGATCTTGCTGGCCAGGGCGAAGCTGATCCGCTCGAAGGCGACCGCCTCGTCGGGGGCCGTCGCCCCCGGGGCCACCGATAGCACGATCTGCTCGAAATACCGCTCCGGGTACAGACACAGAACGCCATTGGCGCCGAGGACGAGGTAGAAGTTGCTGCCATGCTCGTCGGCGTCGATCTGGTTCCGCAGCTTGTTGCTGACGAGCACACGTCCTTTGCCGTCGACAACGTGCTGGTATTCGCCTGTTAATAACAGCATGGCAACTGCTCCACTCGACACTCAATGCGTGGGAAATAGTACCACTTCTCCCCACTCAGTCAATCACCAAAACCACTTTTTGTCCTTTTTTTCGAGAGCCGGATTATGAGACTGTCACCGGGGTACTTCCTAATTGCTTTGCGATAATGAGGTTAGCAACCAGGAAGGATGCAGTCGTCCGATAATGCCGATGCACCGACCAGACTTGGCCGAAGGAACGATCGCTTTGGGAGAATCCGCCCCTGCGCCCCACCCCGACGCCGCCGGGCAACCCTGAGTGTGTCACGAGTGACATGCAGACCATCGGCCGCCTGTCGTCATCGCGAATCGAACGGCCCGCCTGTGACTTCCGTCACCTTCACCGACCCAGGCAAACACACCGCACAATCTCCCCCGACACAGACCCCAACCGGCTAAGTGCCCCACCGAAGCCCCCTGTCCGAACACCCCGCGCCCCAATACACACAACAAAGCGGGTGGCGGGAATCGAACCCGCGTGGCCAGCTTGGAAGGCTGGAGCTTTACCCCTAAGCTACACCCGCGATGGCGGCATGTTGATTGCCGGGAGCCGATCTCGTATAATCGGTGGCTTATCGTACGAGACCGAGGTTAAATGGTAAAGGCCAAAATGTCAAGCAAAACGACAATCCGCGAGCGTGCGTCGGCGGCCAAGGCGGCCTCGATCCGTCTAGCGGCGACCAAGAGCGAGGCCAAGAACGCGGCTCTGACCGAGATCGCCAAGGCCCTGACCCAACGCCGCAGCGACATCGTCGCCGCCAACCAGCGCGACCTGGCCGAGGCCGAGCGCAGCCACCTCGCCCCCCCCCTGCTCAAGCGGCTCAAGTTCGACGAGGCCAAGCTCGCCGACGTCTGCGCCGGCATCCACAGCCTGATCAAACTCGACGACCCCGTCGGCCGGACGCTGGCCGCCACCGAACTCGACGCCGGCCTCGAACTCTACAAAGTCAGTTGCCCCATCGGCGTCATCGGCGTCGTCTTCGAGTCCCGCCCCGACGCCCTCGTCCAGATCTCCACCCTCTGCCTCAAAAGCGGCAACGCCGTCCTGCTCAAAGGCGGCAGCGAAGCGGCCCACACCAACCGCATCCTCGCCGAGACCATCGCCGCCGCCGGCGAAGCGGCCGGCCTGCCCTCCGGCTGGATCGCCCTGCTCGAAACCCGCCAGGACGTCGCCGACATGCTCGAACTCGACGAACACATCGACCTGATCGTCCCGCGCGGCAGCAACGAATTCGTCCGCCACATCATGACCCACACCAACATCCCCGTCCTCGGCCACGCCGACGGCATCTGCCACGTCTACATCGACGCCGACGCCGACCCCGAGATGGCCGTCGCCATCGCCGTCGATTCCAAGTGCCAGTACGTCGCCGTCTGCAACGCCGCCGAGACGCTGCTGGTCGACGCCGCGATCGCCGAGACCCTCCTGCCCGCCCTCCAGGGCGCATTGGAGGCCAAGGGCGTGCGCCTTCGGGGCTGCGAGCGCACCCGCGCGGTCATCGTCTGCGAGCCGGCCACCGACGACGACTGGGCCACCGAGTACCTCGACCTGATCCTCTCGATCAAGGTCGTCGACGGCCTCGACGACGCCATCGACCACATCAACCGTTTTGGCTCCGGCCACACCGACGCCATCGTCACCGCCGACAAGGACAAGGCCGAACGCTTCATGGCCCTCGTCGACTCCGCCGACGTCTTCTGGAACTGCTCCACGCGCTTCTCCGACGGCTACCGCTACGGCCTCGGCGCCGAAGTCGGCATCAGCACCAACAAGATCCACGCCCGAGGCCCCGTCGGCCTCGAAGGCCTCGTGATCTACAAGTGGAAGCTATACGGTAAAGGCCAAGTCGTCGCGGATTACACCGGCGAAGACGCCCGAAAGTTCACACACAAGAAGCTGCGATAGCCGGAGCGTACGCGCTGAGCGTGAAGCGTGAAGCGTGAAGCGTCGAGTGGGAAGTGTGAAGCGTGAAGTTTGAAGTGTGAAGTGTGAAGTGTGAAGTGCCAAGTGGGCCTGCGGCCTCAAACCTCCGGTCTACAGCCTGCGGCTCTTCGAGATACGAGCGACGCAATGACCGCAAATCGAGGCAAGGCGAAAGAGCGAACGGCGTCGAATGACGAGCTGATCCGCGAGATGGCCGAGCGGATCGTGCGGCAGTTCGACCCGGAAAAGGTTATCCTGTTCGGCTCGTACGCGCGGGGAGACGCCGGCCCCGACAGCGACGTGGACCTGCTCATCGTCATGCCCCTTTCCGGCTCACGCCGCAAAAAGGCCGTCGAAATCGGCGTCGCCCTGCACGACATCCGCCTGCCCAAGGACGTGATCGTCACCACGCCCGAAGAGTTCGAATGGCGCAAGGACACCATCGGCACCATCGAACACCCCGCCTGGCACGAAGGAAAGGTCCTCTATGCCCGAGCGTGATGCAAACACCCTCGTTGCGGCAGAGTGGATCGCCAAGGCCGAAAACGACCTGAAGAACGCGGCCCACACGCTCAAGCTGGGCGCCGACTGCCCCACCGACACGGTCTGCTTTCACGCCCAGCAGTGCGTCGAGAAACACATCAAGGCCTTTCTCGTCACAGCGGGGATCGCCTTCGCCCGAACGCACGATGTCGAGACACTCGTCGGCCTCATCCCAAAGCATGCACGGGTCTCGCTGACCATCGAGGAACAGCGAAGACTGACCGACTACGCAACCACGCTGCGCTATCCGGGACCGTACGAGCCGGTCACCTTGTCAGAAGCGAAGGAGGCCGTCAAGCTCGCCCGCCGCGTCCGGCGAGAAGTCCGAAAACTGCTGCAACACAAACCCCTCTTCTGACAGCCGTAGCGAGCGGAAGGACTATGAGAAAGAAATCGAACGACGATCAAGGTGACGACCTGCGGGCGGAATACGACCTCGGTGAACTGCTCAAGACGGGCGTCCAGGGCAAGTACGCCGACCGTTATCACGAAGGGACCAATCTCGTTCCGCTGGCCCCCGACGTCGCCGAGGCCTTCCCGACGGCCGAGTCGGTGAACGAGACCCTGCGTCTCGTCCTCCAGTTGACCAGGCTGCGCTCGAAAAAACGAAAGCCCTCCGGCTAACCCGCCGTAGCCCAGCGGCGTGCGGCCTGCGGTCTCAAGCCTCCCGTCTACAGCCTGCGGCTCTTCGAGATACGAGATTCGGTTTGACGGACCGGCTCGGGAAGTCGTACACTGTATCCATGGTGAAGGAAGAACTTACAGCACGATTGCGCAGCGCGGTCGAGGCCAGTCCATACCGCGCCAGCATCCGGTCCGTGGCTCTCTTCGGCTCGCACGTTCATGGCACCGCCACCGACGACAGCGACGTCGATGTGCTGATCGATTTCGACCCCCAGGCAACGATTGGCCTGTTCGAGTTCATCGAAATCCAGGAGCAGCTCTCCGATGCGCTGGGGCGCAAGGTGGACCTGCTCACGCCGCAGTCGCTCAGCAAGTATTTCCGGGACGAGGTATTGGAGCAGGCGGAACCCGTCTATGGAGTCTGACCTCACCTATCTGCGCCATATCCTGGACGCCATCGAGAAAATCGAACGCTACATCGCCGGGACCGACTACGAAGCGTTTTGTGCCAACGATATGATGGTGGATGCGGTCGTCAGGGAGTTGGAAATCATCGGTGAGGCCGCCAAGCATCTGTCCCGAGGCTTCCTTTCGGAACATGGAGATGTTCCGTGGCACAGAATCAAGGCGATGCGAAACGTTCTGATCCACGAGTATTTCGGCGTGGTTCTGAAAGTCGTCTGGGACACCTGCCACAGCAACGTGCCAAGGCTCAAGGCCCTCGTCCAGAGAGCCCTTGCAGAATGACCGGCCACCGGCTCGAAGCCGTCCCCCCTCGAACCTATCACCTGTCACTTGTCACTTCTGGCTACCTCCGCACGCCTCCGGCCCACAGCCCCTCCCAGGAATCAATCGTCAATCATCAATAATCAACCCAAAGGCTCCCCCGCTTCACGCTCCGCACAACATCCGCCTTGACTTGTATTTTAAGGGCTGGCCCAGCCTCCCCCGTCAGAAATAGGTGGCCGTCCCCCCCAACAGCAACTGCAGGACGACGAAATAGAGATGAGAGACACGTACCATGGGATAGGTCTATGCACAACCAGCCTGAAATCGCTCCACGAAGGAGAAATGCCCGTCGTCTGCACTCGGCATCATCCCGATCGTTCCTTTGTGCTTTGTGGAACGGGTCAATGACACGTTCAGAACCCCTTTCCGCAACAGAAACTACGTAATTGTCGATGGTATTGAAGAAATCATTATACACGGCGTCACGGTTTGGATGCCTCCACATGGTCACTCTTCGGGGATTGTCATCGTGTTCCACCCATGTTCCAGGGTATCTGTGCGCTTGCGACCCGGTTTCGGACTCCTCTTCCACTACGAATGAAGGTGCCCCCATTTCATAAGGAGCAAACTTTCCAACATTGTTTTTGACAGCAGCAAAACCGACCACATCCAAGAGAGCACGTCCGTGCTCTTTTTGCCGCGCCCCAACGAAACGATCAAAAAGATAGACTGAATAGTCGCCAAAACAGGTGAAATCAGGACCCTCACCCCTCAAACCAGGCACGGCAGGACTAACCTGGGGACCTCTGCCGGTCATTTTCTCCTTTATCTCCGTATAAGTCACCCCGGCACTTGTTGGCCAAGGAATAATGTTGAAGGGCACGTTTTGCGGATTGGCGAGAAGTGCATCCACTGCATCAAGATCGCCCGCATGGTTGTTACATGCATAGCCTCGGGGCCATTCGGTCCCCAGCCACCATATTTCGATCTTGGGTGCAATCGTGGGATCTTTCAATAATGCCAGGGCAACATTCGTGAGATTTCCCATAGCATATATGTGGAGAGGACGGTCTGAGGGCGCATGCGCGCGCTCAATAATGAAATTAACCGCATCAGATCCGTCAAAAGTGGAATTGTTAACGTTTCCTTTTAATTGTCGGTAATTTCCGGCTGGACCTTTGAGAAACGGGACGTGGGGAGAAGCGCACATCCTGGCCACATTTACCGCCTCCGTGAAATGGTCATCGATATCTACACGACCAAAATAAGGACGTCGCTCAGTGCGCTCGGGATAATCTGATCCACGGTTGACCGTGATTCCTTCTACCTCAAAATGGTCGCCACTGAAAAGCGCATACGCCAGAGCATGCTGATCATCGACTTCCGCTAAGGCGTCAGTATCCAGAATTATCCTGATCTTTTCTGCTCCGGAAACATTTGTCGGCAGCAGGGTGGCGATCAGACCGCAAGCCATCAAGACTGCGGCCGTCTGGCGAATAAACTGACGTTGGTTGTGCATGATAATTCTCCTTCTTGCCTCGTCAAAAGAATCTGTGGGCCTCTACAGGCTCCGGCAGTGCTCCGAGGTTGTGATACAGGGCCAATTCCAGCGTTTTGAAGACCTTGACAACGTACTTCGCGCGGCCCCGGCTCAGGGGGCGGGGCATGCTCGTAACAGAGCACCTCGGCGGGGGCGTAGTCATGAATTCGAAAAGCTTTCATCATTGATCGCTTGCTATGCAATACAACCGGGCTGAAGTCCGGATCAGAAGTCGGTCGCCCGCCACCGCGGGTGTGGCCAGACACAGCTTTTCGAGCGGGTTCGTAGCCAGGAGCTTGAATGCCGGTCCCCCCTGCACGACATAGGTATCCCCACGCTCGTTCAGGAAGAACAACCTGTCTCCGCACATCCAGGGCGAGGCCGTGAAGTGGCCACGCAACCGCTCCTCGTAAACCGAACTACCGGTCACCGCGTCGTAGCAGGAGAGTCGGCCGTTGTCCTGGATCACGTACAGGTACTTGCCGGCTACCAGAAACGACGGGACATAGGGAGCGGCGCGCTCTTGCACCCAGGCGACGTACCGGTTCTGGGCCAGGCCTTCTTCCAGGGAGATATCGCCCGCCGCACCCGGACGGATCGCATAGAGCGGTTTCTGCCGATCCGCAACGAACCCCGAGCCGACATAGACCATGCCGTTTTCCGCCACCGGGTTGGGCACCGTGATCCGGGACATACCGCGCAGTTCCCAAAGCGGCTCCCCAGTCAGATCGTAGGAGGTGACGCCGCCGGTCGCGGCGACGACCAGTTCGGTGCGCTGATCGTTCGTCCACACCAGGGGCGTGCTCCAGTTGGTCTCCGGCGGTCGTTTGGTCCGCCAGATCTGGTTTCCGGTCGAAGCATCGAACGCGGCGACGTAGGCGTCTTCCTCGTTGTCATGCACCAGATAGACCCGGCCACCGTGCATCACGGGCGACGCGCCGAACCCCCAGTTCTCCCTGGATTTGCGTGGCGGCTCCGAGAAGGACCACGCCTCAGTGCCGTCCGCTGCGTTCAGGGCCACCAGAAGTCCGAACTCGCCGAACCAGGCGTACACCCGCTCGCCGTCTGTCACGGGTGTCGCCGAAGCGTAGCTGCTCTTGAGATGGGTGCGCGGCGGCACCGCCTGGTGAACTTGACGTTCCCAGAGTTTCGCTCCGGTGTTCAGATCGTAGGCGAGCACCAACCAGCGATGTTCGCCACGGCCGCCGCGATCCTTGCCCAAGTAGAAGCCTTCCTCCGGTTCCTCGGTACCCTGGACGTCCACCGAGGTGGTAAGGAAGATGCAGTTCCCCCAGACAATCGGGCTGGACCACCCCAGGCCTGGCACATCAATGCGCCATACCACGTTCTTCGTCGTGTCCCATTCCGTGGGGACTCCTCTGCTCTTGGGGTCTTGGGCTATGCCGCTGCCGCCGGGTCCTCGAAACTGCGGCCAGTCGTTTCCGTCCCCCGCAAACGCCACCCCCAGACATCCCGCCAACAAGAATCCAGCACAGATACCGCGTAACGCTTCGTTTTTCATCTTGGCCTCTCAGCCAGAAGTCGTCCTACTCATTCAATGCCCACGCGAACACAAAGTTCTCCGCGTCCGGTTCTACTGCCGTCGCGCCGTCCCGGACGGCCGCCACGATCCCCGGCGCCTACCCCACCGTGATGTAGTCTGCCCAGTTCATGCGTGTAGTCTACCGGAAATGGCCTGCCGGGTAAAGGTGGGAGAGCTATCGATTACTGATTATGGATCATTGATGATTTGGCGGAAGAGGCGAGATTCGAGATACGCCGGGGGCGTATACTGGGGACAGCCACCTATTATCTCCTCTCTGTGTCGTCTTCGCTTCTTCACACCACGGGCTGCACACCAATCGATAAGCCTCGGCACGAATGCGTCGCGGCGACGGTTTTTGTCTGTCTCTTATTTCTGGTGCCGCGTGTGTCTCAAGACCATTGATTCTGGAGGGGATTGGGGGGGAAGGCAACAAGAAAATGCGGTTTTCCGCATTTTCTTGCGTATCTCGTATCTCGGGCCACGGGCGACGCGGCCCGTGGCCGCCCCCCTCCCGTCGCCGGTCTCCGGCCTGCAGCCCCGCGCAGGAATCCATCGTCAATCGTCAATAATCAATCCCAAGGCCTGCGGCCTACAGGCTGCGGCTCGTCGCGGATCTCGCATGCCCTTGCAGAGCCGGGCTCGGTGAAGGTATACTGGGCTGCAACGAGCGCAGCAGGATTTGACGGCTTTGAGATGGAGAGTTGGATTGGGGTCGGCGACGATGGGAATAGGGGAAGTCATCGGGGACAAGCGCGAGGCGATCTTGGCGCTGGCGGCCAAGTATGGGGCATCGAACGTGCGCGTGTTCGGGTCGGTGGCCGAGGGCAAGGCCGACGAGACCAGCGACGTGGATTTCCTCGTCGATATGGAGCCGGGGCGGAGCCTGTTCGACCTGGGCGGCCTGCTGATGGACCTGCAGGAGTTGGTCGGCCGCAAGGTGGACGTCGTCACCGAGGCGGGCCTGCACTGGTATATCCGCGATCGAGTCATCCAACAGGCCAGACCGTTATGAAAGACGAGAAACTCTATCTGATTCACATCGCCGAGTGCATCGGCCGCGTCGAGTCCTATACCCAGGGGATGACCAAGGAGGCGTTCCTGGACTCATCGCTTGTGCAGGACGCCGTGATTCGCAATCTTCAGACGATGGCGGAAGCGACGCAACGTCTCTCGGAGCCCACTAGGCGGAGCCGGCCCGACATCGAGTGGTTCAAGATCGCCGGCTTCCGGAATGCCCTCGTACACGACTACCTCGGCGTCGACCTGGACAAGGTCTGGAACATCCTCCAAAACGACCTGCCCGCATTGAAGGTTGCCATCCACCATCTGCTGACTGCCAAGTAGCCACGTTTGCCTCCCTATGGTCTCCAGTCTCCGGCCTAAAGCCCCTCGCAGGAATCAATCATCATTCATCAATAATCAATCCAAAGCCGATACGAGATTCGAGCTCCGCACAACATCCGCCTTAACTTGCGTCTTAGGGGCTGGCCCCGTCTACCCAGCTTTCGTTCCCCGTCCTTGGCGCGAGGGGCCGGGTGGGGGTAGAATACGGACATGGCAACGGATGCAATCAAGCTGTCGGGGCAATTGGCAACGCAAATTCGCGATGCGCTGGCACCCCTGCAGCCGGAACGAGTCATCCTTTTCGGCTCTTACGCCTGGGGTCGCCCGACGGAGGACAGCGATATCGACCTTTACGTCGTGACCCAGGACGACTTCATGCCCGCCACATGGCGGCAGAAGCGCGACATCGTCCGGGCCGTGTCGAATCGCATGCTGGATCTGAGGACGCAGTACGCCATCGACCTGCTCGTGCACACCAAGGCGATGCACCGCAAGTTCGTAGAGATCGACGGCAGCTTTGCTCGCCAGATCATGAACGAAGGGGTCCGACTGCTATGAAGAGGGCGACCGGTCAGTGGCTCGAATCAGCCGAGATGGACCTCGCCAGTGTCGAGCAGATCATCCGGCGGGAGGATCTGACGCCGGTGGTGGCCTTTCACTGCCAGCAGTGCGTCGAGAAGTGTTTCAAGGCCGTGCTCGAAGAGCACGCCACGAAGGTTCCCAAGGGGCATTCCACCCTGAAGCTCTACGGACGGGTCGCCGACCTGGCCCGACTGGATGTCGACGCCCAGATCCTGACCGATCTGGACGGGCTCTACCTGGAATCCAGATACCCCGGCGAACTCGGCCTGCTCCCCAACGGCAAACCAACGCGCGCCGATGCGGAGCAGTTCCATCGCTGTGCACAGAACGTTTACGAGCAAGTGAAGCGAATCCTGGACCCGAGCCAGTAGGCGACGGTGCAACCGCCCACGCATGCTTCGCGGCTCCCAATCGTCAATCATCAATCCAAAGGTCTCCGGCCAAAACGATTCACGCTGCGCACAACATCCGCCTTACCTTGTATCTCAAGGGCTGGCCCCGCTTGCCCCCCGCCAGAAATAGGTGGCTGTCCCTAGTATACCATTGTGGAGGGGCGAATTCACATGGTAAGCGCAACACGGGTATAGAAGAGACATCGCGAGCGGCATCCGGTAGCTTGGAGTTGTTCAAGGACTTCAGACTACGGAGTGC
>Ga0334890_1001552_pt1 | contig 29995 bp, 21 predicted proteins | sample GraSluR1_MG_3_FD_207220 | JGI IMG/M metagenome (GOLD analysis project Ga0334890, IMG submission 207220) | Sludge microbial communities from methane-producing bioreactor in Wageningen University, Netherlands - Granular Sludge_31_08-R1 | ecosystem: Engineered > Bioreactor > Anaerobic >... | reverse complement strand
AATCCCCCTCGCCAGCCAGGCTGGAGCGTGTTATGCACTTTCAACCCCTATCCCCCAGCCCCTTTCCCCGCAGGCAGGGAAAGGGGAGCGATTGCCCCTCCCCGCCAGCGGGGAGGGGCCACAGGGTGGGGTCAATGCGCTGCACATGGCGTTGCGTGCTTCCCGCTGCGCCGAGCGCGTGGAGTTCATAACACGCTCCAGAGAGGGGGACTTTGATCGCCGGGCGCGTGCAAAGAGATTTCCGAAGTCGGCGCAGACTTCGGAAGTCTTGGCTGTGGGCCGGGCGGTTGGCAAACGCCGCTCGACCCCTGTAGAATGGCTCCGGTCTCGCATCGGTGCGCCCCCGCGCACACGCCACCGGCCCGGCTGCCATGACTCTGACGCACATCCTGGTCTTCGCCGCCGCCGCGCTCCTCGCCCTGATCGCGCTGCCCGCACGGGCGCGCGCCTGGACGCTGTTCGTTGCCAGCGTGGTCGCCATCTACTGGTTGCAGCCCGCCGTGACCATCCGCCGGCTGGACTTCCTCTTCCCGACGGCGACGCTGGGCCTGGTGGCCCTCGCCTGGCTGCTGACGCGCGTCCCCGGCCAGCGCCTTACCCGCGAAGACGCCGCCGCCGCCGCGTTGATCGTCGCGCTGGTGCTGCTGCTGGCCTTCGGGCGCGCCCTCGACCCTGCCTACCGCATCACCCCGTCCGTGCCGCCGCCGTTGGGTATGATACTGCTGTGGCTGGCTGCCGGCGGGATTGCCCTGGCTGCCCTCAGCCGGGTTCCGGGGGGCAGGGCGCGGCCTCTGCTGGCGCTGGTGGTGGGCATTGTCGCCCTGTTCGCCGTGCTCAAGACGGAGGCGCTGGCGACCGAGGCGGGCCGCCTGCTGCGCGGCTGGACGGGCCAATCCCCCGACCTGGCCCGTGCGGACGAGCTACAGTGGCTCGGCTTCTCCTACGTGGCGTTTCGCCTGCTGCACACCGCCCGCGACCGTCAGACGGGCCTGCTGCCCGCGCTGACCCTGCGCGAATACACTACCTACGCCATCTTCTTCCCGGCCTTCACCGCCGGGCCGATTGACCGCGCCGAGCGCTTCCTGGGCGACTTGCGCGCGCTGCCCGGCCCGGATACGGCGCGCTTCGTGCAGGGAGGGATGCGCATCGCGGTAGGGATCGGCAAGAAGTTCATCCTCGCCGACAGCCTGGCCATTCTGGCCCTGGACGCGGCCAAAGCGGGGGCGGCGACCTCGGCGCTGGGGCTGTGGGCGCTGCTCTACGCCTACACCTTCCAGATATACCTGGACTTCAGCGGCTATTCGGACATCGCCATCGGCCTGGGGCAGTGGTGCGGCGTCAAGCTGCCGGAGAACTTCAGCCAGCCCTACCTCAAGCGCAACATCACCGCCTTCTGGCAGAGCTGGCACATCACCCTCAGCCAGTGGGTGCGCTTCTACGTCTTCTCGCCGCTCAGCCGCTTTTTGCTCACCCGCCCGCGCAAGCCCACGCCGACCGCTCTGGCCCTGGTGGGACAGCTTGTCACCATGCTGGCCATCGGGCTGTGGCACGGCGTCACCTGGGGCTTCGTCGTCTGGGGGCTGTGGCATGGGGTGGGGCTGTTCGTGCACAAGGTCTACAGCGACCGCACGCGCGCCCACTACCTGCGGCTGCGCGCGCACCCGCGCCTGGGGCGTGCCGTCGAGGTGGCGGGTGTGCTGGTCACGTTCCACTTCGTCGCCCTGGGCTGGGTGTGGTTCGCCCTGCCCGATATCGGGGCCAGTTGGGACGTGTTCGTGCGCCTGTTGGGGGGCTAGACGATGCAAACCTGGCGCTGGCTCTACAAGCCCGGCAGGCCCTTCGATGGGCGCTTCATCGCCCGCGTGCTGGTCAAGACGGCGCTGCTGTTCGTCGCGCTCAATGTCGCCTTCGTCCTGCTCGACCCGCTGCCTGCCCTGGGCAGGCTGTCGCTCTACAACCGCGTCCTGCCGGGGCGCGCCCGCCTGCCCTATGGCGAGAATCCCGCCGCTTCCTACAACCTGAGCCTGTTCAGTCTGGAGGCCATGTTCGCCTCGCACGAGGTGGCCCGTGCGCCGGCCCGCGACGAGTTTCGCGTGTTGCTGATCGGCGATTCGGCGGCGTGGGGGATTCTGCTGCGGCCAGAGGAGACGCTCGCTGGGCAGATCAACGCCGCCGGACTGGTGACGGCAGACGGGCGGCGCGTGCGCGTCTACAACCTGGGCTATCCCACCATGTCGCTGACCAAAGACCTGCTGCTGCTCGACTACGCCCTGTCGCGCACCGCTGCCGATCTGATCGTCTGGCTGTTCACGCTGGAGTCATTCGACACGCAGACGCAGCTTGACTCGCCGCTGGTGCAGCACAACCCCGCGCCGGTTCGCGCGCTGATCGCGCGGTACGGCCTGGCGCAAGACCCCGCCGATCCGCGCCTTGTAAACCTCTCCACCTGGGACAAGACGCTGATCGGGCGGCGGCGGGCGCTGGCCGACCTGCTGCGGCTGCAACTGTACGGCGTGCCCTGGGCGGTGACCGGCATTGACCAGGAATACCCCGCCGACTACACGCCGCGCGCGGTGGACCTGCCCGCCGACGCCACCTGGCACGGCCTGCGCGAAGACCTGTTCGCGCCTGCTGACCTGGCCTTCGACGTGCTGCGCGCGGGGGCTGAGCGGGTGGGCGACGTGCCGCTTCTGCTGGTCAATGAGCCGATGCTGATCAGTACGGGCATGAACAGCGAACTTCGCTACAATTTCTTCTATCCGCGCTGGGCCTATGACGCCTACCAGCGGCTCCTGCTGGAGGAGCGCGACGCGCACGGCTGGGCGCTGCTCGACCTGGGCGCGACGATCCCGGACGCGGACTGCTACACCGACAGCGCCGTGCACCTGACGCCTGCCTGCACCGCTGACCTGGCCGAGGCAGTGGGCGCGGCGATTGTGGGGGCCAGCGGCGGCTGAGCGCGAAAGAGCGAAGAGCGATCTCACCGCCGAGGCGCAGAGGGCGCAGAGAAGAACAAGAGGAATTGATAAGGAAGATCGAAGAACCGATTTCATGGCTGAGGCGTAGAAGGATATGAAGATTGCCGAAGTCTGGCCGACTTCGGAAGCCTGAGACGGGGCAGGGCGCAGCAGAGCGCCCCAACGAGTCCTTGCTGACGGCCGACCGCTGAAAGCTCAGAAGGAGCGTGCACCATGACCGATCCCTTGATCACCGTCACCGGTCTGGTCAAGACGTTCGACACACCCGCCGGGCCGCTCAACGTCCTGCGCGGCATTGACATGACTGTGGGGCGGGGCGAGTTCGTCGCGCTGGTCGGGCCGTCGGGCAGCGGCAAGACGACCTTTCTCAACATGGTCACCGGCATTGACAAGCCGACGGCGGGCACGGTGATCCTCGACGGGGTAGACGTGGTTGGCACGCCGCAGCGCCAGTTGACGCGCTGGCGCGGGCGCACGGTGGGCATCGTCTTCCAGTTCTTCCAACTGCTGCCCACGCTGACCGTGCTCGAAAACGTCAAGATGCCGATGGACTTCTGCCGCGTCTATGACCCGCGCGAGCGGCGCGACAGGGCGATGGACTTGCTGGAGCGGCTGGGCATCGCCGACCAGGCGCACAAGACGCCGGATACGCTCTCCGGCGGGCAGCAGCAGCGCGTGGCCATTGCGCGGGCGCTGGCCAACGACCCGCCATTGATCATCGGCGACGAGCCGACCGGCAACCTCGACCGCATGAGCGCGGCCAACGTCTTCCAGATTCTGGCCGAGCTACGCGAGCAGGGGCGCACGGTGCTGGTCGTCACCCACGACCGCGAGCTGGTCTTCGACGTGCCGCGCGTGCTGATGCTGGCTGACGGGATGATCGAGGCGACCACGTTCGAGGCCGCCGCCAAGCGCCGCAGCCAGGAGTTGCAGGCGGCCAAGCTGCGCACGCACGAGCGGCGGGCGCTGTCGCACCACGCCTAGCTCGCGGCTGGTGGCGTGTAGGGGCGTATCGCAATACGCCCCTATGCGTCACCTTAAGCCTGGCTGTGCGGGCCTCACCCCCTCAATCCCCCTCTCCAGCAGAGCTAGAGAGGGGGACTTGGACCGCTGGTTGGGGTGTTTTCCCCCTCCCTGGCTTGGCCGGGGAGGGGGCGGGGGAGGGGCATTCTGCTCATACCACGCACCCGGAAGCCTTCACTTGATGCGCATGGGGCGTATCGCAATACGCCCCCTATGCGTCACCTTAAGCCTGGCTGTGCGGGCCTCACCCCCTCAATCCCCCTCTCCAGCAGAGCTAGAGAGGGGGACTTGGACCGCTGGTTGGGGCGTTTTCCCCCTCCCTGGCCTGGCCGGGGAGGGGGCGGGGGAGGGGCATTCTGCTCATACCACGCACCCGGAAGCCTTCACTTGATGCGCATGGGGCGTATCGCAATATGCCCCTGCGGATAGAGGGATGGAAGTGCGCCCCGCCCCAGATCAGACTTCCGAAGTCTGCCAGACTTCGGAAGTCGTGGCGGCTGTGCGTCAGGGGTGGGGCGTGGGCTGCCCGGCAGGGTTCTTGGGGGCGGGCCTTGCTTTGCGCCCGGCGCGGCGAGCCTTCCTAGGCGGGCGGCTATCCGGCGTTTCTTCTGGCGGCAGAGGGGGCTGCGCCGCCAGCCATTGCTGCGCGTACTCAACCGCCTCTTGCAGCGACATCAGCAGCACATCGCGCGCCTTGAACACGTTCTCCGCGCCGATTCTGTCCAGCGCGCCAGTGCGCTGTAGCGTTTTGAGCACATTCTTCTCGACACCGCACAGGATCAGCTTGCCCCCCCGCGCACGCAGGCGCTCGGCGTAATTAACCAGCGTCCAGGTGCCGGTGCCGGCCAGCATTTCGTCCCCGCGCAGCCGCAGGATCAGCACAGGTTGGCGGGCGTGGTTGGGGATGGGCAGCCGCTGCTCCAGGTCGCGCATGGCGGCGAAGAACAGCGGGCCGTGTACCGACAGAATCACCAGCGCGCGGTCGGGCAGCGTGGGCGAGAAGGGAATCTCGCGGAACTGGTAGGGACCGACCGGCTCAAGCTGGGTGATGTGCAGGTGGCTGGACTGCATGATGTAGAGCAGCAGCGAGAGCGCCACCCCCACGAAGACGCTGTACTGGAGCGGCAGCAGCAGCGTGGCAACGAAGGTGGTCACCATCGCCCAGCGTCCAGTCCAACTCGCCTTCCACAGGAAACGAATCTCCGCCGGGTCAACCAGAGTCCAGGCGGCCAGGATGAGGTGGGCAGAGAGCGACGTAAGGGCGATACGCCCTGCCAGGTCGCTGAACAGCAGCATGATCAAGGCCACGAGCAGGCCAGCCCACACGTTGGCCAGCCGCGTGCGCGCTCCGGCGCTGACGTTGACCGCCGTCCGCGACAGCGACCCGCCCGACGGCAAGCCCTGAAATAGCCCGGCAGCGATGTTGCTCAAGCCCTGGCCGATGAACTCGCGCGAGGCGTTGGGCAGCCGGCCATCCGGCTCCTTGAGGCTTTGCGACAGGGCGGCAGTCTGCACCAGGCCCAGCAGAGCCACAGCCAGCGCCGACGCCGCCAGGTCGCCGGCGAGATCGGGGTGCGGCAGGGAAGCTGCTGGCAGGCGGTCGGGCAGGGGGGCAATGTCCTGCACCAGGATCACATCGTCAGTCCACCCGCCTATCACCACAATCACGGCACTGGCCCCCGCCACTGCCAGGAAGATGCCCAGGGCGCGGATGCGCGTCCGCCGGAAGAACAAGATAATCGTCATGGTCAGCAGGCCGATAGCCAGCGTGGGCGCATGAGCCTGGTCAAGACTTGCGGCCAGGTGGTTCAGCGTATGGATGAGGCCGCCGTGCTCGCCTCGTGGAATGCCGGAAAACGTGCCGAGTTGCTCTGTCGCCATCAGCAGTGCCGCGCCGGTCAGAAAGCCGGTCATCACCGCGCGCGACACAAAGCGCGTCAGGTCGCCCAGGCGCAGCACGCCAAACACAAGCTGAAAGATACCCGCCAGAATTGACAGGGTGACGATCAGAACACCCACCTGGTAGGAAGTCTTCAGGGATTCCAGGGCGCTGCCCACCAGCAGCATCAACGTGTTGGTGGGGCCGGTTGTCATGTAGGTGGCGCTGCCCGCCAGCGCGCCCACAATGGGCGCGATCACGGCGGCGTAGAGACCATACGCTGGCTCGACCCCGGCCAGCAGCGCGAAGGCCATTGCCTGGGGAATGCCCGCCGTTGCGCCGGTGATACCGGCGATCAGGTCGTGCGGAAAGGTGTAGCGCAGGTAGTGCCTGACGCGGAATGCTGAGAGTTGGTTGGCGATAGACATGAGCTTGGCAGGCAGATGGTGGCGCAGAAACCATGACATCCCCATTGTACCGTGCCGTCCGGCTGTTGGCATGTTTCGCACGGCGCTAGGGGTCCACGAACAATCTGTTGCCAGAGGAGGTCATGACTGTTCGGTGAACGCCTCCCCCCTCAATCCCCCCTCCAGCCGAGCTAGAGGGGGGACGATCTGACAGGCAATTCTCCCCTTCCCCTGGCTTTGCTGGGGGAAGGGGCCGGGGGATAGGGGCGTTCTGGCAATCGCCCAACAACTTGTTCGTGGACCCCGGCCCTGGCCTGCGTTCGCCGGATCGAGCTGGGCGCGCTACACTGGTGCGGCGGGCTGCCCTGTGCGCCCCCGCAAACTCTGGCAGACTCATCAGGATACACGCTCATGGCCATCGAAATCCTCAAGCTCACGCTTGGCCCGCTACAAACCAACTGCTATATTCTCGGCAACACAGCTACCCTGGAGGCCATCGTCATTGATCCGAGCGACAACGCCGCGCTGATCCACCAGACGGCGGCGAGTCGTGGCTGGACGGTGCGCGCCATCCTGGCGACGCACTGCCATTTCGATCATATCCTGGCCAGCGCCGACCTGAAGGCGCTGACCGGCGCGCCTTTTGCCATTCACGCGCTCGACCTGCCGCTGCTGCGCAACATGCCGGTCACGGTGCGCCAGTGGTTCACCACCGAAGTACCGCCCGCCGCCGAGCCGGACTCGTTCGTCGAGGACGGCCAGACGGTGACCTACGGCGGCATTGCCCTGGACGTGCTGTTCACGCCCGGCCATGCGCCCGGCCACGTGAGCTACGTCCTGCGCGAGGAGCGCACCGTCTTCAGCGGCGACTGCCTGTTCTACGGCAGCATCGGGCGCACCGACCTGCCGGGCGCGGACTACGAGACGCTGATGCGCTCGATCACGCGCAAGCTGCTGCCGCTGGGCGATGCGTTCACGGTTGCGCCGGGGCACATGCGCGATACAACCATCGGCCACGAGCGCAGGCACAACCCCTTTCTGGTGGAGTACCTCAGCGCCAGCGCCCAGTGATCCCGCCAGGATTTCAGGGGCAGGCAGAGGACGGTATGGACTCGCTCACCCGGCCAGCAGCCAGAGGGTGCGCCTGATGCGCCGGCGGCTGCGCTTCATCTGGCGCTATCTGCGCGGCGACACGCCCTGGGATTCGGGCATCGTCCCGCCAGAGATCATCGCCTGGATCGCGGCAATGGAGCGCGATGGCCGCCCGGCGGGCCGCGCGCTCGACCTGGGATGCGGCACCGGCACGACATCGCTCTACCTGGCCGGGCGGGGTTGGCACGTGGTCGGCGTGGACTTCGCGCCCAACGCGATCTGGCGGGCGCGACGCGAGGCGCGGCGGGCGGGGCTGGCTGACCGCGCCGCGTTCTTCAGCGCCGACGTGTCGCGCCCGGACTTTCTGGGCGATGCCGGGCCGTTCGATTTGCTGATTGACGTGGGCTGTATGCACGGCCTGACGCCAGAACAGCGCCCCCAGTACGCGGCAAACCTGATCCGGCTGGCCCGGCCCGGCGCGGCTTACCTGCTCTATGCCTTCCTGCCGCGCCTGGGGCGGGGTGGCCGTCCGATGGGGGTTGACCGCGCGGGCCTGGAGGCGCTGCTCGGCGGAGCATTCGCCCTGCTGGACTACGTGCCCGGCCAGGAGGCCACGCAGCCGGTGCCGAGTGCGTGGTACACCTGGCAGCGCCGGGCGGTAACGCCGTGAAGCACGCCCTGCTGCTCTTCCTGGACGGGGTGGGGCTGGGCGACGACGACCCGGCGACCAACCCCTTCGCGGCGGCGCGCACGCCCACGCTCGATGCGCTGGCGGGCGGGCGGCGCTGGCTGCGCGGCGTCGCGCGCCACGACAATGGTCGCGCCCTGTTCATCCCCACCGATCCGCGCCTGGGCGTGCCTGGACGCCCGCAGAGCGCCACCGGCCAGGCGGCGATTCTGACCGGGCGCAACGTCCCGGCGGCGCTCGGCGAGCACTACGGCCCGCGCCCCAACGCAGCCATCCGCGCCCTGCTCGACCGCGACAACCTCTTCAAGCGCGTGGTAGCGTCTGGCGGCTCGGCGGCGCTGATCACGGCTTTCCCGCCGCGCTTCTTCGAGGCGCTGGCGCGCGGCAAGCGGCTGCCCTCGTCCATCCAGCACGCGGCGCTGGCGGCAGGGCTGCGCCTGGCGACCGAGCAGGACATCTACGCGGGCACGGCGATGAGTCCCGACTGGACGGGGGCGGGGTGGCGCAGCGACCTGGGCTACACCGACACACCGCTCTACGCGCCGCAGGAAGCGGGCGCGCACCTGGCGCGGCTGGCCGGGGCGCGCACCCTGACCTTCTTCGAGCACTGGGTTTCCGATATGATCGGGCACCGCGGGACGCTGGCGCAGGGCGTGGCGCTGCTGGAGCTGTTCGATGCGGTGATGGCCGGGCTGTTGGCGGCCTGGGACGACGAAGCCGGCGTGATCGTCATCACCAGCGATCACGGCAACCTGGAAGACCTGAGCACGCGCAAGCACACCGCCAACGACGTGCCGACGGTGATCATCGGGGCGGCGCGGGGGCGCGTCGCCGAGGGGCTGCACGACCTGACCGGCATTGCGCCGGGGATTTTGCGCGCCCTCGACAGCGGGGAGTGAAACCCGACGCGGCGAGGTAGGCCGCCTCACCCCCTAAATCCCCCTCTCCAGCTCCGCTGGAGAGGGGGACTTTGCTCGCCGGATGCGACATTTCCCTTCCAGGCTCCTGGATGGCCGGGGGAGCGCGTCCCGTCGAGGCATGGCTCGCAGGCGAACCGTCCGCCAAGCGTAGGATTCGTCGGGTGCGGGTTGCGCCCCACTGTGCGATACTTGACGGTATGCTGCGTGATGCCGTCCGGCCCGATGGGTGCGCATCGTTTCTGGGGCAAGGTGTCACCGCAGAAACGCAGAGATCGCGGGGAAAAGCAAAGTACTTCATGATCCTTCTCCATAGTCTTTCCTCTGCGTCCTCTGCGCCTCTGCGGTTCAGAGCACCTTTTCCCCAGTCTGCCATGCGCCCACCCCAACTCCGGTCTGGCGGACTTGCGGTGAATGCGCTATAGTGCCGGGCGTGCGGGGCATGGCGTTGGGTGTGGTAGCAGGCTCCGCTTGACCGCGAATGGCATTGTTTGAAGCTGCGCCTTTCTGCGACGGTATTGGAAGCCCTGGCCTGCGCAGCGGCCAGATTGCACGCCGGTCCCGGTGTCGCGTCTCGCGCCCGGTCTGGTGCCGGTGGGCAGAGGAGTACATGACGCATGGGATCCCTAAAGCCCGGCGAGAAGGCCAAGCGAGATACGCAGCGCCTCTCGTCCACCGTTCCCAATGACTACAACCATCTCAACGTGCCTGGCTCGCTGAATTTCCCGCTCGACCACCCGCGCAGCCGGCGTCCTCACGCACGGCGGCGGCGTGGCGGCCTGCCGGCCTGGATGAAGGCGCTGCTGGCGATGGCGGGCGTCATGTTCGCTTTGGGCGTCGTGGCGCTGGTCATTTTCGCCATCGCGTTCCCACCCTTCTTTCGCGGCCTGGAGCCGCGCTACCAGCAGCGTCTGATTGATATGTTCCCGCCCTTCGAGTCGCTGCGGGCGACCGTACCCTTTGAGGTGCTGCCCACGCTCAGCGGGGCCAGCGACAGCGAGGCGGCGCAGCAGCTTTTGCTGACCCAGGAGGAGCCAGGTGTGGCCGGGACGCCACAGCCAGGCGCAGGAGGATCGGGGCTGACCGATCCGGGCAGCGACGCCCTGCCGGAGACGCCGCCCGCTGCTTCGCCGGGCTACATCCCCAGCCCGACGCCTACCGAGAGCGCCGGGGGCATCCCGGTTGGCGCGCTTCCCACCCAGGAGCCGACGCCGCTGCCCGTCTACGAGGCTCCCCAGGTAGCCGCGCTGCCCACCTTCACGCCGCAGGTGCTCCCCACCGAGGTGCCGCTGCCGGCAACGGTCAAGCTGGGCAACATCCGCTACGAGGAGCAGGGTTGGAACAACTGCGGGCCGACCACGATGACTATGGCCCTCAGCTACTACGGCTGGACGGATAACCAGACCACTGCTGCCAACTGGATGAAGCCCCACCCGGAGGATAAGAACGTCAGCCCCTGGCAGATGGTGCGCTTCGTCAATGAGCGCACCGGCGTTAAGGCGCTCTACCGCTACGGCGGGACGCTGACCGTGCTCAAGCGGCTGCTGGCGGCGGGCTTTCCGGTGGTGGTGGAGGAGAGCATCCAGCCGGCGGGCGAAGGCTGGCTGGGCCATTACGTGCTGTTCATCGGCTACGATGATTACCAGCAACACTTCCTGACCTTCGACAGCTACCTGGGCAGCAACAAAGGCCAGGGCCGCCCCAGCCCCTACAGCGTCTTCGACGAGAAGTGGCGCCATTTCAACCGCGTGTTCATGGTCGTCTACGAGCCAACGCGCGAGATGGAACTGCGCCGGGCGCTCGGCGATTACGTAGACCCGGCGCACGGCTACCGCATGGCGCTGGCCCAGGCGCGCGACGAAGCCACCAAGAACCGCGACGACAAATGGGCCTGGTTCAACATGGGCACGTCTTACACGCTGCTGGGCGAGTACGAGAACGCCGCCTTCGCCTACGACGAGGCGCTGCGCCAGGGCCTGCCGCCGCGTATGTTGTGGTACCAGTTCGGGCTGTACGAAGCCTACTACTACACCGGGCGCTACAACGACGTGCTGGCCCACGCGCAGAACACGGCCCGCTACACGCCCTATGTCGAAGAGTCGTACTACTGGGAGGGCATGGTCTACGCCGCCCAGGGCAACCAGCAGGCGGCGCTGCAGAAATTCGACCAGGTGCTGCGCTTCAACAGGAACTTCTTCCCGGCGCTCGAAGCCAAGAGCCAGGTCGAAGCGGGCACTTTCACGGTGGCGCTGAGTCGTTAGCGCGAACTGCTCTGCTGGTTGCGGCGGAGGGCATGCCAGTGGCTCTCGCGAGCTTCATAGAGAGATGTAGGGGCGGGTTTTGAAACCCGCCCCTACGCGAGGGTGTGCGCAACCCGCCCTGTTCCTGCGCGGTCGCTGACCCGATCGCACGAGATAGCCATGACCGACCGTACTTTCCAGGCCGACACCCAGCGCATGGCGCGCAATACGCTCATCCTGATGATCGCCTTCGGCACGGCTAAGGCGATCAGCCTGGCGCAGACGTTCATCATCGCCAGCGTGTTCGGCGTGGGTGACGAGTGGGATGCCTTCGTGACGGCCAACCGCATCCCGGAGCAGATCGTGCTGCTCATCGGCGGTGGCGCGCTGTCCTACGCCTTCATCCCCATCTTCAGCGGCTTCCTGGCCCGCGACGAGCGGGCGGCGGGCTGGCGTCTGGCCAGCGCGGTGATCAACACCATCTTTGTGCTGACGCTGGCGCTGAGCGTTCTTGGTTTCCTGTTCGCGCCCTGGCTGGTCGAGCACGTCGTCGCGCCCGGCTTCGACGCAGACAAAGTGGCTCAGACGGTGACGCTGATGCGCATTCTGCTGATCAGCACGCTCGTCTTCAGCATCAGCGGCATCTTCCAGGGCATCCTGCACAGCCACAACCATTTCCTGCTGCCCGCGCTGGCCCCGATTCTGTTCGACGTGGGCATTCTCTTCGGCGTGATCTTCCTGATCGGCCCGCTGGGGGTGTACGGTATCGCCTGGGGCGCGGTGCTCGGCTCGCTGATGCACCTGGGCGTGCAGGTGCCCGGCCTGCTGCGCTACCGGATGCGCTGGCTGCCGCGCCTGGGCTGGCGCGATCCGGCGCTGCGCCGCGTGATCACCCTGATGATCCCGCGCGTGGCCGGGTTGGGCGTGGTGACCTTCAACACGCTGGTCTTCAACAACATTGCCTCGCGGATGGGCAGCGGCGCGGTCAGCGCCTTCGACTGGGGCTACCGCCTGATGAACATCCCGGAGACGCTGATCGGCAGCGCGATGGGCTTCGTCGTCTTCCCCACGCTGGCCGCCTTCAGCGCGCTCGGCGACGACGCGCGCAAGCGCAGTGCGATGTCCGGCGCGCTGCGCTTCATCCTCATCGCCACCATCCCCGCTGCCGTTGGGCTGGTGCTGATCGGCAAGCCGCTGATCAGCCTGCTGGAGCGCGGCGCGTTCGACGCCGAGGACAGCGTACTGGTCTACGGCGCGCTGCAATTCTTCGCCTTCGGCCTGATCTTCCAGAGTCTGCATGAGGTCGTCGCGCGCAGCTTCTACGCCGACAAGGACACCGTGACGCCGCTGTGGATCGCCGTGATCGCCGCCATCGCCAACGTGCTGATCGTGGGCGGGCTGTACCTCGGCTTCGTCAGCGATTTCGACGGCACGACCCGCGCGGTGTTCAACGAGTGGGGCGCGGCTTACGCGGCGGGCGACTACGGGGCGGCGCTTGGCGCGCTGACTGACGGGGCGGCGCGGCTGAACGACCAGCTCGCCGACGCGACCGGGGTGGGGGGACTGGCCATCGGCTACTCGGCCACCTTCCTGATCGAGCTGGCCCTGCTGCTGATCATCCTGCGGCGGCGTTGGGGCAGTGTGGATGGCCGTCACCTGGCGCTGACCGCGGCGCGAGCGGTCGCCGCAGCCGTTGTGATGGGCGCGGCGGTGCTGGGAGCCGATGCGGTTTTCGGCGCGCTGGGCTGGCACGAGGCCGGGGTCGCGCTGACAGGGCTGCGCGTGCTGGGGCTGGCGGGCGTGGGCGCGGTGACGTTCGTGGTCGCCGGCGTGCTGCTCGGCCTGCAGGAGATTCGCACCCTGCCGGCGATGGTTTTGCGGCGGCGCAAACCGCCGCTGCTGGCGGAAAGCCAGGGTTGAGCGCAAAGGCCGCCGCCTGGGATTGCGGTGCGAGATGACGTGCACCCCCAGGCGGCGGGATGAAACCAGACAGGCGGATTTCGAAATTCGAATTTCGAAATGCGAATTGGAATGCACTCCCAGACGGCGCGGCGAAACCGGACGGCCTCACTTCACAATCCGCAATCCGCAATTCGCAATCAGTACGGAAACGCCTCGACTGCCTGGTCCAGAACCTCCATTTTGACCGTCGAAATCGAGAAGACCCACAGCCCGTGCGACCAGGTGAACGAGCGCCAGCCGCGCACGTTGCTGAAGAAGTAGTCCGTCTCCGTGATGCCAGCCACCGAGAAATTGCCCAGCCGCCCATACTTGCGGGCATGCGTCAGCAACTCGATCATCGTGCCGTGCGCTTTCTGCGGGTTGGAGAAGCGCGCGATGGCTACGTCCACCTTCATCCGCCCGCTCAAATAGCGCGCCGACGCCGTGCCCACCATCCCATAGCTGCGCGTGCAGGTGGGCGGGTCGAGCACGTCGGAAGCATAGCCCAGGCCGAGCAGGCACTGGTTGGCGGGGCTGGAGGTGTTTGTGGCGGAGATCACGTCGGGCGAGCGCGGGAAGTCGCCGAGCGTCTCCGGCAGAAGCTGCCAGGGTTCGTAGTCGGCAGGGGGCAGCGCCCGCCCGTCCACGCCGTAGGGCGCGATAATGGCCTCTTGCAGCACCGGCACGTCGGGTTTGGGATCGAGAAGGTCGGTCAGTTGGGTGCCGACGACGAAGCCCACCAGGGCCAGCGACAGCAACGCTGCCGCCAGGTAATAGAGCGCGCGCACCAGGACGGGCAGCCGGTCGAAGTCGTGCTTGGCCCGCCGCGCCTGGTTGTAGGTGCGCTCGACGACTAGCGCCAGCGAGAGGCCGCCAATGGTGATGTAGGTCGGGATGTCGCGCAGGCGGAAGCGGCGTTTCGGTTCCTCTTCCTTCCCTTCCTCTTCTGCTGGGAGATCAAGATCGAAGCGAAGCTGCTGAAGCTCGCCGAACCCGGTATAGGCGACCTCTGCTGGCTTATCGCGTTCCAGCAGAGCCAGATCGGGAGGGGGTAGCTCGTCGCTGCGCGGTGACAGGGGTGGGTGGCGCGGAACAGGCGTGTGGCCGTCCGGCGCGGGTCGGGACGGCTTGAGCAGGCCCTGCTGCGCCAGCCGTTGCAGGTCTTCGCGGCTGATCTCGCGGGCCAGGTGCTCCAGCCCTTCAGGGAGCTTGTCATCGCTCATGTGCTGCGCTCTGGCGGGTGGTATCTGATAATGCTCTATCATAGCACACACGGGGCGCACTTGCTGTGCGCCCCATCCCTGCTGTCAGGTGCTCAATCTGCACGGTGACGTGTTCGCTCAGCAACCATCCGGGTTGGAGATCTCCACCAGCTTGGCCGGCAGCGAGATCTCGGTGTAGTGGACAGTGGTGCCGGCTTTAACCCAGACCGGGGTGATGCTCCAGTCGTAGTATCCAGCCAACGTCAGGATGATGGTGACCGAGTTGCCGGTGCTGCGCTCTGCGTAGCCGACCAGAACGATGTCGCCAGCGGATTTCTTCTTGGGCGGTTTTCCGCCACCGTCGTCAAACAGGCCCTCGAACTTCAGCCCAGGAATCCCGGCGTTCGGGTCCGGGTCCACCCACTCGGTCTTCCAGCCCGAGGCGCCGGCGACTGTAATATCCATGATCGCCTCGTAGACTGCCCTGGGCATACCCAAGCCGATGTTGCTGATGGCGGGGTCCGTGGTATCCGTCACGGTGATGGTGATGGTCGTCGTGGGATTCTCTGTATCTGCGCCCTCGACATCGGACGTGATCACGAACTCTTTCCCGCTGGTTTCGGCGAACAGCGGCCCGTCTGTCTCAGGCGTGCCTGTCGTCATCTCGCATTCCATGGCCCCGGTGTATTCCAGGCCCTCGACGGTGTGCGTCAGGCTGCTGGTGATGAACTGGACGATGCCTGCCGCCGATAACATGATGATGATCCCCGCCGGGATGGTGGGCCAATACTCGGCCATAGCCTGGCCACGTTGCCAGCGGAACCATCGGGATCGTTTGCTGTTCATGATGTTTCCTCCCCCGCCTATGAATTGCAGATGATGGCTGAACTTTCCCTCGACCGCGCCGGGCGATGAATGATGAGCGGCACGGCCCGCCTCAATGCTTTATTAATGTTTTGCGCGCCGATCACACCCCCTGTTCGGCTCCCTGGTACCTGGACCAACCCCTGACTCCTATTCTAAGGGAAAAAGGTGCGCTTTGCACCACTGGGGGCAGGAAATTTACGAGAAATTCACAAAGTAATTAGGTTCAGCGCCTTCTTGATCATTGAGGATCAATTGCGATTGTCAATACGAAGTGGATTATGGGATGGTGGTGCCGCTCTGCTGCGCCCTGGCCTGACCTCACCCTCGCTCGGCGCTGACGCGCCTCGCGCGCAGCGAGGCCGGGGGTGAGGGCAATCGCATCAAACGCGCGTTTCGCCTGAGACTTCCGAAGTCTGCGAGACTTCGGAAGTCTGTCGTCGAGCCGCTCCCTGCCAAAGTGCTCCTGGCAGGTTTTGGTGCAATTGCCCTGGGGCGGGGGTAAGGTAAACCAGGGCGCGACAAACGACCTGACAGGTTTCGCACATACCCCCTGTCAGGATGTGGAAGCCATGCCGCGAATCCTGTACAATTACCCGGCTGTACCCACGCCACACGCGCGCACAAGGAGCCTGACCCGTGAGGATTTTCGTTCCAGGGCGCATCTGCCTCTTTGGCGAACACTCGGATTGGGCGGGCGGCTACCGGCGCATCAACGCGGACATCGAGAAGGGCTACGCGCTGATCGCCGGCACCAACCAGGGCATCTACGCCAACGTCGAGCCACACCCGACCGCGCTCGTCCTCACCTCCACCACGCCGGACGGCATGCGGCATGGCCCCTACGAGATTCCGATGGAGCCGAAGGCTCTGCTCGACGAAGCGCAGCGCGGCGGCTTCTGGAGCTACATCGCCGGCGTCGCCTATCAGATGCTGACCAATTACCACGTGCGCGGCCTGATCATTGACAACACCCACACCGATCTGCCGGTCAAAAAGGGGCTGTCGTCGAGCGCCGCCATCTCTGTGCTGGTCGCCCGCGCCTTCAACCGTGTCTACGACCTCAAGCTGACCACGCGCGGCGAGATGGAGATCGCCTACCAGGGCGAGATCACCACGCCGTCGCGCTGCGGGCGCATGGATCAGGGCTGCGCTTTCGGCAACCGCCCCGTGCTGATGACCTTCGACGGCGAACGCCTGGACACCGAGGAACTGCGCGCCGGGCAGACCCTCTACTTCGTGCTGGTGGATTTGCAGGCCCAGAAGGACACGATGGAGATTCTGGCCCGGCTCAATCGCTCGTATCCCTTCGCCGATAACGAGACCGAGGCGGGCGTGCAGAAGCTGCTCGGCCCGATCAACAAGCGCATCGTGCACCAGGCAGTGGAGGCGCTGAAGGCGGGCGACGGCGAGCAACTTGGCGCGCTGATGGCCGAGGCGCAGCAGTTCTTCGACCGCTACGCGACGCCTGCCTGCCCGGAAGAATTGACAGCTCCTGTGCTGCACCGCGTCCTGGCCTACGAGCCGCTCAAGCCGCACATCTGGGGTGGCAAGGGCGTGGGGTCGCAGGGCGATGGCACGGCTCAGTTCATCGCCCGCAGCGAAGCCGACCAGCAGGCCGTCATTGACATCATCGAGCGCGACCTGGCGCTACCCTGCCTCAAGCTGACGCTGGCCCCAGGGCCGCAGGTGCGCAAGGCGCTCATTCCCGCTGCCGGGTTCGGCACGCGCCTCTTCCCGGCGTCGAAGGCGGCCAAGAAAGAGCTATTCCCCATCGTAGACCGCGACGGCATCGCCAAGCCGGCCATCCTGCTCATCGTCGAGGAGGCGCTGGCGGCGGGCATCGAGGAAGTGATCATCATCGTCCAGGCTGACGACCTGCGCGAGTTCGAGACGTTCTTCAAGGTGCAGGTGTCCATCGAAAACTACAACAAGCTGCCGCGCCACTTCCAGGACTATTCGCGCCACCTGCTGGACATCGGCCAGCGCGTCAGATTCATCGTCCAGCACACCCAGCAAGGGCTGGGTCACGCCGTCTACACGGCGCGCGAAGCGATAGATGGGGAGCCGTTCCTGCTCATGCTTGGCGATCATCTCTACCGCTCCGGGACGGACCGCTCGTGCGCTCAGCAGGTGATTGATGTCTTCCACCAGCGCGGGGTGAGCGCGCTCGGTCTGCGCCGCACGCCCGAAGACCAGATCGCCAACTTCGGCACAGCAACCGGCACCTGGCTGGAAGAGGGGGCGCTGCTGAGCATCACGGAGTTCTCGGAGAAGCCGACCGTAGACTACGCCCGCGAGTGTTTGCGGATGCCCGGCCTGCCGGATGGCGAATACCTGACCGTCTTCGGCCAATACGTGATCAAGCCACAGATTTTCGACTACCTGGAAGAGCACATTCAGCACAATGTGCGCGAGCGCGGCGAGTTCCAGCTTACCTCGGCGCTGGACCGGCTGCGCCAGGAAGACGGCTTCCTGGGCGTGGTCGTGCAGGGCCGCCGCTTCGACATCGGCATCCCGGAGTTTTATCTGGAGACGCTGCGCACCTTCTGCCAGGGTTGAGAGGGTGCGGAGGATTGCAGGTCAACGGCCCCGTTGTCGTGTCAGTCGGGGAAGAGGTCTTTGACGGGCAGATTCAGGCCGGGCAGCACCTCGCCGCCGTCGAGCGCCCCGTCTGCGCTCACGCGGCGCACGGGCTGGCCGGGGACGTACACTTCGACGCTCTTCGCCTCCGGGCGCACGACCCATACCCTCGTGCCCGCCGCCAGATAATTGGCGACCTTGACCCGCAGCGTGTTGAGATCGTCGGAAGGCGAGATGACCTCCACCGCCAGGTCAGGGGCGAGAGGGTTGTAGGTTTCGTGCGACGGTTGCGGCTGGCGCGCCTTCGAGACGAAGGCCACATCAGGGATGTAACGCTCCTCACCGACCTGGTAGCCGCCGTCCGCGCCGGTCAGATAGCCGATAGGGTTGGGTAGCAGATAGACGAACAGGAAGCCGTTGATCCGCGCGGCGACCAGGGACGAATAGCTGTTCGACACCACCTCGTTGATCTCCCCCCCTACGAATTCCAGGCGGCGGTCGGTGTTCTCCGGCTGGAGGGCCAAGCGCTCGAACTCCTCGACGGTGATCGGCTGCGTGGTGACGGCCATTGCCTTTGCTCCCGCGTCTACTCAGCCAACTGCGCGATGTGCCCCTTGATTCAATCGGGGAAGAGGTCTTTGACGGGCAGGCTCAGGCCGGGCAGCACCTCGCCGCCGTCGAGCGCCCCGTCTGCGCCGAGGCGGTAGGCGCGCTTGCCTGGGGTGTAGACCTCGACCGTTTTGGCCTCCGGGTTGACAACCCACACGACCGTGCCTGCCGCCAGGTAGTTCGCCAGTTTCAGGCGCATCACGTCGTGCTGGTCGGAGGGGGAGAGCACCTCCACTGCCAGGTCGGGGGCGAGAGGGTTGTAGGTTTCGTGCGATGGCTGGGGCTGGCGCGCCTTCGAGACGAAGGCCACGTCGGGGATGTAACGCTCCTCGCCGACCTGGTAGCCGCCGTCCGCGCCGGTGAGATAACCGACGGCGTTCGCACCCTCCAGAAAAGCGCCTAATCTGATCAGAATCCGCGCTGCGACCAGGGACGAATAGCTGTTCGACACCACCTCGTTGATCTCCCCCCCTACGAATTCCAGGCGGCGGTCGGTGTTCTCCGGCTGGAGGGCCAGGCGCTCGAACTCCTCGACGGTGATGGGCTGCGTGGTGACGGCCATTGCCTTTGCTCCCGTGTCTACTCAGCCAACTGCGCGACGTGCCCCTTGATTCAATCAGGGAAGAGGTCTTTGACGGGCAGGCTCAGGTCGGGCAGCACCTCGCCGCCGTCGAGCGCCCCGTCCGCGCTCACGCGGCGCACGGGCTGGCCGGGGACGTACACTTCGACGCTCTTTGCCTCCGGGCGCACGACCCATACCCTCGTGCCCGCCGCCAGATAATTGGCGACCTTGACCCGCAGCGCGTTGAGATCGTCGGAAGGCGAGATGACCTCCACCGCCAGGTCAGGGGCGAGAGGGTTGTAGGTTTCGTGCGACGGCTGGAGTTGGCGCGCCTTCGAGACGAAGGCCACGTCAGGGATGTAACGCTCCTCACCGATCTGGTAGCCGCCGTCCGCGCCGGTGACATAACCTTCGATGCTCTTCTGCATCAGGTGCAGGTGGATGAAGAAGCTGATCTTACTGGCCACCAGGGATGAATAGCTGTTGGACACCACCTCGCTGATCTCCCCCCCTACGAATTCCAGGCGGCGGTCGGTGTTCTCCGGCTGGAGGGCCAGGCGCTCGAACTCCTCGACGGTGATGGGCTGCGTGGTGACGGCCATTGCCACTGCTCCTCTGCTCTCCTGACCCTATTGTACCGCAGTTTGATCGGCAGGCGGCAGATCGCTGTCGGGGGGCAGGGGCGGCGGGGCGGCGACGGATTCGCTCGCCGGGTCGCACACGGTCTGCGCGGCAGCGTCGGCGGGCAGCGTGACCATCTGCCCGCTGGGGAAGGCGATCTCGGTGCCGCCGTCGCTGCGCGTGATGCGCACGCTGTGCTGCGTCCAGGTCATCGTCTCGCCGGAGAAGGCGCAGGGGCCGGTGATCGCGGCACGCCGGGCATCCAGAGCGAAAGCCCCGAACAGCCGCGCGAACCACTCCCATGAGACAGCCCCGGTGATCACGTCGCTGTCGCCCAGGCCCTCGCCGCTTTCGGCGTGATACAGGGTGCGGAAGGTTCCCGCTTCGGCCAGGCTGCGCGTCTGCGCGGCCAGGATGCGCCGGAACAGCTCAGCCGACTCCTGCACGAAGCCGCCCTCGATCAGCGCCAGGCCAAGCCGCGCGTTCCAGTCCGGCCAGACGCCGCCGCATCCAGTATGCGGCGTCGAATCGTAATGCGGCGCGTTGGCGGGGCAGCCGGGCGCGCCGAAGGGACGCCAGTACGCCGCCGGGTCGGTCAGGTGAGCCACCAGGTGGGCGACGCGCGCCTCGTCCAGCGCCCCCGACCACAGCGGCATGAGCAGGGCGATGTCGTGCGCGGACAGGTCAACCGTGCGCGCCTCAACCTTGAAGACGCGGCTCAGCCCGGCGAAGCGCAGCCCGCTCACCGCCCGCCAGACGGTGCGCGTGGTAGCGGTGCCCGCGCCCCGGTACCAGTCGAACGCCTCGCCGGGCACTTCCTCGCGTGCCAGGTTTCCGGCGGCGTCTTCACCCTCGACGGTGCAGGAGAGGGCGGGCTTGCGATCCAGCCCGCCGGTCGCGCGCAGGATCAGGCGGCCCGGCTGACCAAGCTCAGTGCGCTCGGCCAGGACGGACTCGCCGTGCCCGCTGAAGATCGTCTCGCCGGACGGGCAGGCGTGGGCGTCGCGGTCGCGGTACGTGTAGACGCCGCGCGCTTCGTCCCAGAACTCCTCCAGCGCGGCGATCAGCGCGTCCAGGCGCGGGGTGATCGCTTCGACCACGTCCGGGCGATCCAGCAGCGCGCCGAGATCGAGCAGCGCCCGCGCCTCGCGAATCAGGTAGGCGAGCAGATCGGGCGCTTCGACGGTGGGCAGGTCCACGCCCTGTGCCCAGCGCGATCCACGCGCCAGCGTCGGCCCCTCCGCGAACGCGCCCTGGCCCGGATGTTGCCATTCGGGAACGCCATCGCCATCGGCGTCCACGTCGGGGGCGAACCAGCGACCGAAGAAGGCCAGCAGGCCGTCCAGACACCCCGCCAGGAACGCCTGATCGTGGGTGAACTGGTAGACCGTCTGGGCCAGCGTCGCCAGCAGCGGCGGGGCCAGGACGTTGGCGCGCTGCCCGTCCAGGCCGGGCCGGGCGTCAATCCAGCCGTCGTCGCGCTGCACAGCCAGGAAGTTGCGCACCATACCCTGGGCCAGCTCCGGCGCGGCCAGCGCCACCGTCCCGGCGATGGTCAGCGCGTCGGGAACCGTCTGCCCGCCCCAGGGAGAGGCAAAACCGCCGCTGTGCGCCCCGCCGAGGGCGTAGCCCTGGTTGGGCTTGCGCGTGCTGACGAACGAGGGATGGGGCAGGCTCCCCGACGCTGCCAGGAAGCCGCGCAACACTAGCTGCTGGCTCCAGGCGAGGGCCAGGTCCCAGTCCGCGCGCCCCGTTTCGACTTGCGGCGCGGCCTCAGCGCGGGCGTGGATGGCGGCCAGATGCGCGTCCCAATCCTCAACGACCAGCCAGCGGTGAGCCAGGGCCAGGTTCTCGTCGCGCAGGGGGCGCGCAGCCAGCACCCAGCGGAAGGTGACCGCTTCGCCCGGCGGGACGGTCTGCGCCCGGCTAAGCTGGGCGGTCGCGCCCGTCTCGCGCGCGCCTTCCAACAGCAGCACCGGCTGCAGGTGCGGCAGCCGGCCCATCTGCAGGGCGACCAGGCCGCCCTCCAGTGTCAGGAAGAGCATGGGCAGTGCCTTGTCCTGGCGGGCGACCTGGGCCGTCAGGTCGAGGCGCAGCGATTGGGGCCGGTCGCCGCTGTTGCGCACGGTGAAGCGCCCGCCGACCGCCTGCGACTCCATCGTCCAGAATTCGGCGGTCAGGGCCAGGGAGGAGGTCAGCCCGGCGCGGACACGCAGCAAGTCCGGCGCGAAGGCCGCGAGCACAGGCGGGGTGTGATATCCCTGTGTCTCGTAGACCTTGCGCCCGCCGACGCCCCACACGGGCACGATGCGCGCCAGACCCACGCGCCCGCCGTAGCGCGTCTCCAGGCTGAGCGCCGGCTCGGTGGGGCCGCCCAGGCGCAGCCCCCAGACCTGATCATCGTGGTAATCGGTGCGGCCGGCGCGGGCGTCCGCCGCGATGCGGGGGGCCATCGGGTCGCCGGGCTTGAGTTGCCATTCGCGCATGAGAACCTCGTTGAAAAATGGTTATTGGTTGTTGGTTATTGGTTGTTGGTTGCTGGCAGGGTGTCCCTGAGACGAGGCTGTTCTTACCAATCACCAAGAACCAAGAACCAATCACCAACGACCAAGAACCAATCACCAACAACCAGCTTCTCCCCTACCTTAATACAAACCAGCAGCCGGGGAAAGTGGGCGCGGCAAGCTGTCGGGGGAATGTCAGGGTGTGCGGGGAAAAACAGCAGGCGAACCCTGGTCGGTCCGCCTGCATGGTGATCGGCTCGGAGTATGCGCGACTTACGATGCGGCGGTCATGCGCCAGGTGCCGCCCTGGCAGTCGCCGCGAATGTTTGCCTCGAAGAAGGAGATGCTCTCGTGGTAGAGCGTGGTCAGGCGGTGCTCGCCGGGGCCGGGCAGGTATTGCCCGCCCTGCACGTACCCGCCCGCGATGTAGGTGTAGTTGCTGGTTAGCTCGAACTCCGGCGTGATTGCCCAGCCGAGCGCATTCTTGAGATCGTCGCGCGTGCGCCACAGCTTGCCGAAGCCGCGCCGGGGCTGGAACGTGCCTTCGGGCGGGACGAGACTCTCGTCAATCTCGGCCTCGCCTTCCTCGAAGGTGTCGTTGTAGCAGAACCAGTCGCCGCCTGTGCCGTTGTCCTGCGGGACGTTGACCATCACCCAGATCTGGCGGGTGTGGCGAATCCAGAACATGCGCCCGTGCTCGAAGACCTGCTCGGCGATCTGCACCTCGGCGGCGACGTTGGTTGGGAAGCCCGCCGGCTGCGGCGTGGGCGAGGGCAGGGCGGGCGACGGGCTGGCCGAAGGCGCTGGCGTCGCGCTGGGGGCCAGGGTGACGGCTGCCGTTTCGGTCGCGGTCACCGTTGGCGAGGCGGCGGGCGTCTCCGTCCCAGGCGTCTCCGGCGTCGGCGAGATGACGATGTAAATCTGGGTGGGCGGCGGCTCGTCGCCACACGCCGCCAGGATCAGCCCGGCGACGAGCAGACCCAGCAGGATCAACGTGGTACGCATGGCATTCTCCACGATAGGTATCTGGCGGGACGAGGCGGGGATTGTAGCAGAGCGGCGCACGCGCGCAAAGACGCGCGCGCCGATCATGGGCCAGCCGTCAGCTAAAAGGCGGGCAATCAGTGTGGGGACTCGTCGCTGGTCTCGTCTTCCTCGATGATGATCGCCTGGTACGTCTCCACCTGCAGGCGCGGGTCGCGCCAGGCATCCGGGTCGGCGCCCATCTTCTGCGCCAGCAGCATCAGGAAAAGGCGCGGGTCGGGATAGTTCTCCCATACCTGGGGCAGGAAGGTCGCCCGACGGCGATCCAGGCGCAGCGTGACGCCATCCACGCCGGGGCGCAGCTTGCGCAGCAAGTCATCCGGGTCGGAGAAGTCGAGCGGCTGCGAGGGAGTGAGCACGCTGATTTCCAGGTGCAGGCCGGGCACTTCATGGGCCTGCACGGGCGTGAAGCGCGGGTCGTAGAAGGCGGTCTGCACGGTCATGCTCACCACTTCCTCAGCCAGCGGACGGCGGGCGACCAGCGTCCCCGTGCAGCCGCGCAGCGCGCCATCGTCGCGTCGGCGCAGGGTGACAAAGCAGGCGCGTTCCTGGGCCAGGGCGGGCGGCAGCGCGTCTAGGTCTACATCGGGCAGCTCTTCCCCGGCGGTGATGCGTGCCAGCGTCTCGCGGGCCAGCGCCAGCAACAGGCGTTGCTCCTCGCGCGTGTATGCGTCAGGCATTGAGTCCCCCTGGGCGGTCATGTCGTTAGCTCCAGTATAACCCCAAAATGGGTGGCACTGGTGCCCGTGTGGGGGCTGTTGGCGGCGAATTGGCTAGGTGCGGGCCTGGAGCTGAGCTTTCAAGCGCGGACAGGCGTCGGAAGTATCTGGAACTGGAGGCAGTCTTCACTTTACCTCACCCCCACTCGGCGCTGACGCGCCTCGTCGCCCCCTCTCCGCCGGCGGGGAGGGGGTGGGCCAAGCACAGCGAGGCCGGGGGTGAGGTCAACCAGCTGGCGTCGGCGAGGCGCTGCGCACCTGGCTACTCGTGGGGCGTCAGCAGCCACGTCCCGACCGCGTGGGCGCGGACCGCTTCCGCGCTGAAGTGGTGCGCGTGGTACTGCCCGCTCGACCACAGCGGAATCATGTCGGCATAGTGTTCGCTCTGCGGGCTGCCGCTCTGACCGGTAGTGTGCACCATCCGTGAGTTGTCCCAGTCGCTCAGGTCGAGGATCATGCGCATACTGGGCAGGCTGACCAGCGAGAAATCGCCCGACCCGACGCGCCAGCCCGTCGCGTTGATGACCTCCGGGCCGCCACTGGCCGGGGTCTCGCGGTTGAAGACGGCGCGCAGCACGGGCAGCGCCTGATCCAGGCGCGGATCAAGCCCCTCTGGAAGCTGGCCAATCGGCGCGGCCTGGAAGCGCGCGACGTGCAGATCGCCCCACTGCCACGCCATCCAGTCAGCCCCGTAGGTGCCCTCCATGAAGTCCAGCGCCTCGCCCAACGCCCCCGCGACCAGCGCCGCCGGATCGCTCTGGCCCGTCTCCGCGTTCGCCCACAGCGGACTCGCCGGATCGTCCAGAATGAGCGAGAGCCGGTAGATGGTGAAGGATTCCTCCCAGAACGGTACCTCGTCGAAGACCAGGGGGACGAAGCGATCCCAGAAGGCGTTGAACAGCGCCGCATGGGGGCTGTCAGCGTCGTTCTGCAAGTCCCATTCGCCCAGCCAGGCGACCGCTTCCTCAAGCCGGGCATCGCCCAGGTCGAGCGCGGCCAGCCAGGGGACGGTCAGCGCCGCCGCCGCGCTGTGGTTGTCGAACTGAATGGCGGCCAGCGAGTCCAGCGTGTGCGCGTCCTGCGCTTGCAGCAGCGTTTCGATGCGCGCTGCGCGGTAGCCATACGACCATTCCGAGGCGATGGTGAACGGGAAATCCTCCGGCGCGGCAACGGCGTTGTTGGCGGTGACGATATATCCGGCGGCGGGGTTGAACAGGCGCGGGTTGTCGAGCGGGTCTACATAGCCCCGCCACTCGTAGGCGGCGGAGGTGCCCGGCACGGGCCGCGAGCCGTCGTGCCCCTCGGCGCGCAGGGAGATGCGCCCGGAGGTGATGTAGCCGATGTTGCCCTCCACATCTGCGTAGACGAAGTTCTGCGCCGCCAGGTCGAAGAGGCTCACCCCCTGCTGGAACTCATCCCAGTTGCGCGCGGCGTTGATGGTCAGCAGCGCGCTGAAGTTGCGGCTGGGGTCGGCGGCTGCCCAGCGCAGGGCCACCGGCTGATCGGCGCCGATCACCTCAGTGACAACCGGCCCGAAGCGCGTTAGTTCTACTTCCAGCGTGACCGGATCGGCGTCGAACGGGCGGATCGTCTCGGTGATCACCTCCATGTCCAGCCACTCGCCCTCGTAGCGGTACTGGCGCGGGTTGGCGGGGTTCAGTTCGAGCAGGTAGAGGTCCTGCACGTCGGTGCCGACGTTGGTCACGCCCCAGGCGATGTCGCGGTTGTGGCCGATGACGATGAAGGGCACGCCGGCGAAGCTGAACCCGCTCACGTCGAAGGGGCAGGCGTCGCTGATCTCGACGCAGTGCAGCCCCACCTCGTACCAGATGGAGGGCATGAGGATGGGCAGGTGCGGGTCGTTGGCCAGCAGCGGCAGCCCGCTGGCCGTGCGCGCCCCGCTGACGACCCAGTTGTTCGACCCCAGGCCCACGTCGCGCAGGGCGGCGACGGTCTCCAGGCCCGGCAGCGTTGCCAGCGCGGGGAGTGGTTCTGCCTGATGCGCCGTGACGGGCGCGGGCGTCCAGCCCGGCTCAAGAATGAGCGGCTGATGGGCGTAGTCATAGCTAGGGGCGAGCGTCGCCAGCGCGTCCTCGCCGAACTCGTTGATCAGGCGCAGGCGCAGCAGTTCCGCGTCCATGTTCGCGCCCAGGCCGAGGGCCATCACCTGCAGCCAGGTGGCGCTGTTGAGCGGCGTCCACGGCTCGATGGCCGTCACCGGCGGCGCGCCCAAGCCCTCGCGCAGTTGGTTGGCGACGGTGTACTCGATGGCCGCGTCGCCGGGGGCTTTGCCCGCCAGCCAGGCGTTCACGCCGTCCGCGTAGGCTTGCAGCAGGCCCAGCACGTCGTCTGGCAGGTGGTCGAGGTCGTTCTGCGCGTTGCGGGCCAGGCCCAGCGTGCGCAGGTAGCCATCTGTCTCCACCAGCGGCGATCCGCCGATCTCCGACAGCCGCCCGCTCCCCTGGGCGCGGAACCACTCCATCTGCCACCAGCGATCGGCGGCGTGGACGTAGCCCTGGGCCATCACCAGGTCGTGGGACGTGGTGGCGTAGATGTGTGGCACGCCCAGTGCGTCCCAGTGGATGGTCACGTCGCCGTCCAGCCCCGGCAGCGTGAAGGCAGTGGCTTTCTGTTGGGCGCGGGCGGGCGCTCCCGCCGTGCCTGTCACGATCATCGCCAGCACCAACAGCAAGGCGAGTTTGCGCAGCATGAGATCACCTCCTTGTAGCACACGCCGACCTGCGGCGTTGTTTCCCAAGATTATGCGCGAATCCTGGTAATTGTCACGGGCCGGGCGCATGTGGATTTGGGGGCAGAGCCTCACCGCAGAGACACAGAGAGAGCAGAGAGCGCGGAGAAAGGCATAGTCCCCAGTTCTCCTCAGATGGTTTTCTCTGCGTCCTCTGCGCCTCTGCGGTGCAATGTCTTCCGCTCCGGGCAGGCCGCGTTCCCTCGGCGCGAGCCGCTTTGCGCGCGTGTTGGCGAGGCCGTATAATGGCGGCAACTGTCCGCCGCACGGGGAGGTATGCACGATGAGCGCCAACGATCTCGCGGCCCGCGCGCGCCCAAAGCCCTTGACTGACGAGGAAGCGACGAACTTCGAGGAGCTATACCTGCTGCGCGCGCGCATCCTCGGCGTGCTCATCCGCGACGCGCGCCAGGCGGCGGCGCTGGGCCTGGAAGCGTGCGCCCAGTGCGCGGGCGTGACGCCGGAGACGCTTGAGGCGTGGGAGTTTGGGCGGGCCATGCCCAGCCTGCCGGAGCTAGAACTGCTCGCCTACCGGCTGGGCGTGCCGGTCAGCCATTTCCTGGCGGCTGACGACACGCTGGAGCAGGAGCGCCGCCCGGCGGTGGATCGGGGCGAATACCTGGCCCTGCGCGACCGACTGATCGGCGCGTTGCTGCGCTCGGCGCGCGAGGAGCGCGGCCTGGCCGTCGAAGCCCTGGCCGACGAAGCGGGCATCTCCGCCAGCAGCGTCACTGCCTACGAACTGGGCCAGCGTTCGATCCCGCTGCCGGTGCTGGCGTCACTGGCCTCGGCCTGCCACGTCCCGCTGTCGTACTTTCTGGAGAGCAGCAACCGCATCGGCCAGTTCCTGGCGCTGCAAGAGGATTTGCGGCGGCTGGCCGATCTGCCGGAGGAGATGCGCCGCTTCGTCAGCGCGCCCACCAACCAGCCCTACCTCGATCTGGTGATGAAGCTCGCCGCGATGGAAGGCAGCCGACTGCGCGGCATCGCTGAGGCGATCCTCGACATCACGCTGTGAGCGCGGCGCGCCCGCGCCATTTCTGGCCGCCCCCGAACGCGGTACAATCGCGCCCCATGACTGCTTCCCCACATTCCGCACGCGCGCGCTGGATTGGCCCGGCGATGCTGGCCGTGCTGCTGCTCGCCGCATACCTGCGCATTCACGACCTCAACGCCCAGGGCATGTGGGGCGACGAGGGCTGGTCTATCTGGCTGGCGCGCGGCGACACCCCGCGCGACCTGACGCTGACGATGGTCGCCGACCATCACGGCCCGGTCTATTCGCTGCTGCTGCGCGGCTGGGGCTTGCTGGCCGGGGAGAGCGTGCTGGCCCTGCGCTGGATCACGGTGATGTTCTCCATCGCCAGCATCGCGCTGATCTACGCGCTGGGCCGGGCGCTGTTCAACCCGGCGGCGGGCGTGGGCGCGGCGCTGGCCTTCGCGCTGATGGACAAGCACGTGGTGCTGACCCAGGAAGTGCGCGACTACCCGATGATCTTCCTGACCATGATCGCCATCGCGCTGTATTACGTGCGCTGGCGGCGCAGCCCGCGCGGGGGGAATGCGTTCTGGTTCGTGGCCTGGTCGGTGGTGGGGCTGTACCTGCACTACTACTGCTACATGGTCAACCTGGCCATTCTCGTGCACGCCGGGCTGACCCTGCGCGAGCGGGCGGCGCGACGGCACTTCCTGGCGCTCAACGGGCTGATCGCGCTGGCCTTCGCCCCCTGGCTGCCCATCGTCGTCCACCAGTACGTCGGCACGCCGGTGGACAGCGAAGTGCTCAACATTCACGGGATGCCCTTCGACCGCCACACGATTGAGTACCTGGCGACGGAATCCTTTGGCAAGCCGGTGGCGCTCTACGCCCTGCTGATGGTCGTGGGGGCGTGGGGGCCGCTGTCGAATCGTCTGCCAGGGTCGCTGGGGCGCATTCCGCGCGACCGGCGGCTGTCGGGCGCGCTGCTGGCGGTGCTGTGGTTTGCCGTGCCGCTTCTGATCACCTGGACGCTGCACACAGGCTACCCGCTGCTCACCGACCGCAACATCTCGGTGATCATGCCGGCCATTGCCCTGCTGGTGGGCGTGGGCCTGACGGCGTTCGAGCGGTTTGGAGGCGCTTTCCTCGCGGCGTTGATCCTCGCCAACGGCCTGCTGACGACCAGTTCGTACTTCGACAAACCGCCCTGGCGCGAGATGGCCGCCGACATTGGCGCAGCGTACCCCGGCGGCGGCGAGCCGGTGCTGCTGGAGGTGGAGGGCGCGCACGCCGCGCTGTGGTATCACCTGACGCTTGAGCTGCCGGTTGACGTGGATCACGTCGTCAACCTGCTGCCGCCTGAAGCCGAGGGCGAAGACCTGGCTGTGTCGCTCTACGACCTGCGCAAGCGTTACCGGGGCGATTTCATCCCGCGCCTGCAGCGCATCCTGGCCGGGACGGACGGGCTGTGGCTGGCCTACTGGGGCGACGAAGCCAAGAAGCACGACGTGCTCGATGCGCTGGCGGCGGCGGGCTTCGTCCGCACGGGGACGCTCGCCTACGAGCATCACGGCAACCCGATCTACGCCTACCGCTACGACCGGGCGGACTCCTTCGGCGCGCCGCCCGCTGAGTACGGCTCCATCTCCTTGTGCCGCGTCGTCCTGCCCGACGCTGCCCACCCCGGCGAGACCGTTCACGCCCTGCTGTGGTGGAGCGCCGCCGGACCTCCGCCCGCTGACTACACCGTGTCCGTCTTCCTGCTCGACGCGGCGGGGGTGCTGCGCGCGCAGCATGACGGTTTCCCTGCCGGGGGGAGCCGCCCGACCTCGGCCTGGACGCCCGGCGAGATCGTCTTCGACGCGCACAGCCTCCGCCTACCCGCTGACCTGCCGCCCGGCGAGTACACGGTCGGCGTCAAGCTCTACACGTGGTGGGACGGGGCGATCCTGCGCACAGCGGACGGGGCGGAGTACGCGACGGTGGGGACGATCACCGTGCGCCAGTGAGGAGAAGCTCATCGCAGAGGCGCAGAGGACGCAGAGGACGCAAGAAAAGGGAAGATTCGGGTGAAGAACACCTCTCCCTGCGTACTTTTCAGGGGCGGACAGGTGTTGAGATTGGGCTATAGTCTGGGGCGACTCTTCACTTTACCTCACTCCCGCTCGGCGCTGGCGCGCCTCGCCTCCCCTTCTCCGTTAACGGAGAGGGGGAAGAGCCGAGCGTAGCGAGGCCAGGGGGTGAGGTTAATCGGTCGCCATCTCAATGCTTCCCACGTTGCTGTCCGCCCCTGAACCTGCATACTCCTGAGGGTGCGGCAGCTTTTCGTCCTTCCTTCAATCTTCCCTTGTTCTTCTCTGCGCTCTCTGCGCCTCTGCGATTCAGAGTCCTTTT
>Ga0334890_1001550_pt1 | contig 30005 bp, 20 predicted proteins | sample GraSluR1_MG_3_FD_207220 | JGI IMG/M metagenome (GOLD analysis project Ga0334890, IMG submission 207220) | Sludge microbial communities from methane-producing bioreactor in Wageningen University, Netherlands - Granular Sludge_31_08-R1 | ecosystem: Engineered > Bioreactor > Anaerobic >... | reverse complement strand
GGAAGGGCTGTGCGGCACGCTTTGCGGGTCACCCGTCGGGACGGAGCGACCTCACGCGAACCTCCAGCACGCGCCGGGTGCCCGCGGTGAGCTTCACTCGATCGTCGATACGGTATCCGATGAGGTAGATCGGGCCAAGGTGATCGCAGAGCACCGTCGCGGAATCCCGCTCGGCGAGCGGGACCTTGGCGTCGATCAGGAAGTCGGACAGCTTACGCGTGCCCGGCGCCCCCAGGGGCCAGAACCGGTCGCCGGCCTGACGGTTGCGCACCGTCAGGGGCAGATGCACGGCGTCCAGATCGAGCCACTCCTGTGCTTCCGCGGGCTCGTCGGCCGCGGCACGGCGTCCCTGTCGCCATTGTTCCAGGGCTCGATCGCTTGGGTGTGTAATGCGGCATTCCAACTCGAGTCGCCGCATCGCCAGCGATGTGCGGCCCGGCACGTTGACCCGCACCTCCGGCGCGAGTTCTTCGCGGGGTTCGTCGGCCGGTCGGATAAAGATGAGCCGGTCGTAGACGCGCATGACCGTGACACCGTCGGGCAGGTGAAGCTCCTGCGTGCCGGTGCGATCCTGCAGCAGCCGCGTGACGGCGATCACCGTGGCGTGCGTGAATCGTCGCTCGCCCACGCCCAGGCCTCGAACGGCCCGCCGGATGAGTTCGGCCTGCACGATCTGCGGCTTGGCGGCCATGGCGGCGGCGTTCAGCACGACTTCCTGGTCGTTGCGGGAGATCAGCAACGTCCCGAACATCGGGTCCACGGTTTCCCGGAGAAACTCGTCCACCCAGCGCGCCTGCTGGGCCAGGCGCAGCAGGGCGTCGTCCACCTGGGGGTTCACCTGCTCGCGCACAAGGGGAAGCACGATGTTCCGAATGCGATTCCGCATGGGTTCCGTGGACTCGTTGGTCCGGTCGTGCCGGAAGGCCACGCCCAGGCCGTCAAGGAACACTCGCAGTTCCTCGCGGGTGAATCGCAGAGTCGGGCGGACGACCTCGATGGCGGACCGTTCCCGGATCGGCCGGCGCTGCGGGATGCCGGTCATGCCTCGCCACCCGGTGCCGCGGATGACGCGGTGGAGGACGGTCTCCGCGTTGTCATCGGCGGTGTGCCCGACGGCCACGAGTTTGGCCGATGCCGGCCCTGTGCAGACCCGTTCGTAGAAGGCGTAGCGACAACGCCGGGCGGTTTCCTCGATGGACTCGCCCGTGTCCCGGGCGGCGTCCGGCACGTCGACGCGCTCCACCGTGCAAGGGAGCTCCAGGTCCGCGGCAGTGGACTGGACGAACGCCGCGTCCGCGTCGGACTCGGCGCCGCGCAGCCCGTGGTTCAGATGGGCGACATGCAGCGTCAGGGAGTACCCGGCGTGCCGGTTCAGCCCGACCAGGGCGTGCAGCAGGGCCGTGGAGTCGAGCCCGCCCGAGACGCCGACGACGACCGCAGACTGGCGATCGAACAGATCCTCCGCTTCGATCTGTTCCGCCAGGGCCCGGATGAGTCGGATGCCGCTCATGGGGAAATGCCCGTTCGGTTTCACGAAGGGCGCCCTCTGGCGCCGACCGGAGACACGAGGCCCTCCGGTCTCCCTCACTCCTTCAAGCCCTGTCCCCAGCCGAGCTTGTCCACCAGTTTGTGCCAACGCGGGTACATCGGGTTGTGAACCAGCTTGAAGGTGGTCCCCGACCGGCGGACGGCCACCCGATCATCCGGGCGCAGTCCGCACGACATCTGCCCGTCCACGATGACGGCCGTTCCGTGGTTGACCCGCTTGGCGACGACCTCCACCACCGCGTCCTGCTCGAGAACCATCGGGCGGTGCGTCAGGGAATGTACCAGCAGGGGGGTCAGCAGAAAGGCCCGCACGCCCGGCTGCACGATGGGCCCACCCGCGGACAGGTTGAACGCGGTGGAGCCGCTGGGAGTGGCCACGATCAGACCGTCACCGCTCACGTCGGTCAGTCGCCGGCCGTCCAGGGACACGGACAGCTCGATGATGCGGAAGGGCGGCCCCGCCTGGATCACGCAGTCGTTGACCGCCATGCTGGAGAAGACCTGGTAGTCGCCCCGATGGACGGTCATGTCCAGCATCATGCGATCGCTGATGAGACTTGCGTCGTTCAGGACGCGATCGAAGTTGAACTGCAACTCTTCCAGAAGGTAGTCGGCCAGGTAGCCGAGCTTGCCGAAATTCACGCCGACCAGCGGAATCGGGTTGCGGCCGAGCGAACGGGCCACGCCGAGCATGGTCCCGTCGCCTCCGAACACCACGATCATCTCTGCTCCGGCCTCCAGGGCTACCTGCCCGTCGGTGGACAGCTTCGCCCCGATGATGTCGCAGTGTTTCCGGGCGAACGAGTGAAAACGTTCCATCGCGGCGGGCACGACCGCCTTGTCCGGGTTTCCCAGGAGAAAAAGCCGTTTGGGTTGGTTCGGTTTGGTCATGCGGCGCCTGGCCTGCAGCGAAACGCAACGGGGCCGTCAGGACGACATCAGGGATCGCGGGCCGGCTGATCCTGGGGCCCGCTCATGCACGGGCGCCTCTCGCCGCGCCGGAGTTTCCGTGAGCAGTCGATGCACGGCGGCGGCGATGGCGGCGGCGTCGATCCCCACGTCGCTCATCTGCGATCGTCGCGACCCGTGCGACACGAAACGATCCGCCGGCAGACCCAGGCGGGCCAGCGGACCGACGTCCAGGCCGAGTTCCTGGGCCGTCTCGAGCACCGCCGATCCGAAACCGCCCGCCACCGAATGATCCTCCACCGTCACCGCGGGCCGGCCTGCTGCAAACGCGGTCAGGACCATGCTCCGGTCGATGGGGGCGGCAAAGCGGGCATTGACCACCCCAGCCTCGACACCATCAGCGGCCAGGATCTTTGCCGCCTCCAGGGCGTTGGCCAACACCGCGCCGTAGGCCAGGATGGTGGCGTCATCGCCGGTACGGACGGTTCGGGACACGCCCAACTCGAATGGCGGACACGGGTCCGGCTTTGCCGGCACGGAATCACGCGGGTACCGGATGGCGACCGGACGATCCTGCGCCAGAGCAAACGCGAGAGCCTCACGCAACTCCGGTTCGTTAGCCGGAGCGATGAGCACCATTCCGGGCAGAATGCGCAGGTAGGCAACGTCGGCAAACCCGTGATGCACCGCGCCGTCGCCGCCCACGAGGCCCGCCCGGTCCAGGCAGAAAACGACCGGCAGGCCCTGAAGCGCCACCTCCTGGAAGACCTGGTCAAACGCCCGCTGCAGGAACGTCGAGTAGATGGCCACCACCGGCCGCAGGCCCGCGCGGGCCATGCCGGCCGCTACGTCCACGGTGCAGCTTTCGGCGATGCCCACGTCCACGTACCGGTCCGGGAACCGCTGCGCGAATGCGGCCAGACCCGTTCCGTCGGGCATGGCGGCCGTCAGGGCGACGACTCGCGGATCCGTTTCGGCCAGGGCGATCATCGCGTCGGAGAAGGCGCGGGTCCAGCTCTTGCCGTTGGGCGGCTGAATCGTGACTTTGCCCGCCTCCACCTGAAACGGCGAAGGGCTGTGATACATGTTGGGGTCGGCCAGCGCCCATTCGCACCCACGGCCCTTCTGCGTATGCACGTGCAAGAGCACGGGATGCGGAACGTCCTTGACCAGATCGATCACTTCAATGAGCTGCTCGATGTCGTGCCCGTCCACGGGGCCGACGTATTGGAACCCGAAGTTCTCGAAAAGCTGGTTCGGCGTCAGGGTGGCCTTGATGCCGTCCTTCAGATGAATGAGCGCGTCGGAGAACGCCTTACCCACAATGGGAACGCGGGGCAGCGTTTGTTGTACCTGACGCTTGAGCTCTCCGTACACCGGGTTGGCCCGGAACCGAGCGAGGTGCATGGCCAATGCGCCTTGCGTGGGGGCAATGCCCCAACTGTTGTCGTTCAGCACGACCAGAAACTGCCGGCGCAGTGTGCCTGCCTGGTTCAACCCCTCGAACGACAGCCCGTTGACGATGCTTGCGTCGCCCACCAGGGCTGCGACGCGGTGGGACCGGCCGGCCTGCTGGTCGGCCCGGGCCAGTCCGACGAGGCTGGCGATGGCCGTTCCCGCGTGGCCGACGTTGAACAGGTCGTATTCGCTCTCGTCGATGGCGGGGAAGCCGGACAGCCCCCCGTCCTTGCGGATCGAATCAAACCGGTCGTTGCGCCCCGTGAGCAGCTTGTGCGGGTAGCACTGGTGGCCTACGTCCAGCACCAGCCGATCCGTCGGCGTGTTCAAGCAGCGGTGCAGGGCGATCGTCAGTTCCACGACGCCCAGATTGCTGGCGAGGTGTCCGCCGTTGCGGCCGACGACTTCCACGATGCGCGTCCGGATTTCCTCGGCCAGGGCCGGCAGGCGGCTGACCGGGATGGCGCGCAGATCACGGGGGGAACCAATCGTCTTGAGAATGGCCATGGTGTGTGTTCACTCCGGGCCGGCGCCGGTCCGACCGTGACGGGCGGAACGCGGCTCCGCCGTGCATCCGGTTGGGCCGCCTGATCCGTGGCCGATGCGCCGGCACTCGTCCTTACGCCGCGGACCGGCTCAATGTTTGCGGTCCATGCAGAACCGGGCCAGCTCGGCCAGATCGTGGGCCCGCGGCCCGAAACGGGTCAGGGCCGCTTCCGCGGCCTCCACGGCGGCCAGCCCGGCCCGCCGGCTTTCCGAAATACCCACGCACGCGGGGTACGCCTGCTTGCCCGCCTGCGCATCTTTGCCCACCGCCTTACCCATGTCTTCGGCCGTGGACGTTACGTCCAATAAGTCGTCCGCGATCTGGAACGCCAGCCCCACGTGCCGTCCGTAACAGCCCAGTTGCTCGACGGCCGATTCGTCACCCCCGCCGGCGACGGCGCCCAGGCGACAGGCGGTTGCGATCAGCGCGGCCGTTTTGCGCTCGTGAATGTATCGGACGCGTTCCAGGCTGGGCGCCTGGGTCTCTCCGTCGATGTCCGCGACCTGACCGCCGATCATGCCTTCCCAGCCCGTGCCGCGGGCCAGTTCCAGCGCCATGCGCCCGGCTCGCGCGGAATCGTACCCACGTCCGAGCAACTCAAACGCCAACGCCAGCAGGGCGTCTCCCGCCAGGATGGCCAGCGCCTCGCCGTACACCTTGTGGTTGGTCGGGCGTCCGCGGCGCAGATCGTCGTCGTCCATGGCGGGCAGGTCGTCGTGCATCAGCGAGAACGCGTGGACGCATTCCAACGCTGCCGCGGCGGGCAGGGCATCGTCAAAGTTGCCGCCGACCAGCTCGCAACTCCGTACGACCAGGTATGGCCGGACGCGCTTACCGGGCGCCAGGGCCGAGTATCGCATGGCCTCTGCCAGGCGCGGCGGCGCGCCCGGCGGCGCCTCCAGCAGGCGGCTGAACGCCGGAGCGAACTGCCGGCCGAACACGTCCAGACGCTGAACGATGCCTTCCGATGTTGTGGACGCCGACGTCACGGTTGCAGACCGTCCAGTACCCCATCATCCGCGCCGAGTTGCGCAAAGGGGCATTTTACTGCGCGCCGCATATGTTCACAACAGGTTCGCCTGCGCCTCCAGACCGGTGTCCGGAGTGGGCGAAGGGGGAACAGAAGGCTCTGGCACCCCTGCCGCGGCGGGTGCGGCCCCGGCGTGGGGTGTATTTGCCACTCCGAATCCGCCCCGTGGGGACGCTCGATCAATCGAATTCCAGCAGTTCCACGTCGAACACCAGCCAAGCGTCGGCCGGGATCTTGGGGGGGGAGCCGCGTGAGCCATACGCCAGGTCCGGCGGGATGATCAGGCGGCGCGTCCCACCCACCTGCATCGTGGAGAGCCCCTCCGTCCAGCCCGGGATCACGGATTGCAGGTTGAACTGGGCCAGGTTGTTGCTGTCAAACTGCGTGCCGTCCTCGGCCAGCCAGCCGGTGTAGTTGACGGTGACGGTCGAGTTCTGCTGTGGGATGCCGCCGACCCCCGGCTGCACGTCGAAGTACCGCAGGCCGGAATTGGTCTGCACCTGCTGCAGGGTCGAGGCGATTGCGGGGATGTCGCCTACGTTGCCCGCGTTGATTTCGTCGATCAAGGAATCCATGTCCGACTCCGTATCCTCGTCATCCTCGTTCACGTTGTCGTTTCCGTCTTCGCTGGTGCTGTCGTCCGTGCCGAAGTTGTAGCGGAACCGGGCGTCCGGATCGGAATCGGGGATCATAAGCTGCTGCAGTTCCACGCAGCCCGAAAACGCGACCAGCAGAACCGTCCCGGCAATCATCCCTCGCAACATGCGTCTTGCTCCCGTCACTTCTGTGTTGTCGCCCGGGCCCGGCGGCCCGTCCGCATCACGCTACGGCGCTTCTTCTGTGCGTGGCGGTGTGGCCGTCTGCCACTCTCGCCAGGCCGCGATCGCGTTTCGTCGAACCTCCGGATCGTCGACCTGATAGTCAAACGACACCCCGGTCAAGGCGCGAAGCGCCCGGTCTGCTTCCTGCCCCACGATGTACTGTGGCGGCGCATCTGGCGCGTCCGTCGGGAAATCCACTCCGAACGACGCGGACCTTCCGCTTGCCGCCCGGATCGCTCGGGCTGCGGAGGCGTCGATGGCCGTCCAGCCGGTGTACCGGCCCATATCATCCAGGCAATCGATCAGCGCGTCCACCGGTTCCCGGCGGTTGGTCAGGGCCAGGGCCTGGATGGCCTGGACGCGGACGCCGGCTTCAGGGTGCGAACGAGCGGCCCGGCCAAGCGGCTCCAGGCCCGCGTCCAGGTGGTCCGTGGCCAAGCCCACGGCCGCCCATCCGACCACGTCCGGACGCGAATCGTCCAGCCGGCGGACCAGTTCGGCGGCGACCTCCGCCCCGGGGCGTCGCGCGTATTCCTGCAGGGCCATACGGCGCAGGTCTTCATCGGCGTCGTCAATGGCCCGGCGCAGATGACGTGTGCTGAGCGGCGTGTTCACGCGGCTCAGCAGAAACACGCCGAAACTCCGCAACTCCAGGTCGTCACGCGACAGCAGACCCGCCCCGACCGGCACGGACGCCTCCCCCAGACCGGCCAGCCGCATCACGTAGCCCAGGCGAGCCTGGGAGTCGGCCGTGTTCACGAGCCGGTATCCCCACCAGCGGGCCCATAGGGGATACCGGAAAACGAGCAACACAGCGCAGATCACGGCGAGCGCGACGAACATCGCGACGAATCGACGGTTCGAGCGCTGGACCGCACCAAACCCGTCGGTGACCGATGGAAGCATGGTGGTTGCTCCCGCTGGGTTGGGGTGCAGGGGGGCTTCCGACCCGCTACGCGCGGGCGGTCGCGGTGCCGGACCGGCCGGCTCGACATTCCTGGCCGTAGGCGAATCCCTGATCGAACGCCTGGAGGTTGAGGGTCTCGGTGCCGGGCGGCACGGAGTCGGCGACGGATTTTCGCAGCGCGTCCGGGGGCACCAGCTCCACGATGGCGCCGAAGAACCCGACCATGACGATGTTGGCCACCATCCGCCGCTTCAGCTCCTCCGCTATTTGTGTCGACGGGATGCCGTAGGCCGTGATCCCGGGCCGCAGGTCCCGCGGCTCCACCAGGTCCGACTCGTACAGCAGAATCGCGTTGTCCGCCATGCCCGGGGCGAACTGGTTGTAGGCATCCTGAGACATGACGACCAGGATGTCCGGGTGCGTGACGTACGGGTACTCCACCGGCTCGTCCGAGACCACGATCTGGGCGCTGCACGCGCTGCCGCGGGCCTCCGGGCCGAACGCCTGCGTCAGCGTGGCGTGTCGGGTACCGTAGATGGATGCACCGCGGCCGATGATCATTCCGCAGAGAATGACGCCCTGGCCGCCCAGTCCGCCAACCTTGATTTCCGTAGTGCTCATGCCGTCTGTTCCCGCCGGCCGCCCGCCGTCAACGGGTCCGTGCCGCTTCCTGCTTCGCCCGGGTGGCCTCGATCAGGTTTTCCCGTTCCCGGTCCACGAACTTGCCGCACACGATCTGGTCCTGGAAAGTGATGTCGCACTCGCGCGTGTCGGCTCCGTTCTTGATTACGGTGTTGTCGCGGTACCACTCCATCCGCTCCAGGCTGGTGCCCAGGCGGTTACGCCGCTCGTAGAGCGTCGGGCACGGTGCGATCACCTCAATGAAGCTGAAACCGTCCTTCCGCAGCGCTTCGGTCATCGCCTTGCTGAGCTGCCGCACGTGAAACGCCGTCCAGCGAGCCACGTACACCGCCCCGCACGAGTCCGCCAGGAACGGCAGGTTGAACGGACGCTCCACCACGCCCAGCGGGGCGGTCGTGCCCACGGCGTTCTGGGGCGTGGTCGGGGCGACCTGCCCGCCCGTCATCGCGTAGTTGAAGTTGTTCACGCAGATGACCGTGACGTCCAGGTTCCGCCGGGCCGCGTGGATGAAGTGATTGCCGCCGATGGCGATCAGATCGCCGTCGCCGCTGTACACCACCACCTTCAACTCGGGATTCGCCAGCTTCAGCCCAGTGGCGAAGGGCAGCGCCCGGCCGTGCGTGGTGTGGAACGAATCGAAATTCAGATACCCCGCGACTCGGCCGGTGCAGCCGATGCCGGACACGATGGCCAGGTTTCGCAGGTTCAGCCCGGAGTCATCCAGGGCCCGGGCGAAGCAGTTGACCGTCGTGCCGATCCCGCATCCGGGGCACCAGATGTGGGGGATCCGGTCCATGCGCAGGTACTGTTCAACGGGGTTCTGCATCCCCGCACTCGTCGTCGTCATCCGGCCGCCTCCATGATGGTGTGGAATATCGTCGTGGGGTCGTGTACAGTCCCGCCGGCGTGGGGAACGGACACCACGCGGCAGTGGCCCGCCGCGCATCGTTCCACCTCCAGCACCATCTGCCCCATGTTGATTTCGGGCATGATCATCACCTTCACCCGCTCTGCCAGTTCGCGGATGACCTGCTCCGGGAACGGCCAGACGATCACCAACCGCAGGCAGCCCACCTTCAGGCCGCGCTCGCGGGCCATACGCACCGCCCGCATGGCGACCCGCGACGTGATTCCGTAGCTGAGCACAACCACGTCGGCGCCTTCCAGACCGTCGGCCCGGACATCAATGATTCTGTGGACGTTGTTGCGAATCTTGCCGACCAGCCGCCGGATGAGCTTGTCCTGTGCGACGGCGTTCATCACCGGGTAGCCGCGCTCGTCGTGGGTCAGGCCGGTGATGTGGACGTTGTGGCCCTGCCCGGCCTTCGTCAGGGCCGGCACCAGCGTGTCATCCTCCGGTTCATACGGCTTGTACTGCCCGGGGGGCCGGGCGGTGAATTTTCTCGGGACGATCGGGATCTCCCGGTAGGGCGGAATGACCACGCGCTCGGTCATGTGCCCGATGCTTTCATCCATCATGAACATGACCGGCACCCGATACTGCTCGGACAGGTTGAACGCCTGGATGATCAGGTCGAAGCATTCCTGCGGGCTGTTCGGACACAGCGCTATGATCTCGTAGTCGCCGTGCGAACCCCAGCGGGCCTGCATCATGTCCGCCTGCGCCGGCAGCGTGGGCAGCCCGGTGGACGGCCCGCCGCGCTGCACGTTCACGAACACGCACGGCACTTCCGCCATCGCGGCCAGGCCGATGTGTTCCATCATGAGCGAGATGCCCGGGCCGGAACTGACCGTCATGGCCTTGGCCCCGCCCCAGACCGCGCCCTGGATGGCGATGGAGGAGGCGATCTCGTCTTCCATCTGGATGAAAGTGCCGCCGGTGCCGGGAAAGCGGGCGGCAATCCGCTCCACGATTTCCGTGGAGGGTGTGATCGGGTAGCCGGCCACGAAATTGCAGCCGGCGGCGATGGCGCCCTCGGCCGCCGCGTGGTCTCCGTCGATGTACAGGGCGCCGGTCAGCTCCGCCTTGCCGTTGTTGGACACGCTCGTTTACTCCGCGTCGGACGCCTTGCCATTTGCAGCGGAACGGATCACGCCGGAACTGCGGGCCCCGAAGATGGCGAAATCCGGACAGTACATGCCGCAGAGACCGCAGCCGGTGCATTTGTCACCGTCCGCGACCTCGGGGTAGTGGTAGCCCTTGGCGTTGAACCTCGCGGACATGCGCAGGACCCCCAGCGGGCAGAAGGACACGCAGAACCCGCACCCTTTGCATCGCTCTGCGTCGATCGACACGACGCCGGGGATCCGGGTCTTGCGGGGTTTGGCTGCCGTCGCACCGCTCTCGCCGGAATGGCCGCTTCCTTCAGTCATGACACTTTTCCGAACCGGTAATGCTCACCTGCGTGCCGCGCCAACTCATGGTGACGCGAAAGCGCGCCATTCTACTGTTCTGGGGCGGCTTCGCTATGCCGAAAAGCGCTGACGGGGGTCGCTTCTGTCAGAACCCTCTGCCACAGGGCCGCTGCGGGGCAGACGCGCGGGGCGCCGCGTAACCTCTTGCCCCAGCGTGACTTCATGTTTTCCGTCGCGGTCCGGACGCAGCCGCCTGACCCGTGCCCGGACACCGTTGGATCAGCCGAACGCCTCTCCCGCCCCGCGGAAGCCGGGGATCATCGCGTCCTGGACCCAGTCCTCCAGGATCTGGCTGAGCCGGGACACGTCGTTTACCATGATCACCAGGTTCTGGTTCCGGCCATTTTGGTCTTTGACGAAATCCTTGAGCACGGCGACCTTCTCGAACCCCACCCGCTCAAACATCCGGATCGCTCCCACGTTGCCTTCAATCACGTGGGCCTGGAGTTTCTCCAGTCCGCGGTGCTCCGCCAGGCTGACCAGCTCTCGGGCAAGCAGGCTGCCCAGCCCGATTCCCTGGTGACTTGCAGCGATGGCGAGCCGGACGTGCCCGACGTGCTGCATCCAGCCGTGGGTGCTGATGTGCAGCGTGGACTGGGCGACGATGGCATCGCCGGCCAACGCCACGAGCGGAATCACGTGTTCCAGGTCGATGTTCTCGGTCCACTGGCGGATGACGTTCGGATCGGACACATTATGGCGCAGGTACATCTTGTCTTCGGCCGACATCCCCTGGAACAGGGCCGTCAACCGCTCGAAATCTCCCTTTTCCAGCGGACGGATCAGCACCGAATGCCCGCCCTGCAACGCCATCTGCTTCGGATAGTCGGCGAGGGACATAGTGACGCTCCTTGTGCTTCCCGCAGCGGTGACCAGCGTATCGTGCATGGACTGCGCTCACAAGGGATCAGGCCCCCCATCGTAACCGCTAACCTCGCTCTCGCCGGCGGCCGGTCTTGCGGTGGGGGCGGTAGCCGGGGGGGCTGGGTTTCCCCTGCGCGTGGCGGGGCCTGGGGGCGGCGTTGCGCGAACGGGAACGCACGCGGTTTTGACTGCCCTTCGTCGCATGGGCGGGGGGCTTGGGCGGGATCAGGGCGTCGGGGCCGTAGCCGATCAGGTCGGCCCGACCGGCCTGGAGAAGGGCTTCCCGTACCAGGAAGTAATTCTCCGGCTTGAAGAACTGGATGAGCGCCCGTTGCAGCCTCCGCTCGCGCAGGTGCCGGGCCACGGGGAGCGGCTTGTGCGTTGCCGGGTCCACGCCCGTGTAATACATGCAGGTGGCGATGTCCATGGGGGCCGGAATGAAGTCCTGGATCTGCTCGGGCTTGTAGCCGGCTCGCTTCAGGTAGACCGCCAGCTCGATGGTGGCCCGCAGGTCACTGCCCGGGTGCGACGCGATGAAGTAGGGCGCCAGGTACTGCGGCTTGCCCGCTCGCTCGGATTCCCTGCGGAACCGCTCCGCAAATCGCTCGAACGTCTCGTGCGCCGGCTTCTTCATCGCGTCCAGCGTTCGCTCGTCCACGTGCTCCGGGGCCACGCTGAGTTGCCCGCCCACGTGATGCTCGGCCAGTTCCCGCACGTATTCCGGCGAGCGCTCGGCCAGGTCCATCCGGATGCCGCTGGCCACAAAGACCTTCCGGACGCCTTTCTGCCGCCGGACCTCGCGCATGAGCCGGATCAACCGGCCGTGGTCCGTGTTCAGTAGCTTGCAGACTGTCGGGTGTACGCACGACAGGCGCTTGCAGACCTTCTCAACCTCCGGCCGGCTGCAGCACATCCGGTACATGTTGGCCGTCGGCCCGCCGAGGTCGCTGATGACGCCGGAAAAGGCCGGGTCTGCCGTCAGGGTGCGGACCTCCCGAAGCACTGACTCTCGGCTCCGCGACTGGATGATCCGCCCCTGGTGGGCCGTGATCGAACAGAACGTACACCCGCCGAAGCAGCCCCGCATCAGCGTGATCGAGTCCTTGATCATCTCATGCGCGGGGATCGGTTCGGTGTAGGACGGATGCGGCCGGCGCGTGTACGGGAGGTCGTAATACCGGTCCATGTCGGCGGTGGTCACGGGCAGGCGCGGCGGCGTGACCACGACCGCCTGGTCGCCGTGCCGCTGCACCAGCATCCGCGCGTTGTGAGGGTTCGTCTCCAGGTGGAACCGCCGTGTGGCCTCCACGAAGGCGCCCTTGTCCGACCGGACCTGCTCGTACGACGGCAACTCCACCACGCCCGCCCCCGCAGGTGCGGCCTCAGAGCGGCCCAGCGCGTACGCCACGCCCCGCATGTTCCGAAGATCACGCACAGGCTCCCCGCCGGCCAACCGCCGCGCGATTTCCACGATCGCGTCTTCGCCCATGCCGTAGACGACCAGGTCCGCCTTGGAGTCCATGACGATCGACTTGCGGACCGTGTCGCTCCAGTAGTCGTAGTGGGCCAGCCGCCGCAACGACGCCTCTACGCCGCCCGCGACGATCGGCACGCCCTTGTACGCCTCCCGCGCCCGGTGGCAGTACGGCAGCGTCGCCCGGTCCGGCCGCAGTCCGATCCGCCCGCCCGGCGAGTACGCGTCGTCGTTGCGAACCTTTCGATTGGCCGTGTAGTGGTTGATCATCGAGTCCATGTTCCCCGCGCTGACGGCGAAGAACAGTTGCGGCCGGCCGAACTGCCGCCACGGCTCGCACGAGTGCCAGTCCGGTTGGGCCAGAATCGCCACGCGAAACCCCTCCGCCTCCAGCACGCGGCCCAGCAGCGCCATGGCGAAGCTCGGGTGGTCAACGTAGGCGTCGCCGGTGACGAAGACCACGTCCACCGCGTCCCAACCGCGGGCGTCCATTTCCGCCCGGCTCATGGGCAGCGGCAGGGCGGTGGGATCGGGTTGTCGTTTCATAGACTCCACGGGGATGCCTCAGCTCTTTGCAAACCGTCACTACAAGCGTAGCACACAGGTCCGAAAAACGACAGCCGGGCGGGCGCTTCACCTTGTGGCGCGCCGGATGCTCATATCCCGTCGCGGCGGGGCCGATTGTTAACTGGGCGTCCGCCGAACGCTTCACGATATATCCACGGGGCTGTCAGGCCCTCAGGACATCCGATAACCGCGAGGAACTCCGCATGAATCCGCTGAAAATCGGGAACGTCATCCGCGTGGAAAGCGGTCAGATTGAGGTCCTGCTGACCGTCGATGATCTGGAGCTGGAGCACGAGGGCAAGACCTTTCGCGTCGGGCAGCTCGGATCGTACGTCACCGTGCCTCTGAACGACCGGACCCTGGTCGGGTTCGTCACGCAGTCGGGGCGGCAGGAGCTGACGGTGGCCGACATCGCCCCGCAGTGCGTCATGCGCGTGCAGCTTCTGGGCGAGGTGAAAGACGGTCGGTTCATCCGCGGCGTGAACGAGTCCCCGGTGATCGGCGACGACGTCTGGGTGGCCATCCAGAAGGATTTCGATGCGATTTTCGGCAGCTTCGACCAGCTTCTGGCCGGCAGCAAGCACGCGCAGAGCTTCATGCTGGGCAAGTTCGCGATGAACACGGATTACGACGTGCGGGTCCTCGGCACGGAGTTCTTCAACAAGCACTGCGCCATCCTGGGCAATTCCGGTGCGGGGAAAAGCGTGACCACGACCCGCGTGCTGGAAGAGGTAGTCAAGCTCCCCGAGTCCCAGGTTGTGCTGTTCGACATGCACGGCGAGTACCGCGCGGCGTTCAGCGACGAGCAGGGCCGGCTGAATCCCAACGTCACCTATCTGGGCACTGAAGACCTGGTGCTGCCGTACTGGCTGCTGAAGTACGAGGAGCTGGAAACGCTGCTGGTGGATCGCTGCAACCCGTTGCACGTCAGCAGCCAGATCTCGTTTCTGCGCGCCGCCATCATGGATTTCAAGCGCGATGCGGCCGTTGAGCTCGGCCTGGATCGCGAACTTACGCTGGACACGCCCATCTTCTTCTCGCTGGACCGCCTGAAAACGTACGCGGAGAACCTCAACGACGCCCGGTACGTGCTGAACAGCGAGAACCTGGCGTTCAACCGGCTGGCCCTGCGCTCCATGCCGCCCGATGAGCAGTGGCGGCTCATGCGCAGCCAGCGCTGCGAATTCAACAAGGGCAACCCGGAGGGTGAAACCCCGCACCCGCTGTACTTCGGAAAGCTGGCCGGCCTGATCGATTCCATCGACACCCGGTACAGCGACCGCCGCTACGAGTTTCTGCTCCGGCCCATCGAGCACGCGGCCCATTCGAACTACTTCCGCGACGCCCTGGCCGCCGACAGCACCGAAGGGAAAATGTCCGACGTGATGGAGCACCTGATTCGCGTGCTCTGCGGACGGATCGAGCCGCGCCGCAACCTCACCATCATCGACCTGTCGGGTATCCCGTTTGACGTCGTGGACGTGACCGTGGCCGTCACGACGCGGCTGCTGTTTGATCTGAACTTCTGGACGCCGGCCCATCAGCGGCACCCCATTCTGCTGGTGTTTGAGGAGGCCCACAACTACATCCCGCGAATCGAGCGCGAGCATTCGTTTGCCAAGACCGCTGTGGAGCGGGTGGCCAAGGAAGGCCGCAAGTACGGCGTGGCCGCCGCGGTGATCAGCCAGCGTCCGTCGGAGTTGTCGGAGACCGTGCTGGCCCAGTGCAACAACATGATCGTCATGCGGTTGAACAACCCGGACGACCAGGCGTACGTGGCCAAGGTGGTCAGCGACCATTTCTCGAGCCTGATCGAGATGCTGCCCATCCTCCGCCGCGGCGAGGGGTTCGTGCTGGGGGACAGCGTGCTGATGCCGCTGCGCACGCTCATCCAGCTTCCCAGCCGGCTGCCGCGGTCGGGCGACGTGGACTTCTTCAAACTGTGGTCCACGGAGATGGCGGAGGGCGACATCACTTCGGTGATCGAGCACTGGTGGCGCCAGGACCGCCAGATCCTCAACCAGCTTCCGGACGCCGCGCCCGCACCGGCCAAGGGTGCGTCGCGCCCGGGGACCCAGACCGTGCCGCCGTCCATCCGCATCCCGATCCCCGACCCGCAGAAGCCGCAGACCGTCGAACGGACGTGGTAGGGGGTGCGACCGAGGGAATGCCGCCTGCTGTGCAGGCGCCCGCCGTTACTCGCGTAGCCGTACGCCGCGTGTGATGCTTACGTTCGGAGCGCCGGTGACGAATCGCGATTCGGCGTGAGGAACGCATCGCAGGTTGGCCCAGAAACCGGCGTGGGGCGGGGACTCGCCCCCGAAGGCGGCGGCACACGTCCACGGCGCGTCGTCGAAGCCGAAGAGGTCGGCTGTGTAGCCGGTTTCGGCGGTCTCCGCGAGGATCCAGCCCGCCTGCGCCGTCGAAAACGTAACCACCATCCACACGGTGTCGGGGATGGTGATCGGCGCGGCGGAAAGGTCGGCGCTGAGGATGTACACGTACCCGTCGTCGGGAACGTCGCTGAAGGTGGCGCCCGTACCGGCGATCGCCGCGCCGCCGTGCCCGGGGCAGTCGGTGTACAGCGCGGCCGTGACGCTGAACGGCCCGCCTCCGTCGCTTCCACCGTAGACGGCCAGGTCGTAGTAGGTCAGCTCGCGTGCCCCAATGCCGGCGAGCGTCAGGTCGTCTGCGAGCGTCGAGCCGTCGCCAAAGAAGTTGGTGATTGGCGACACCTCGTTTTGGTATTCTCCGTACGGACAGATCACGTGGGCGCAGGCATCGCCGTCGCCGTGGTAGTGGCCGCCCGCGGCGAGACAGTCGCTCGCCGTCGTTTCCGTGCAGCCGCCGTTCATGTCGCAGCAGGCGCCGGTCAGCCATGCGGTCGCGCCGAAGGCGCTCTGGAAAGCGGCGTGATCGACCAGGTCCACGTCGTCGTCCGCATCGAGATCGGCGCACGCACACGAAGGCGGCGCGCCGCCGCCGGGACCGCTCAGACAGGCTGCGAACTCGACGAAGTCCGGCAGGCCGACGCTGCCGTTGCCGTCGAAATCGCCCGGGAGACGCTCGATGACCACCATGCTGTCCGCGGCCGGGCATCCGCCGTCACACGATGCGTGCAGCGTGTACGTGCCCGCGCCGTCGACGACGGGCGTGAGCGTATCGGCGCCGCTGACGATGCTGCCTCCGCCCGAGGCGGTCCAGGAAACGCTGAGGTTGCCCGTGCATCCGATCGCGCTGCCGGCCAGTTGCAGAGTTCCGCCGCCGCACGGCAGACTCACCGTCGGTCCGGCGTCAACGACCGGGGCCGAGTCGTCCAGCGTGACCGTGACGGTGTCATACGACACGCAGGTGTCGCAGGCCGCCGTGATGAAGTACTGGCCCGGGGCATCGACGGTGGGGGAAAAGGTGTCGCCGCCGGACACGATGCCCAGGCCGGACCAGGAAACGACGTAGCTGCCGGGGCATCCGCCGCCGGCGCCGCCGCTCGCGCTGCCGGAGAGGAGGACGCTCTGGCCGGGGCAGACCGCCTTGGCAGGGCCGGCTTCGACCGAGGGGTCGGTACACGTGGCACAGCCGCTGCCGCGAACGAGCAGGATGTCGTCAAATGCGGCGCCGTTCGCCGACGACGAACCGGAGACGAACTTCAAGCGGATGGCAGGCTCGCCGACGTACGCGCCGAGATCGAGGCACTGGGCCGCGCAGCCGCCGGGCGGGGCGTACGGTGCGGTCCAGATCGTGCTGAACGCACCGCCGCCGACGCTAATGTCGATTCGCGGTCCCAACCCGCTGGACTTCGTGTAGGAGAACAGCAGCGATGCCGCCGGCGTGAGGGAAAGGTCGAGACAGCGGGTGACCGCCGCCGAATAGGGAAAGCCGGTCGCGAAGGTCATAACGTAATCACCCGTGCCTCCGCAGGCCGTGCCGGACGAAATCCACGGACCCGAGCCCTCGCACGTCTCGAACAGGGCCGGCCAGATGGTGCACACGGACCCGGACTGGAAGAAGCTGCCGAAGCCCACGCTGAACTCCGTCGCGCATCCGCCGCCGCCGCACGTGCCGCAGCCGAAGCTGTCGACTTCGGCGACGCACTGTTCGTCCCACGCCGTGGTGCAGCAGAACGGATCGATCGCGCAGACACAGGCCTGCACGGCCGGATCGTCACAGCCGGGGCCGCCGGTTTCGCAGCAGTCGTGGGTCGGCGGCGTCGCGTCGCAATCGCAGCCCTGGAGAAGGACATGCACGTTGTCCAGGAAGAACGCGTTGGCGCTGGGAAGGCCGTGGTCGAACTTCCAGTACACGGAGCGGTCGTTCGGGCCGAGGTTCACGGCGTGCTCCGCGGTGTGGCAGATGCCGTCGGCCAGGTCGAGGCTGCCGGCGTAGTCGCCGATCGTTGCGGAGCAGTCCAGGCTGAGGTCCGTAGAGGTTTTGTACTTCAGCACGGTGCCCGTGGTCACGAACGAGCCGAAATCAAACCGCAGTTTGACCGACGTGCAGCCCGTGTCTCCGACGTACAGCCAGGCGACCGGATCGTGGGCCGAGGAGTTCATGCGCAGCACGTTCCCGGTCATGCAGAACGCGCTGGTGGACACCTGCGCGCCGTTCACGCACCATTCAACGCGATACGTTCCGTTGTTGAAGTGGGCCGGCCCCCCAAACGAGGAGAAACTCTCGAACGTCAGTTCGCATTCCTGGGCGACGGCGGTGCCGCCGGCCAGCGCAACGCCAATCAGCAGCGCCACACCCGCCCCGGCGGCTCGGTGAATCCGATGCCTGAACATGGTTGCTCCTTCCCCTCATGCCCGCGGAAGAAAGGGTCCTCCGCGTGGCGGCTTCCGACGACCGGCATGAGGCGCCTGATGAAGACCGGAACGGACGGCGGGGCTTTGCCGATCCCAAGTGCGCAGGACGCCTCCGGGTGTGTCGCCGGGCGACCTGAGATGCCCCTCCACATCGCCCGTTACTACCGGTGATCGCTCACGCGGTCTGTTGCGCGGGGCTGTCCTGGCAGGGCGTGCGCCCGGACGCAACTCGCACGCGGCATGAATGCAGGATACTCCCCTGAGCCCCGCGAGGTCAAGACCGAAACATGGAGTGTGCATCGCGAGTCTGGCCGAGCGCGACGCCCTCGGCCGGGCGTCGCGGATGCAGGCATGCGAGAAGAACCACACCTGCATCGGCCGGCCTGTGGTTCTCCGAAGCCGGCACGCGACCGGGCCGTCTGCGAGAGGGTCACCGGAATTCAGAAAAGGCGTCTAGCCCTGCAGAATCCGCTCCACCTCCTCGCGATCGACGTCGGTGATGTAGGGAATGCCGCTGACCTGCGACGCCTCCCGAGTCAGGGCCGCCAGGTCGTCACGGGAAATGTGCTCCAACGCGAACTTCCGGCTGCCGCACATGAGCTGCCGCAGTCCCTGGCCGAGCCGTTCGTAGTACGTGTACAGCCCGAGGGCGCCGGCCGGAAGACGCTCGAACGCCTGGTCCCCCAGCTCTCGCCGCAACGTGCCGGCCGTCACGAAAATCTCGTCCAGCGTGGTGCCGAATCGCTCCACGTAAACCGGCAACTGCCCCTCGTGGATTGCCCGGCCGATCGTCTTGCCCACCATGGCCGCCGCGATCGGCGATCGCGCCATGCCCACCAGCTTCACGAACGGCGCACCCAGCGCAAGTCCCTTGAAGATCTGGTCCTCAAATGTGAATCCGCCCGCGACGGCCAGCGCCGGCACTTTGTGACGCTTCTCGGTGAGCCGCATGGCGTACTCGTGCAACAGGGAGTGCAGTTCCACCGGGGGTACGCCCCACTCGTTCATCATTCGCCACGGGCTCATGCCCGTGCCGCCGCCGGCCGCGTCCACGGTCAGCAAATCGAGCTTGTACTTGCTGGCGAACAGGATGGCCCTGGCCAGGTCCGCCGGTCGATAGGCGCCTGTCTTGAGGAACACGTACTTCGCGCCGGCCTGGCGAAGCTCTTCGACCCGCCTGGCGAAGGACTCCTCGCTGACCATGCCCACGCGGGAGTGCCGCTCAAACTCCTTGAACGCACCCCGCTCAAACGCCTTGATGACGTGCGGATCGGTCGGGTTCGGCAGGACGACGTACCCTCGTTCGTACAGAGTCTGCGCCTTTTTCAGGTTGTTGACCTTGACCTCGCCGCCGATGTCCTTGGCGCCCTGGCCCCACTTCAGCTCCACGCACTCGACCCCCAGTCGCTCGATGGCGTATTCCTGAGTGCCCAGGCGCGTGTCCTCGACGTTCGCCTGGACGATGATCGCGCCGTAGCCGTCGCGCTGGTGATCCTTGTACAGGCTGACCCGGCGCTTCAGATCGACCGTGTCGACCACCCGGCCGTTCTTGATGACGGATTCCGGATCCATGCCGACCACGTTCTCGCCGATCGTCAGCCCCGTGCCGGCCAAGGCCGACCCAATCGCCAGGCCCTCCCAGTTGTTCTTGGCGATGTTGGTCGAGCCGATTCCCGGGATCAGCCACGGATAGCGGAACTTGATGCCGCGGTCGTGCCCGAAGCACACTTCCAGGTTCACGGCGGGGAAGATGGCCTTGTCACTGTCGGCGTCGATGCCGTACGCCCCGACCGCCGTCCCCATGATGTTGAAATGCGAGTAGTCCAGCGGGTAGGTCTTCTCCGCGGCCGTCGTGATCACGCCGAACGGCTGAGGGTAGATGACCTCGTGGCCCCGATAGGCGGACTTGCCGATCTCGCACATGCCGATGCAGCCATCCACGCAGGTGACGCACATGCCGGAATTGGGCGAAATCGACTCTTCCGTACGGTTCTTCGTCAGCGTCGCGGCGGACGAGTTGACCCTTGAGAACGTCAGTGACATTGCGGCCTTCTCCTCGATTGCCAGGTGTTGTGGGCTACTCTTTCGGAATCTCGCAGGCGACACAGGGTTTCATGTAACACATCATGTCGTCGAAGGGTTCTTTCTCGATGCACGGCGGACTCAGGTTGGCGCAGCCGCCGCAGATGGCCTTGTCCGGCTCCATGTACGTGCAGCGCAACTGGCAAGCCGGGCAGACGTAGATGCAACCGCCGCACAGGCGGCATTGTTCCGATCGCAGGTCAAACGGCGTGCCGATGCTCCGCCCCTCGCCGCGCCCACGGAAGCCGATGGCCCCCGCCATCATCTGTTCCTTGCACATCCGCACGCACCGTCCGCACAGGATGCAGTCCTCCTGCTCCTGGCGGAACCGCTGCTGCCGTACGTTGTGGGCCGCCGCCAGGTCCTGAATCGTCCGGGACTGCGGGCACGAGGCCAGCAGCAGCTCCAGAATCATCACGCGGGCGCGAACCACGCGCGAGGACGCCGTCCGAACCTCCAACCCCTCCTGCACCGGATACGTGCATGCCGTCACCAGTCGGGCCTTCGGCTCGCGCCCGATCTCGACCACGCACAGTCGGCACGCGCCATAGGGCTCGAGCCCGTCCATGTGACACAGCGTCGGGATCGGGAAGCCGAGGAAGCGGGCGGCTTCCAGCAACGTGGAACCCTCGGGCATGGAAACGTGCAGACCGTTGATCTTCAGTTCTACCATGCTGCTCCTCCCGCCGCCGCCGCAGAGGGCAGTGCGTCTTCGCGGGGCTCCGTGAACTCCAGGTCGCACCGCAGGCACCGTCGCGCCTCGCAGGTGGCATCTTCGACGGAGAATGACAGCTCCACCTCCTCGAAGCTGCGCCGGCGCGAGTCGGCGGCGACCGTCGGCGCCGTCACGCGATCGCCCTCGACGGCCTCCTCCGCGTCGATCGGCGGCGGCACGTACACGCGCGGCAGGCGAGGCGTCACCGGCTGCCGGAGTTCCTCGCCGCGCACCCACCGCTCGATCATCACCGCCGCCTTCTTCCCGGCCGCGATCGCCTCCACCACCGTGTTGGGGCCGCTGACCACGTCCCCGCCGGCGAATACGCCGGCTCGACTGGTGGCCAGCGTCTTCTCGTCAACGCGGATGGTCCCCCAGTCCGTGACCTCGATGCCCATCGACGCCATGTACTCGATATCCGGGATGTCCCCGATCGTCACGATCAAGGTGTCCAGCAGAACGACGTGCTCCGAACCCGGGATCGGGACCGGCTTGCGCCGGCCGCTGGAGTCGATCTCCCCGAGCCGGTTCCGGACACACTCGATTCCCGCCAGGCGGCCGTGATCCGTCAGAATGCGCACCGGCGTGGTCAGCGTTTCGAGCGTGACCCCTTCCTCCAGGACCGCTTCCACGTCGCGCTCCTGGGCCGGCATCTCCTGTCGGGTCCGCCGATAGAAGATGGTCACGCCCTGAACCTCGGGATGGCGAATGGCAACGCCGGCCGCGTCGACCGCGCTGTCGCCGCCCCCGATCACGCCGACCCGCCCGCGAGCCGACTGCCGGCCGCTCAGGTTAAACGCTTTGAGAAACTGAATGGCTGGGAATACGCCTTCGACATCCTCGCCTTCCAGGTTCAGCTTGCGGCTTTTGTGTGCGCCCATCGCCAGGAAAACCGCCCGAAAGCCCTCTTGGAACAGCCCGTCGATCGTGATGTCTTTGCCCAGTGCGGCCCTGCACCGCAAGGTCACACGGTCGTCGATCACCGACTCGATCTCCTTCCGCAGGACGTCTCGGGGAAGTCGATACGAAGGAATGCCGCTGACCAGCATTCCCCCGGGGCGATCGTCCGCCTCGAACATGGTCACCCGGTAGCCGGACAGCGAAAGATAGTGGGCGGCGGTGAGACCGGCCGGACCCGAGCCGACGATCGCGATCTTCGCCGCATCCTCACCGGCGCCGTTCTTCCTTTGCGGCCGGTACGCGGAGGGGTCAATCCGGTCGGTGATGAACCGCTTCAGCGCCCGAATGGCGATCGGCTTCTTGCCGGCCTCCCCGCTTCGGCAGTGCGTCTCACACGGGTGGCTGCAGACCCGGGCGCAGACCGAAGGGAACGGGTTGGCCTCGCGAATCACCCGGTACGCGTCCTCGTATTCGCCTCGCGCGATGTGGGCCACGTAGCGCCAGGCTTCCGTCCCCAGCGGGCAGGCGGTCTGGCACGGCGCGCCCACCAGTTCCTTGCACACCATCGCGCGGCATCGGTGGTCCCGGATGTGTTCCTCGTACTCCTCGCGGAAGTACCGCAGCGTGCTCAGAACGGGGTTCGGAGCGGACTGTCCCAGACCGCACATCGACGTGTCTTTGACGACCTGCGCCAACTCTTCCAACAGGCCGAGCTGGGCCATGGCGCCCCGGCCGCTGGAGATGTCGTCCAGGATTTCGTACATCCGCTGCGTGCCCTTTCGGCACGTGAAGCACTTGCCGCAGGATTCGTCCTTCAGGAACCGCATGAAGTACCTGGCGACGTCCACCATGCAGGTGCTTTCGTCCATGACGATCATGCCGCCGGAGCCCATGATCGAGCCCGCTTGCGCCAGACTGTCATAGTCGATGGGCAGGCTGAACATGCGGGCCGGTATGCACCCGCCGGAGGGGCCGCCGGTCTGAACGGCCTTGATCCGGCCGCGGTCGCGCGGGCCGCCCCCGATGTCGTAGGCAATCTTCTCGATCGTGACGCCCATCGGCACCTCGACCAGGCCGGTGTGTCGTATCTTGCCCACCAGGCTGAAGATTTTGGTCCCTCCGCTCTGGGCCGTGCCGGTCTGGGCAAACCGCTCGGCGCCCTCGGTGATAATGACCGGGACGTTGGCCCAGGTTTCCACGTTGTTGATGACCGTGGGCCGGCCGTCGATCCCCTTCTGCATGGGGAACGGCGGGCGCTGCCGCGGCTCGCCCATGCGACCTTCGATCGATCGCATGAGGGCCGTTTCCTCCCCGCACACAAAGGCGCCCGCGCCTCGCACAAGCCGCATGTCGAAGCGAAACGACGTGCCGAGAACGCTCTCCCCGAGCAGGCCGAGGTCGGCGCATTGCCGCAACGCGATGACCAGGTGCTTGATGGCCAGCGGGTACTCGTTGCGCACGTAGAGGACGCCCTCGGTGGCGCCGGTTGCACACGCGCCGATGAGCATGCCCTCGATGATGCTGTGCGGATTGCCCTCCAGGACGCTCCGGTCCATGTACGCGCCGGGATCCCCTTCATCCGCGTTGCACACCACGATCTTGCCGCGCCCGTCAGCCTGCCGAGCCAGCATCTCCCACTTCGCCCCCGTGGGAAAACCGGCGCCGCCCCGGCCCCGCAGGCCGGAAGCCTTGATCTGCGCGATCACCCAACTCGGCTCCCCCCGCTCGAGGACCTGCACGAGCGCCGCGTAACCGCCGTTCTCGATGTAGTTGCTGATGCGGATCGGATCGACCTTCTCGTTTCGAGACAGCAGCGTCCGGACCTGACCGCGGAAGAACGGCACGTCCTGCTGCCTCTCGATCGGGGCGCCGGTTTGCGGATCGACGAACAGCAGGTCCTCCAGCACCGCATCGTCGGCGACCGCCTCCACGATGCGGGGGATCGCATCGACCGGGACGCGCGGATAGAACGTGCCGCGCGGCTCGACCAGGATGGAGGGTTCCGCCTCACAGAAGCCGTGGCAGCCCGTGATGCGCAGGCGTATCCGCTCGGCGAGCCCCCGGCTCAGCAACTCTCGCTTCGTCGCCCGGATCAGGTCGTTGGCGCCGCTGGCCTGGCCGCACGTGCCCGCGGGAATGACGATCGACGAGATGCTCGGATCCCGATCCGTGAACAGCCGTGCCTGCAGGGCCTGGAAGTCCTCGATGGATTTCAGTCTTTGCATGAGTGTATTCCGCCGCTGAGACTCGCGGGCCGACTTCCCTGGAGGGCATACGCCCGTCCGCGTGCTCAGAATCCGCTGCCATTCAGGTCCAGCATGTGCCCCTTGCAGCCGCGACGCGAGCACACCTGCACGATGCCGCCGGCCCGCACGATCATGGCGACCATCGGCGCGCCGCACTCCGGACACCCCGTGGCGCTCTTGAGGTCTGCGTGACAATGGGGGCAGAAGAAGTCCACCACGGCGTCCATGGGGATATCGTACTCGCACTCCAGCGTGTAGCTGCCGTAGAGCGAGGACAGCCGCAGCCAACCGTGGTGCCGTTTGAAGGACACCGTGACCCGAATGGAAGGACTTCCGTCGATCAGGTGCGCCGCATCCATCAGCGAGTGATTGCAGCGCGAACAACTGACCGTCACCGGGAAAATCCTACGATCCGTCTTCACGTCCACCCGGTCCAACCCCGCCCGCGTTCGCTCGAGTATGTCCTTCACCTTGCCCGTGGAGACGGCCGAGAAGTAGTGGCCGTCCATCACCACGATCGGCCCCAGGGCACACGCCCCAAGGCAGTTGACGGTCTCGAGCGTGAACTCCCGATCCGCCGTCGTTTCCCCCGGGTGAATCCCCAGCCGACGCTCGACCTCCCGGGCGACCATCGGCGCCCGCCGCACGTGGCAAGCCGTGCCGACGCACACCGAACACAGGTGCCTGCCGCGAGGCTTCAGGCTGAACGACTTGTAGAACGTCGCCACACCATACACGTCTGTCAGGGACCGGCCCGTTTTTTCCGCCACCGCGAGCAAGGCATCCGCCGGCAAGTAGCTGTACCGGGCCTGCACGTCTTCCAGGATGGAAATCAACCCGCCTCGTTCACCGACGTGTCGGTCGACGAACCCCTGCACCTCGTCCGCTCTCATGCGACGCCCCCGCACCAACAATGTCTGCGTACCTGCGCTGCGCTCTTGGAAGTGAAAGGCTGGCGAGCTTGGCTGACGATTCTGTCCCAGCTCACGAAGGCGATTATATCATGCCGCATACCCGGTTGGGTAGGCCGAAGCTTCCCGGTGCGGGCAACCCCTCCAAGATGCGTCCGACCCGACCCCGCTGCGTCTCCATCGGGTTGACGCCCGTGAGGCCAGGTCGGGTCAGGGACGCAGACGCCTGGCGCTGCGTTGTGCCTCAACCGACGCGCCACGCATCAGAAACAAGCACGCCGGACGGACGCCTCGCCCACAGCAGTCGGCGCGTTCGGTACCGCAGCGGAGTCCCCGCGGATCGCGTCCCATCCGCTGGGGGATCGGGAAGACCCCCGCGCCCGGACCCAGTCCGTGCCGGATGCTCAATCTGCTACCGCGAAGCCGATGCCAACCGACAAGACGGATTGTCGTAATCTATTGTGAAAAAACAGGTTGCTGCGCTTGCCATTGGTGCTTGCCGGCGGCGTCGACCATGCAGGGGGCAAACCCACGCAAAGGTTCCCGTACGTCCCCTTCCACGATTCTCATTGGCCGGGCATCACGGATTCACTCTTTTCCCAGCGCCTCCCGCAGCTTTGCCGCCAGTTCCGTCTTCGAGAACGGCTTCTGAATGAAATGCACGCCCTCGTCCAGCACGCCGTGATGCGCGATGACGTCGGCCGTGTAGCCCGACATGAACAGGCGAGCCATGTCGGGGTGAATGGAGAGCAGGTTCCTGGCCAGCTCGCGGCCGTTCATCTCGGGCATCACCACGTCGGTCATCAGCACATCGATCGGGCCGAGATGCTCCCGGGCCAGGCGGATGGCCTCGCCCGGGGTGCCGGCCGTCAGCACGGCGTACCCCAGCTTCCTCAGTACCATCGTGGTCATTTTGAGAATCGCCGGTTCATCTTCCACCAGCAAAACGGTTTCGCTGCCGCGCTCTGCCGCCCGGGCGGGGGCGTGCTCGAGCGGGACCGTCCTTCCGGCCACGTACCGCGGCAGGCAGATCTGAACCGTCGTTCCCAGGCCCGGCTCGCTGTAGATGCTGACAAACCCCTGGTTCTGCCTGACCGCGCCATAGACGGTGGCCAGGCCCAGACCGGTGCCCCTGCCTACTTCCTTGGTCGTGAAGAAGGGCTCGAAGACGTGGGAGAGCGTCTCGGCGTCCATGCCGCAGCCGTTGTCGCTCACGACCAGCCGCACGTAATCGCCGGGGGTGATGTCCACGTGTTGGGCGCAGAACTCCTCGTCGAAGAGAGCGTTGGCCGTTTCGATGGTGATCGTGCCCACCCCTTCGATGGCGTCCCGGGCGTTCACGCACAGGTTGGCCAGAATCTGGTCGAGCTGGGCGGCGTCCATCCGCACCGGCCACACGTCCTGCCCGGGTCTCCAGACCACATCGATATCCTCCCCGATGAGCGGCCGGAGCATCTTCAGCACGCCCGACACCGTCTCGTTGAGGTCAAGCACTCGGGGGGCCACAGTCTGCTTGCGGGCGAAGGCCAGAAGCTGGCGCGTGAGGTCCGCCGAGCGCTGGGCGGCCCGTTGGATCTCCTCCAGGCTTGCGCGAAGGGCCTCGTCCGGCCCGATCCGGTCCAGGGCCATTTCCGTGTGGCCCAGAATGACCCCGAGCATGTTGTTGAAGTCGTGGGCTACACCGCCGGCCAGCCGGCCGACGGATTCGATCTTCTGGGCCTGGACGAGCTGGGCCTGGAGTTTCTCCCGCTCTTCCTCCGCTCGCCGGCGCTCGGTGATGTCGGTATGGACGCCGATGAGCCCGCTGATCCGCCCGTCGTCGTCCTTGATGCTGTCGGCTCGCAGCAGAATCAGAAGGTGTCGGCCGTCCTTCGCAACCATCTCGACCTCACCCTGAAAAGACCCACCCGACGTGATCGTCCGGAAGACGGTCTCCACGTCCTCATCATTCACGTACAACACGTCCGGCCGATCATGCGCCAGCTCTTCCAGCGAGTAGCCGAACAGGCGCGTAAACGCTTCATTCTGATAGAAGTGGCGCTCATCGGCCGTCGCAATCCCGATCGCGTCACCGGCGGCATCCACCGCCGCCTTGATCTGACGCAACTCCTCACGCCGCCGGTATTCCCCGGTGACGTCGCGGAAGACGAGCACCGCGCCGATGACGGCGTCTGACGCGTCGCGGATGGGGGCGCAACTGTCGGCAATCTGGTATTCCGTCCCGTCCCTGGCCAGGAGTACGGTGGCGTTGGCCAGGTCCGTGCTTTCCCCTTCGCGCAGCGCACGCGACATCGGGTTTTCGGCCGTCTCTCGCGTCCGGGCGTTGACAATGCGAAAGACCTCTTCCAAGGGCCGGCCCGCCGCCTCGGCGGTCGCCCAGCCGGTCAGCAGCTCAGCCGCGCGGTTGAGGCTCGTCACCCGCCCGTCCCGGCCGCAGGCGATCACCCCGTCGCCGATGGATCGCAGCGTGGCCGAGAGATGCACCTCGCTGGCGCGCAGGGCAGATGTGCGCTCCCGCACCAGCATCTCGAGCGCTTGTCGCCGACGCAGCACCAGGGAGAGCACGATGGCCACGGTCGTGGTGAGCACCAGCCCGACCAGCGCCGCGGGCACGCCCGCCCGTGCCGGATGCATGCGCAGGAATTCCGGCCCCGCATGGGCAGCCACGATGAAAGTCTTGCCATACGCGAAGATGGGCCGCCACGCCGTCAGCTTCCCGGGTGGCGGATCCTCCGTCGTCCACGAGGAGACCAGGGATTCGAGCGGCCGGCCGTTGCGGGCGAGAAGCAACTCCTCTGCCACCACGGCGTCGGGCTCCGACGCGGCCAGCGCGTCGCCCAAACCCAGCACGGCCACGGCCAAGCCCCGCGGAACCTTCCGTTGCTCGTCAACAAACACCGGCCGGAAGACCAGAATCGCCTTTTGGCTGCCGGTACTCTGCACCAGCGTCACCGGCTCGGTGGCGGTAATCAGGCCGGTGCGCAGGGCCTCCTCAATCGCCGCGCGGCGGACCGGCTCCGAGCCGAGATCGAAGCCAAGCAGCTTTCGATTGCCTTCCTCCGGCATGACCCGTGATACCGGGTAATACATCTCCCGGCCCGTGGCGGGAATGCGGTTGCCGGCGGCGTCGTTCTGCCAGATCTCAAAACCATCCATGCCTTCCGTCCGGGTCGCCTGCTCGAACCGCTCCTTCTCCGACGCGGGCACGACCCGGACCCACTCCCAGGCCTGTACGGTCCGGTTCCTGGCCAGATACTCGGTGAAGTTCCGGAATTCCTCTTCCGTCACGTGTTCGCTGCCTTCGTAGAACCGCGCCAGCGCTTCGAGCTCCACATCCTGAAGGTCGCAGAGAATCTCCGCCAGCGCCGCGGTCCGGCTCTCTGCCAGGTGATGGAACGAGCGAGCCTGATTCCGGATCGACTGGTCCTGGGCCAACCAGGCGGCGAACAGGGTCAGGACGAGGCCGACCACGACCGTCAGGACGGGCTCCAGGTGCCTGAACCAGCCCGGCAACGGCCCTTCGGCACGGGCGCGCCGGACCAGCAGCGATGAGCCGACCAGAACGATCGCGATAAGCGCCAGCACCAGCCCAACGGGCAACGCAGTCCGGACGGCCACGTCCCAGTTCCACTCGCGAGCGTCGATCTCCACGCTCAGTACCGCCAGCAACTTACCGGTTCGGGGGTCGGTCAGCGGGACCAGCCCCGAGACCCATGTCCCCCAACGGTCGGACACCGGCCCTTTGACCGCCGCCACACGGGTATCGAACACGCGGCGATAGCCTTGCGGCGCCTCTTCGTAGATCTGTCCGGCAGGGGACTCGCCCTCCGAGCCGACCGGTTCACTGTTCACAAAGAAAAACACCACCCCGTCCGCCTTGCGGCCCATCAGGCAGACGAAGCGGCACTGCGGATTGGCCGCACGGACCGCGCCGAGCTGCTCCTTCAGCCGCAGGTATTCGGGGGATTCCAGGTCGGCCTCCGTGCCGGTGAGGGTACGGACCCGGTCCGGGTTCACGGCTCCCGCCACCAGGCGCGCCTGCCTGAGCAGGTCCTCACGCAGGTCGTAGTCGGCCCGGCCGGCCAGCCACCCGGTGCAGAGCACGCCGGCGATGAGGATCGCCGTTACCAGGACCGGCCGCCAACAGCGGCGCCAAGCGGGTCCTTCCACGGACTGCGTGGGGATCATTCGGGCATTCCCTCCGTTGGATACATCGCCACGGCGCAAGCGTCTCCGATCCGCGCCTCGTTCGCGACGTGGATTTTACCGGCAACATCCGCAGCAGAGGATCGAGCGATCCACGCCGTTGCGGAGCGAAGTGCAGTCCTGGTGATCTGCAGTGGGCTCATGGGCGTTTGGCCAAACCGTCTGTCCACTCGGTCCCGAATCAAGCGAAAGGGCAAGGGTCCGCGTAACGGGAGGGGTCTCATGACCACGGTGTACTGTGGTCTGCGGCAGAAATCGACGGCCACGAAGGAAAGAGACCCTTCCGGCGAGCCAGTCTACTCGATCCAAACGCCATCGTCTGCCCCGGCCGCCCGCCGCCCGGAGTTCCCCCGGCCGTCCGGCACCCGGAGTCCCCGACCATCCGGGCCCGCGCCCGGATTCTCCCCGACCATCCCGGCTGGCACCGGGAGATTCCCGACCATCCGGGCCAGCACGGGGAACGCCCGCGACCATCCGGGCCTCCTGGCCGGCCCCCCAAGCCGCAGGCCGCCTCTGCCCGGCGGCTTCGGAAGCGTGCGCGTGTTTCGGAATGAGGTCCCCGCTGGACGGCGCCGAGCCTGCGGCCCCGAGGGCGAGGGCGCCTTCCCTCATCGCTCCGGCCCAAGCCCCAGGGACGCCGAAGGGGCCGGAACGCCGGAACTCCTGCTGTGACCGGGCCTTGACGCCCCCCCGGCAGCCGATAGACTCATATGCTTTGGGCCTCGGCCCACGCGGATCCCCGATAGCTCAATTGATGGAGTTCCGGCGCGCCGGAATTAACCGCCAGGTTGGGTCATCGAGGATGCGAAAAACACGATCCCCGATAGCTCAATCGGTAGAGCGAGCGGCTGTTAACCGCTAGGTTGTAGGTTCGAGTCCTACTCGGGGAGGTTGACGTTCCACACGTACGTGCTAGAGAACGCGGAAGGTCGCTTCTACATCGGTCATACGGATGATCTGCAGCAGCGTATTGCCCGGCATAACGCTCCATCGGAGGGCG
>Ga0334890_1001549_pt1 | contig 30015 bp, 25 predicted proteins | sample GraSluR1_MG_3_FD_207220 | JGI IMG/M metagenome (GOLD analysis project Ga0334890, IMG submission 207220) | Sludge microbial communities from methane-producing bioreactor in Wageningen University, Netherlands - Granular Sludge_31_08-R1 | ecosystem: Engineered > Bioreactor > Anaerobic >... | reverse complement strand
GTCCTCTGAACTGACTGCGTTTGAACGGGCGGCGATGGCGGGGGCCGTTCTGCTGGCTGCGCTGCTGCGCTTTTGGGCGATCGACGCCAAGACCATTTGGCTGGACGAGGCCTTCAGCATCTGGGTAGCGGACCTTTCGCTGCCGGAACTGCTGCGCTTCGTGGCGAGCGTGGACCACCATCCGCCGCTCTATTACCTGTTGCAGCATGGTTGGCAGGTCGCATTAGGCGACTCGGCGTTCGCGGTGCGAAGCCTGCCTGCGCTGCTGGGCGTCGCGACGGTCCCGCTGCTCTATGCCGCGGGCAGACGCTTGATGGACGGTACGACAGCGCTGGTTGCGGCGCTCCTGCTGGCCGTGTCGCCGTTTCATGTGCGCTACGGGCAGGAGGCGCGCATGTACGCGTTGATGACGCTGTTGGCGGCTGCCGCGCTGTTCTGTCTGGCGGTTTGGCTGGCGGATTCGCGGGCGGGGAGTGTGCGGCGCAGGGCGGCGATGGGCGGGTTGGCGGTGGCGCAGGCGTTGTTGATGTTGACGCACAACACGGCCGCGCTGCTGTTTCCGGCGGCGCTGAATGCGGGCGTGGCTGGGGCGTTCTGGATGCAGGGAGCGTCCGCGAAAACCGCCGGGGTCGGGGGGACGTTGGGCGAGAAGGGGTTTGTTTTGCGCTGGCTGGCGGTGCAGGCTGCGGCGCTGCTGTTGTGGCTGCCGTGGGGGCCTGCCTTCTGGGCGCAGGCGCAGACCGTCTACCATGAGTTCTGGATACAGCAGCCGAGCGGCTATAGCGTATGGCTGGCCTTCCACAACTTCAACTTGGCGTTTCCGGAGGGCTGGTTTCCCGGCGCGCCGTGGTGGGATCTGTTGTATTGGGGGCTGGCGTTAGGCGGCGTCTGGGCGCTGCGCCGGCGTCGACCGGTTGCCGTGTTGCTGGCAGCGCTGTTTCTCGTTCCGCCAGTGCTGGAATTGCTTGCCGGGCTGCGCCGTCCCGTGTTCTCCGACCGCACGCTAATCTGGACGACACTGCCCTATTATTTGTTCATCGCGACTGGGCTGCGCAGCGTTGCGGTTGCGGCGAATGCTAGGCGGTTGCGCACCGCCGCGGCGGGCGCGATTGCGTTCGTCCTAATCGGGCTGAGCGGATATTCGCTCCACGCCTACTTTACGGGCTACGAGAAGGAGGACTGGCGCAGCGCAGCCGCATGCGTGGCTGAAGGCGCGCAGTCCGGCGACTTGGCGATTTTTCACGCGCCGTGGGTTCAGATCCCGTTTGCATACTACTATCGCGGGCAAGGCGCGCCGGTGGAGATGCGCGGCGCGCCTGCGGATTTATTTGCAACGGGCGAGTTGGAACCGGCGATGCGCTCGGAGGACTTGCCGGCTCTGCGAACCTTGATCGCCGGACGCGAACGCGTGTGGCTGGTCTATTCGCACGAATGGTATTCGGATGCCGGGGGACTGGTTCCGCAGGAGATGGAGAAGGCGATGGTCGCGGCGGACGAATGCGCCTTCCTGGGCGGCCGCGTGATCCGGTTTGAGCGCAGAGGCGAATGAGCGCAGAATCCGCCGCACGCCCGTGGCGAACGTTCTACGGGCTCCGCGCTCAGGTTAGAGGTCAGACTCAGGCCAAGAGGCGGCGCACTTCCTGGGCCATGATCTGGCCTAGCTTGCGGTGTTCGTCCGGCTCGAAGTGGATGCCGTCGAGATCGCTGGAGCGAATCACCGCGCCGGCGTCGAGGAAAGCGCAGCCGCGTTCTTCGGCTACGCGGCGATAGTGCGCTGCGAATTTGAGAGACTTCTCCTGGGAGCCTTCGAACATCTCAGCGAAATCGCTGAGTTTGGCGACGGGCGGAGGAGCGACGAGCAGAACCGCAGGCGCCGCGCCGTCCGGTCCGACGACACTCTTTTGGATGACGTCGACGAGGACGCCGGCACTGTTGGCGATGTCGAAGGCAGAGACGGAGAAGCGCTTTTTGAGGTCGTTTGTGCCCAGCATGAGGATCACCAGGTCAATGGGCCGGTGGGTCTCCAGGCAGGGGATGAGGTAGTCGCGCCCGTTCTTGTAGCCCTCGATGGGGTCGTTCCACACGGTCGTGCGGCCGTTGAGGCCCTCTTCAATCACCTGGAATTCCGGATTGAGCAGGCCGGCGAGGATGCCCGTCCAGCGCACATCGCGCGGGAAGCGGTTCTTGGTGGCGGGGTCGTACCCCCAGGTGTTGGAATCTCCGAAACAAAGCACGGTTTTCATAGCGTGTCTCCTGTTGGCTGGGAGCGTAAGGGATTCATGGATGAACGTTGGCGTCTAGCGATGGCGGTCTCGTCGCTTAACGGCGTCGCGATTGGCGGCTTGCAAGACGACAGGAAAGCAACCGAGCGGCTATTTTCCCGGCATGGCGTGTTTGGGTAGAATGATACCATTGTGCGCAGCACTTTCCATCGTCACCGTGTCGCGATTGCCCGTTTTCCGGCTCATTGCGTGCGGTATTGAGAGATCATTTTATGCCTTCATCACAAACGAATTCCTCCGTTTCTGCATTCACCATCAGTCGTAGACCGCCTATTGTCAAGAATCCGCCGGAAGAGGAACAGATCGCGCGCCTCGTGGATCGGATCATGCAGGTCGGCGCGGCGCAAGGCGCGCAGTTTGGGCGGGACGACGTGCGCGTGGTGAAAGCGCCGCTGCGCATCTGCCCGCTAGGCGCACATATCGATCATCAACTGGGCATTGTCACCGGCATGACCATCGACCAGAGCGTGATGCTGGCCTTTGCGCCTGCCACGAGCGAGTCGGTCTATATCGAGAGCCTCAACTTCCCTGGGGAGGCGCGCTTCGATTTAGGACACATTCCTGCCCAAACCAAAGGCGATTGGGCCAACTATGTGCGCGGCGCGGTGCATGCGTTGCGCCAACGACACGCTGTGTCGCGCGGCATGATCGGCGTCGTGGGCGGGGTGATGCCCATCGGCGGGCTTAGCTCTTCGGCCGCGGTGACGACGGCCTATCTGCTGGCGATGGAGGCGATCAACGACCTGGTTGTCGACGCGTACGAGAATGTGGAACTGTGCCGGCTGACCGAGAACGGATACATCGGGCTAAATAACGGCATCCTGGATCAGTCCGTGATCCTGTTTAGCGCACAGGGCTGCCTGACGCGCATCGACTGCAAGACAGTAGAGATCGACCAGACGCCGGCCCCGCAAGACGCGGCGATGGACTACGAAGTGATGGCGGTCTATTCGGGTGTGACGCACACGCTGGCAGGTACCGATTACAACAACCGCGTGGCGGAATGCCAGGCGGCGGCGCGGCAACTGCTGGAGGCGGACGGGCGACCGTTGCCCGTGGATGTGCGGCTGCGGCATGTGTCGCCGGAGGCGTTTGAGCGATATGGCGGCGGCTTGGCCGAGCCGCTACAGCGGCGCGCGCGTCACTTCTTCGGCGAGATGGAGCGGGTGGTGTGCGGCATAGACGCCTGGCAGCGGGGCGATCTGGTTGAATTCGGACGGCTGATGACCGAATCGGGCGAAAGCTCGGTCAAATGGTATGAGTGCGGCAGTCCGCAACTGATCACGCTGTATGATATTTTGCGCGAGGCGCCCGGCGTGTATGGGACGCGCTTCAGCGGGGCCGGCTTCCGCGGCAACTGCATTGCGCTCATCGACCCGGCGGCGCGAGAGTCGATCGCCGAGGCGGTACATACCCGCTATCCACAGGCGCACCTGGACGAGGCCGCACGCTATAGCATCCACTTTTGCCGGCCCGACGGCAGCGTGCGGCTGTTGACGCCTGCCGGCGGGTCGAACTGGTGAGGGGCGGCGCGATGCAAGGCGTCATTCTTGCCGCGGGAAAAGGGTCTCGGCTGCACCCGTTGACGTTGGCTCGTAGCAAGGCCATGATCCCAATTCTAGGGAAGCCGATCGTAGAGCGCGTGTTGGAGACGTTTGTCGAAAACGGCGTGGACGAAGTCGTGATGGTGGTGAGCCAGGAGGACGGCGAGATCCGGCGGCATTTCCAGGAGCGCTGCCGGCTGCCCGTGAAGATTGCGTTTGTGGTGCAGCCGGAGCGGCTGGGCATGGCAAATGCCTTGGGCCTGGCTGCTCCGTTTATCCGCGGCCCGTTTATCCTCTCGGCCTGCGACAACCTGACGCCGGCGGAGCATGTGGCGGAGTTGATGCGTGTGCACGCCTGCGAAGGCGCAGTCGCGACGTTGAGTCTGATGAGGATTGACCCGGCGCTGGTGAGCCGCACGGGCATCGTCGAACTGGCGAACGGGCGAGTGCGGCGCATCGTCGAGAAGCCGCGGCTGGAGGAGGCGCCGTCGAACATCTCCAGCCTGCCGCTGTACGTGTTTTCGGAGGGGATCCTGGAGGCGCTGCCGGAGGTGCGTCCGTCGCCGCGTGGCGAGTATGAGTTGCAGGATGCGATCCAGATGCTGATCGACAGAACGGGCCAGGTGACGGGCGTCTTCACCGAGCACCGGCTGCAATTGACGAACGCGGCTGACTTGCTGGCGCTGAACCGCCATTATTTGAACGAAGGCGGGGATACCCCGCAGCTTGCGCCGCGCACGGTGGGCAAGCATACGCACTTGATCACGCCGCTGCGCATCGAGGAGGGAACGACGATCGGGACCGGCTGCGTGATCGGCCCGCGTGTCTATATCGAGGAAGACTGCCGTATCGGCAACCACGTTCTGATTGCGGATGCCGTGATTTTGCGCGGGTCGGTCGTCGAAGACGGGCGGCAGGTAGTAGGAGAGGTTGTGTCCTGAGTTGATTGCGATTGCTCGATCTGACATCCGCGCGGGTGAGCGTCGACTCTGCAAGATACCCCCAGAGAGGAAGCAACGATGACTGAAGAGCGGACCGTTCGATTCGCGGCGGTCGGGCTGAATCACGGCCATATTTACGGGCAGACAAACGCGCTGCTCGGCGCGGGTGCGGAGTTGGTCTATTACTTCGCCAAGGAGCCGGAGCTGGCAGCGCAGTATCATGCAGCTTATCCGCAGGCCAAGTTGGGCACGAGCGTGCAGGCGATCCTGGAGGATGAATCCATCGACCTGATCATCACGGCAGGGATCCCATCTGAGCGTGCCGAACTGGGTATTGCGGCCATGCGCCACGGCAAGGACTTCATGAGCGACAAGCCGGGCTTCACCAGCCTGGCGCAGCTCGAAGAGGCGAGGCGCGTACAGGCCGAGACGGGGCGCATCTACTCGATTGACTTCAGCGAGCGCTTCGAGAACCGTGCGACGACCAAGGCGGCGGAGATGGTGCGCGGCGGCGCGATCGGGCAGGTGGTCAACACCATCGGCACAGGTCCGCATCTGGCGCGGCTGGCGACGCGGCCGCCGTGGTTTTTCGAGCGCGCCAGATATGGCGGGATCATCACCGACATCGCCTCGCACCAGTTTGACCAGTTCCTCTATGTGACGGGAGCGAAGCAGGTAGAGATCGTCGCTGCGCAGGTGGCGAACTATAAACACCCGGAGCACCCGGAACTGGAGGATTTCGGGCATGTGATGTTGAGTGCGGAGCACTGCACGGGCTATATTCGCGTGGACTGGTTCACGCCGGACGGGCTGCCTACCTGGGGCGACGGCCGTCTGTTTGTGGTTGGTACGGAAGGAACGATTGAGGTGCGCAAATACCTGGATATCGCCGGGCGTCCGGGCGCGGATCATCTGTTCCTGGTCGATCACAAGGATGTGCAATATATTGACTGCTCCGGCGTGGAGCTGTCCTATGGACGTCAGCTCGTGTACGACATCTTGCACCGCACGGAGACGGCAATGACGCAGGGGCATTGCTTCTATGCGTCAGAACTGGCCTTGCGGGCGCAAGAGATGGCGACACGGCTGGGATATTTGGCAAAGTAGGTAGCGGTCCGGATTCGGTTGTTAGGTGGAATGTTGTAGGGGGACATTTTGGCGATTCGAACGATCAGCGTTGACGATGCGTTGTACGAGTATATGATGGATGTATCGCTGCGCGAGACGGACGTGATGCGGCGTCTGCGCGAGGAGACCTACCGGCTGTCGTCGCGGGATTTGGCATCGGCGCCGGAGCAGAGCCAGTTTTTGGCGTTGCTGATGAAGCTGGTCAATGCCAAACGCGCTATCGAGGTAGGCATCTACACCGGCTACACGACGTTGGCGATGGCGCATGCGCTGCCGGAAGACGGTATGCTGCTGGCGTGTGACGTCAGCGACGAGTATACATCGATGGCGCGGCGCTACTGGCAAGAGGCGGGGATGGCCGGGAAGATCGACCTGCGCCTGGCGCCTGCGTTGGAAACGCTGACGGCGCTGGCCGCGGATCCGGCGCAGCTTGGCGAATATGACCTTATGTACATTGATGCCGATAAGCCCAATAACATGGCTTATTTCGAGTTGGGGTTGAAGCTGTTGCGCACCGGCGGGCTGATCGTTATCGATAACATCTTCTTGAGCGGAGCCGTGATCGATCACAAACAGCAGGGGGATGGCGTGGTCGCCATTCGCGAGATGAACAGACAACTGCTGGATGATCAACGAATCGACCTCAGCGTGGTCCCGATTGGGGACGGCATGACGCTGGCGCGCAAGCGGTGATCGCCGGCGCCGGCAAGGGCGAATTGCAGGCATGAGTTTTTCCATCGGTTCAGGCGGCGTCAATATGGGGCCGGGCGGCGTGCTGCGCGGCTTAGGCGAAGCGCGCGAGGGACGAGCCTTCGACCGCCGTGTTGTGGTGCGGCTGCTGGCCTATTTGCAGCCCTACCGAGGCCGCATGCTGGGGGCCGTGGCGCTGATGTTTCTGTCGACCGGGTTGACGCTCGCCACACCCTACTTGGTGAAGATAGCGATCGACGATTACATCGCCGCCGGCGATGCGAGCGGTCTGACACGCATCGCATTGTTGACAGCCGCGGCGTTCGGCGGCATCTATGTGGCCGCGGTCGGGCAGACATATCTGCTATCGTGGGTCGGACAGAAGGTGTTGGCGACATTGCGGTCGCAGCTTTTTGCACACTTGCAGCGGGTGTCAATCGGCTACCACGACCGCCACATTATCGGCGTCACCGTTTCGCGTGTGATCAACGATGTGGGCGTGATCAACGAACTGCTGTCGCAAGGCGTGGTTACGCTGTTGGGCGACACGGTGTTATTGGCGGGCATCGTCGTCGTGATGGTGTCGATGAGCCCGCGTTTGGCGCTCCTCACATTTTCCGTGCTGCCGTTGATGGCGCTGGCTACGCACCTCTTCGCCAGCAGAGCCAAGGCCGCGTTTCGCCAGACGCGCAGCAGCGTTGCGGCGGTGGTGGGCAACCTAGCGGAGAACATTTCGGGCATGCGCGTGATCCAAGCCTTTGCCCAGGAGGACGCGAGCCAGGCGCGCTTTGACTCGGTGAATCTCGCCAACCGCGATGCACACGTCGATGCGATGTCGCTGTCGTTTATCTTCCTGCCCACCGTGGAGTTTCTGAGCATGGTCGCCACAGGCGTGGTGCTTCTGTTCGGCGGCATAGCCGTGATCAATGGGCAGGTTACGATAGGCGTGTTGGTGGCGTTTTTGGCTTATGTATCGCGCTTTTTCGTCCCGATCCAGGACCTGAGCCAGCTCTACACGACGATGCAGGCGGCTATGGCGGGCGGTGAACGCGTTCTGGACTTGCTCGACACTGACGTGGATGTGGCTGACCCGGTGGATGGGCTTGCCATGCCGCGTATTGAAGGGCGCATCGAATTGGACCAGGTCGGTTTCGAGTACGAGGAGGGTGTGCCTGTTTTGACCGGCATTGACCTGACGATTGAGCCGGGCCAGACGGTCGCTCTGGTGGGGCCGACAGGCGCAGGCAAGACGACCCTCGCCGGGCTGATTGCGCGCTTATATGACGCGACCGAGGGGGCGGTGCGGATCGACGGTATTGACGTGCGCTCGGTGACGCAGCAGTCGCTGCGCAGCCAAATGGGGCTTGTGCCGCAGGAACCGTTTTTGTTTACCGGCACAGTGCGCGACAATATCCGCTTCTCGCAGCCGGAGAAGTCGGATGCCGATGTGGAGGAGGCGGCCAAGTACGCCAACGCGCATGATTTCATCACGCTGCTGCCGGAAGGGTACGACACGCAGGTGATGGAGGGAGGCGCCAACCTGTCTCTCGGTCAGCGCCAGTTGATCTGCATTGCGCGCGCTGTGCTGGCGGACCCGCGCATCCTCCTGCTGGACGAGGCGACGGCGAGCGTCGATACGGTAACTGAGGCGCTGATCCAGAGCGCGCTCGATAGGCTGTTGGAGGGGAGAACGTCGGTTGTGATCGCACACCGGCTCAGTACGATCCGTCATGCCGACCTAATCTGCGCGGTGGATGGCGGGCGAATTGTGCAGCGCGGCACGCATGAGGAACTGCTGGCGAAAGGCGGGCTGTACGCCGACCTTTATGCGCGCCAGTATCTCTAGACGCCAGCGCCGTCCGGCTGGGTGATGTGGCAGGCGTTCGACGCCTTGTGGTCGTGGTGTCTTCTATGAACCGATAACGAGGGATTGCTATGAGCGATGCAGAGGATACGATTCGCTACAACAAGGAACGCTGGGAAGAACTGGCCCGCGCCAACGTGGCCTATTCGCAGCCTTTTCTCGATCTCGACGCGGGCGGCGCCCTGCGCATGCTCGATCCGGATGGTATGATAGGCGAGGTCAAGGGGAAGCGCGTCTTGTGTCTGGCATCGGGCGGCGGTCAGCAGTCGGCAGCGTTCGCCTTATTGGGCGCGGAGGTGACGGTCTTTGATCTCTCCGAGACGCAGTTGGAGCGCGACCGCATCGCCGCAGCGCACTATGGCGTGTCGATCCAGGCCGAGCAGGGTGACATGCGCGATCTGAGCCGTTTTGAGCCGGCTTCGTTCGACCTGGTTTATCACGCCTACTCCATCAACTTCGTCCCAGATGTGCGCCCCGTGCACCGAGAGGTTGCGCGCGTGTTGCAACCGGGCGGACTATACCGCATGGAATGGTTTAACCCCTTCGTGCAGACGGTCGATGAGGCGAGTTGGAACGGCGAGGGGTATCTGCTCAAGCACGCCTATGTTAACGGCAGACGGCTTACCGAGTTGTTCCCGCATTGGGATGTGGCAGATGAACAGGGCGTGAACCAGCGTATTGCCAGCCCGCACGAATACGTGCATGCCCTGAGCGCGGTGGTCAACAGTCTGGCAGCCTGCGGATTCGTGATCTTCCATGCGCGCGAGGACGTCGGCGGGGAAGAGCAAGCCGAACCGGGAAGCTGGGCGCATTTCGTGCGCGTGACCGCGCCATATCTCACGTTCTGGACAAGATACCGGCCCGACATCCTCATACCGCAGGTCTCCGATAGGTGAGGCGGACAGGGCGGATCGGACGGCGGGCTGCAACGCAGCGGCGCGGCCTAAAGCCGCTTGCGTCGCACAACCTATGCGCGACGCAAGCGGTTTCCGAAAGATGGCGGGTAGTGTGGTAGACTAGTAAGAGTTGTATCGATCGGCAGTTGGTTGTCCTCAACGAAGTGCAGACCCCATGCAGCTATTCCGCCCCGAAATGGTACAGACCCGCCTTGGGCATTTTGAACGCAGGCGACGAGGTGACACAAAATTGAACGAAAAACTGATACTCCACGGTTGGCGGTTGGCGCTGGCTGCCGTCCTCTTGAGCGGCTGTGCGTTGCTGCCTGCGACCGAAGTCGACCGAGCGACCGACGGCAGCTCCACGCCGACTCCGATTCCGACCGCTATCGTTCCCGTCAAGCCGACCTATACGGTCAAGCGCGGCGAGATCGTCAAGGAGTTGGAATTCAGCGGCCGCATCGCCCCGGTAGTTGAGGAAGACCTATTCTTCCGCAACAGCGGCCGCGTGCGTGCGGTTTTTAATAAACGCAATGACATCGTGCAGGAAGGGCAGATCCTGGCCGAGCTAGAGATCGATCCGCTGGAACGCGAGCTGGAATCGGCCCTGCTTGAACTGGAACGCTCTCGGGTGCGCTTGGAACAGGCGCAAGAAGCGCATGCGTATGACACGGCTGTGGCGCAGGCCAACTTGGAGATGGCCCAGATCCGTCTGGACTCGCTGCGAAGCGAAGCGGTTCCCGACAAGACGGCGATCGCCTTGCAAGAGAAGCAGATCGAACTCCAGCAATTGGAGATGGAACGGCTGGCCAAAGGAATTGATCCGCTCCTGATCAGCGATGTGTCGCGCGCCGAGATGAATGTGAGCAAGCTCCAGGCCGATATTGCCGATTCGCAGGTGATTGCGCCGTTCGACGGCCAACTATTGAGCTTCTCGCTCACGCCGGGGCAGGCGATAGAGGCCTACCGGTCTGTCGTTAGTCTGGCCGACGTCAGCGAACTGGAAGTAAGCGCGGACTTGATCAGCAACCAATTGGTTGACCTGGCGGAAGAGCTTCCGGCGCGGATTATGCTGGTCAGCCGTCCGGGTGTGGAGTTGACCGGCTTCATCCGGCGGTTGCCGTATCCGTACGGCAGCGGCGGCAGAGGAACAACGGTCGAGGACTTGGACAAGTCTTCGCGCATCACCGTCAATCAATCGCCCGCGGAGGCAGGATTTGAACTGGGCGACCTTGTGCGCGTGACGGTCGAACTGGAACGCAAAGATGACGTGCTATGGCTGCCGCCGCAAGCCTTGCGCATGTTCGAAGGACGCCGGTTTGCCGTTGTTCAAGACGGGGACATGCAGCGCCGCGTTGACGTAGTTGTGGGCATTATTACGCCTGAGCGCGTCGAAATCGAAGAGGGCCTCGAAGATGGCCAGGTAGTCATTGGGCAATAGATAAGAGATGAACTTCCTGCTGCGTTCTTTTTCCATTTTCGCGGTTGCAACGCGCCGTCTTCTCGCCCAGCGCGGGCTTGCGCTTGCCACCGCGCTCGGCTTGGTGGCATCCGTTGCCATCGTGATGAGCATTCCCCTTTATACGGATGCCGTCTATTACCGCATTCTGCAAGACGAATTGACCCAGGCGGAGGGAGAAGGCGTGATGCAGCGCCCGCCTTTCGCCTTTATGTTTCGTTATGTCGGTTCGCTGTACGGCCTGAAGCAGTGGGAGGATATCGAGCAGGTCGATGCGTATCTCAGCGACCAGGCGCCGGACTTGCTGGGGTTGCCGGTGGAACTGACGGTGCGGTATTTGCGCACCGATAATTTTCGCCTGTTCCCCACCGAGGACCTTGCGTATGCCGACGTGAAGGATCCGCTTGCCTGGATCAACTTCACCTATGCCAGCGATTTTGCCGACCATATCACCTTGTTGGAGGGAACGCTGCCTGCACCCGCCGATTCCAACATGGATTCGACAGTCGAGGTGTTGGTCTCGGAGACGATGGCGGATCAATTCGGCATCCAGGCGGGCGAGGAGTTCGTCACGTTCCGCCGCGCCGATCAGGACACGGCGCGGCGTACGGTGCAGATACCGATCCGCGTTGCCGGCGTCTGGGTTGCGACAGATGCGAACGACCCTTATTGGTTCTACCGGCAGTCGGTGTTTGAGAACCAGTTCTTTGTGCCGGAAGAGACGTTTCTGCAGCGCATCTCGCCTGCGCTCACGGACGAGATCGCCCAAGCGCTGTGGTATATCATTCTCGACGGCTCCGGCATTAACTCGAGCGATGTCGGCTGGCTTGTGCATCGCATCACCACTGTTCAGCAACAGGCCGCCTCGATCTTGCCCAACACGCGCCTTGAGGTGTCGCCGCTGGATGCGCTGATCCGTTACCGGACATCTTCTGGGGTGTTGAACATTCTGCTCTATGCGTTCAGTATTCCGATCGTCGGCTTGTTGCTGGCGTTTATCGGGCTGGTCGTAGGTCTCTCCGTCGCCAGACAGCGCAATGAGATAGCGGTCTTACGCAGCCGCGGCGCAACTGTCTTGCAGGTTGTGGGCATCGCCACGCTGGAAGCGATGCTGCTGGGCTTGGCGGCGCTGGCCGCGGGGTGGCCTGTGGGCCAACAAATCGCGCATACGATCGGAGCGACGCGCAGTTTTCTGGATTTCACAGTCAACTCGCAGTTGCGCGTAGAGATGACGATGGCGACGCTGCGCTTTGGTTTGTTTGCCGTCGCCATCACCATGGTGGCGCAGGTGCTGCCCTCTTTCGGCGCGGCCAAGCATACCATCGTCACGTACAAACGCGAGCAGTCGCGCACGATGCGCCCGCCTTGGTGGCAGCGAGCGTGGCTGGACGTGTTGCTCTTGATTCCGGCCGGCTACGGGACTTATCTCCTGCGCCAACAGGGTGCGATCTCTCTGCCCACCGCGGGCGGGACCGCTACGCCCTTCCAGAATCCATTGCTCTTTCTGATTCCCGCGCTTGGTGCGCTGGCGCTGGCCCTACTTATGCTGAGGCTGTTGCCGCTGATTATGTCGGCGATGGCGTGGATGGCGGCGCGAACCAAGAGCGTCGGCTTCCTATTGGCGACACGATACCTGGCGCGCGACCCCGCCTTCTATAGCACGCCCCTCGTGCTGTTGATCTTGACCCTGAGTTTATCAACCTTTACGGCGTCATTGGCCCAAACGCTCGACGCCCATCTCTATGACAACAACTATTACGCGGTGGGGGCGGACGGGCGGCTGACGGAGCTAGGGCGCACAACGCCGGTCGATGAAACCGCATCGGCAGGCAGCGGCGGCCCCTCCGAGATGGGCGGCAGCGCCTCTAGCGCTTCGACCGCTGGCAGTGCGCAAGACTCAGTGATCCAACAAGAGAAATGGGTCTTCTTGCCAGTGTCGGAGCATTTGCGCATTCCTGAGATTACGGCGGCGACGCGTGTCGGCGATTTCAAGGGACGCATTCAGGTTCAGGGCGGGTGGACGGATGCTCGCTACATCGGCATTGACCGCATCGACTTCCCGAAGTCGACCTATTGGCGTCGGGACTTCGCGCCGGCGAATCTGGGGGCGTTGATGAACGCCTTAGCCGTGACGCCAGACGGCATCTTGTTGCCCGGCAAATTCATGCGTGAGAATGCGATCCGTGTCGGGGACCCAATTCAGGTTCGCATCACCAGCTACGCCGCGGGCGCGGATATGACCATGACCGTTGTAGGCGAGTTCGACTACTTCCCAACCTGGTATCCGACCGAAAGAGACGCTGTGCCGCTGATCGTAGGCAATTTGGAGCACTTCTTCGAGCAGGCCGGCGGGCAGTTGCCCTACAACGTCTGGATTCAGACGGTCCCGGATGCCGACTTTGAGCGGATCAAGGAAGAATTGCGCGGGCTGGATATTATGGTGCTAGACTGGCGCTCGGCTAGACAGCGGATCGCCGCGGAGCAGCGTTTGCCGGAACGCCAGGGCCTCTTTGGCGTCCTGTCGGTCGGCTTCTTGGCGGCCGCTTTACTGACGGTGCTAGGCTTCTTCCTTTATGCGCTCTTCTCGTTCCGCCGCCGCTACATCGAACTCGGCACGTTGCGAGCGATTGGGCTTTCCGCCGGCCAGATGACGACTTTCCTGGCCTGGGAGCTGGCTTTTGTGATCTTTCTGGGGCTGGCTGTGGGCACAGTCATCGGTGCGATTGTCAGCAACCTTTATATACCTTTCTTGCAGGTTGGCGCCGACCCCAGGGCGGTGACGCCTCCCTTCCTGGTGGAAATCGCGTGGCCGGCCATCGTGCGCATCTACCTGCTGTTTGTGATGTTGTTCGTGGCAGCGCTAGGCGTCTTGGCCGCTCTGCTTATGCGCATGAAGATTTTCCAGGCGATCAAGCTGGGCGAGACGCTGTAGCGGGGAGAGAATATGTCCGAAGAGTTCATCTTCTGCGAAGGGCTGGTGAAGATCTATCAGGTTGCCGACTTGGAGATGGTGGCTTTGCAGGGGTTGCATTTCACCGTGGACAAGGGCGAGCTGGTGGGGATCGTCGGAGCCAGCGGCAGCGGCAAATCGACGCTGATGAACATCCTCGGCGGGCTAGACCGGCCGACCGCGGGGCGAGTGCGCGTGGGCGGCAACGACTTGTTGAAGATGCCCGACCGGCAGCTTAACAAGTATCGCCGGGAAGAAGTCGGCTTTGTCTGGCAGCAGAGCACACGCAACCTGGTGCCCTATCTCAACGCGGTGCAGAACGTGATCCTGCCGATGACACTGGCCGGGTTGACGGGACGGCAGAAGAAGCGTCGCGCCGAGGAACTGCTTGAGATCGTGGGACTTGCCGACCGCATGCACCACCATCTGCCTGAACTCTCCGGCGGCGAGCAACAACGCGTGGCGATCGCCGTGGCCCTCGCCAATCAGCCCAGCCTTCTGCTTGCCGACGAGCCAACGGGCGAAGTGGACTCGGAGACGGCCAAGACGATCTATCGCACGTTTCAGACACTGACCCGCGATTTGGGTTTCACGACGTTGATCGTCAGCCATGACCCGGGCATCGCCCGCCATGTGGATCGCGTTGTCGCCATACGTGACGGCATGTTGGCGAGCGAGACGATTCGCCAGACTGTTTCGGCGGATGCGAGCGCGAACGGCGAGGCGGCGGGCGGCGATGAGGCCCACGAGGAGCAGTATGCGGAACTGGTGGTGCTCGACCGCGCCGGGCGCGTTCATGTGCCGCAAGAATACCTGGAACATTTTGATATACGCGGCCGCGCCCAACTTGAGATCACGGAGGAAGGGATACTGATCCGGCCCGCCGTTCAGACGCAGACTGCGCAGATCAAGGTGAATGGCGACAATAGCGGCGCAGGCAGCCCGGTGCAACTTCGTCAGCCGGCCGGCGCACAGGAGACGAAAGGCGTGCGCAAGCTGTTGAGCCGCTTTTCGCGCAAGAAGTGACGCATTTTGGGAGCAACGCAGTGTCATCGACGAATGGAAACAGGGCGGACTTTCCCGTTATCGAAACAAAAGAGCTTTGGCGCGTCTATCGTCTCGGCGACGTGGAGATTCCCGCGTTGCGCGGCGTGAATCTGACAGTCAACGCCGGCGCTTATATCGCACTGAAAGGGCGGTCCGGCAGCGGCAAGACGACCTTGCTCAACTGCCTCGGCGGGCTGGACCGGCCGACAAGGGGAACGGTGCGCGTTTCCGGTGAAGAGATTGGGGCCTGGAATGAACGCCGGCTCACGCGGTGGCGACGCCATCAGGTAGGCTTCATCTTTCAGTCGTTGGGCTTGCTGCCGGCGCTTTCGGCTTACGAAAACGTCGAACTGATGTTGCGTATGATCGGGGCTGATCCGAAGGAGCGGCGCAGGCGCACGCTGGAATGCCTCGAACTGGTGGGGCTGACCAAATGGGCGGACCACCGGCCATACGAGATGTCGGGCGGCCAACAGCAGCGCGTGGCCGTGGCGCGCGCTTTGGCCAACAGCCCGCGTCTGATCCTGGCGGACGAGCCGACGGGCGAGTTGGACAGTAAGACTGGCCGCGAGATGCTCGCGCTTTTCGGCAACATCGTGCGCGAACAGAACGTGACGATGCTTATGGCGACGCATGACAGCCTAGTCGATGACTATGTGGATGAGGTGCTGCACCTGCGCGATGGCCAGATCGTCACCGCTCAGGAGTTTGCAGAGGAACTTGACGCAAGCGGCGCGGCAGCAGCCTAAGCTTGCGTTTGTGCGCTTTGGGCCTATCTATTCCGGGTATCCGCCAGACAAATCGAGGACAAAATGGCTAAAGTCGGCGTTATCGGGTGTGGCAACATCAGTGGCATCTATTTCCGGTCTAAGAAAGTATTTCCGATCCTGGATATCGTTGCTTGCGCCGATTTGATTCGGGAGCGGGCGGCGGCGGCGGCGAGCGAACACGGCTTGCGGGCGATGACGACGGCTGAATTGCTGGCCGATCCGTCGATCGACATCGTGATCAACCTGACAACACCAGGCGCGCATGCCGAGGTCAGTCTGGCCGCAGTAGACAGCGGCAAGTCGGTCTACAGCGAGAAGCCGCTTGCTCTGAACACGCGTGACGGCCGCGCCATATTGGAGCGGGCGCAGCTAAAAGGCGTACGCGTAGGCTGTGCGCCCGACACTTTCCTGGGCGCGGGTTTGCAAACCTGCCGTAAGTTGATCGATGACGGCTGGATCGGGGAGCCGATTGCAGCCACGGCGTATATGACCAACCACGGTCACGAAAGTTGGCATCCCGATCCGGAGTTCTACTACCAGGCGGGTGGCGGCCCGATGTTTGATATGGGGCCATATTATCTGACGGCGCTCGTCTCGATGCTCGGGCCGGTATCGCGCGTGACCGGCTCTGCACGCATCACCTTCGCCGAGCGGACGATCACGAGCGAGAAGAAGTACGGCAAGAAGGTTAAGGTCGAAGTTCCCACTCATGTGGCCGGCGTACTCGACTTCGCCAGCGGCGCGATCGGCAATATTATTACGAGCTTCGACGTGTGGGCGGCGCAACTGCCGTTCATTGAGATATACGGGACGCAAGGATCGCTTAGCGTGCCAGACCCCAATACCTTCGGGGGGCCGGTGAAAGTGCGCCGCGCCGGCGCAGCGGAATGGCAGGAGATCCCGCTGGCTTATAACTACGCGACCAACAGCCGCGGCCTGGGCGTGGCGGACATGGCTCACGGTCTGCGCAGCGGCCGGAACCACCGCGCCAACGGCGAGATGGCTTTCCATGTGTTGGAAATCATGGAAGCCATTCATGTCGCATCGGCGGAGGACCGGCACGTCAAGCTCAATAGTTCATGCGCGCGTCCGGCAGCCTTCCCGTTGGGTCTTATGCCGGGCATTCTCGACGACTAAGCGATAGGATCGCTTCGGCAGAGCGCCGGAACGGGCTTAACATCCGGTTCTCTTTCAGGTGAGAGTGTTGACCGCGTCTGCGCCCCCCATCCGCATAGGCGTCTTGGGCGCGGCCCGCATCGTTCCGGCCGCGCTCATCTATCCCGCCCGCACCGTTCAGGGCGTTGTGGTCGCGACGATTGCCGCGCGCGACCCGGCGCGGGCGCGGCGCTTTGCGGCGGCCTACGGCATTCCGCTCACACACGCTACATATGCGGACGTGATCGCCGACCCGAATATCGACGCGGTGTATATCCCGCTGCCCAACAGTCTGCATCATGGATGGACGCTGGCTGCGTTGGCGGCAGGCAAGCATGTACTGTGCGAGAAGCCGCTCGCAGCTAATGCCGCCGAGGCCGCACAGATGGTCCAAGCCGCGGAGCAGGCGGGGCTCGTGTTGATGGAGGCTTTTCACTACCGCTACCATCCCCTGGCGGAGCGCATGAAGGCGATCCTTACCGGCGGCGAGTTGGGCGCGGTGAGACACATAGAATCGCGCGTCTGCCTACCGCTGTTGCGCCGGCACGACATTCGTTTCCGGTACGACTTGGCGGGCGGCGCATTGATGGACGCGGGCTGCTATGCCATCCATATCGCCCGTTTCCTGGCCGGTGCAGAGCCTGAGGTTGTGTCGGCGCAAGCGTACTTGCGCTCGGCGCAAGTGGACCGGCGAGTGGTCGCAGCGTTGCGCTTTCCGGGGGGCGTTACCGGGCGCATGGAGTGTTCTCTGTTTGCACGCAAACTGCTGGACGTGCAGGCCATTGTCGCCGGCGAACGCGGCGTACTGCGCGTGGTCAACCCGGTCTTGCCGCACCTCTTGCATTGGATCTGGGTGCGAACCGCAGAGGGCATCCGCTGGGAGCGCGTGTTAGGCCAGACGACCTATGCGCATCAGCTAGAAGCGTTTGCTGACGCTGTGCAGACGGGCGTTGCGCCGCTGACCGGCCCCGCGGATGCGCTCGCCAACATGCGCGTCATCGATGATGTATATGCGGCTGCCGGGCTGCGGCTGCGCGGAACGTAAGCGCACCCCAAAGATGCAACTCGCCGCGGGCTTTCTTGAAGCGGCGATAATCGCCTGTTATGATTCTGTTCGGGCAACAACCGCAGCGCAGATCTCCCAACAAAGCGAGGTATGTGTATGACTGACGAGCAATCAAGTGACAATCAATCCAGTGACAATGGCGAAGAACTGCCGGTACCCTGGAAACAGGTGCAGTCGGCGGTGTGGCTGATCGGCTTGGCAATCCTCTTCTGGCAAGGGTGGCTGTGGCCGGGCATCCTCGTGCTGGTTGCTATCAGCGGCCTCGTCCAGGCAGGGCTTCAACTATATGTGAGTCGCCGCCAGGAGCAGGCGGTGATTGAAACCCAGCGCGCGGCGCATTTGCCGCAAACGTGTCCAAACTGCGGCGGGCCGCTCGACGCGTCCACCGTGCGCTGGACGAGCGCGAACGCGGCCGTTTGTCCCTACTGTAATGCCAGCGTGAAAGCGACTGAGCCTGTGTAGGATAAGCGCAGAGAGGACGAATGGCATGCGAATCGGACTTGTGTCGGACACTCATGTGCCGCAGCGCTGCCAGAAATTGCCCCCGGCGCTGTTCGGCGCGCTAACCGGCGCCGACCTAATTCTTCATGCCGGCGATATCGGTGAACTGGCGGTATTGGACGAGTTGGGCGCGGTCGCTCCTGCTGGGGGGGTGTTCGGCAACGATGACTCCGACGAGGCAAGGCATACGTTGCCCTATCAACTGGTCCTGTCGGCAGCAGGCCGGCGCATGCTGTTGTGGCACGGCCATTTCGAAGATCGCGCCGAAGAGGCCGCCTCGCGCGCCGGCGATGCGTTTGAACCGAAACTGGCGCGGATTGCGGCGCAGGCGCGGGCAGCGGGCGCACAGATTGCTGTGTTCGGCCACTGGCATATTCCGCTTGTGCGGCGCATGGATGGCGTGTTGCTGGTGAATCCAGGCGCAGTGGCGTCGGGCAATGAAGTTACACGGCAATTGCGGCAGACCGTTGCGATAATGACGGTGGCGGACGGCGCAGACCCACACGTAACGCACATCGACCTGGCCGCTCCTGACCAGGCTTATGACCCACAGATCGATTGGGAAAGCGGCTTTAGGGCGACACTGGAACGCTTCTCCGCCTCAATACTGGCTCCCGATCTAGCGGAACGCCTGATCTTGGTACGCCAGCGACTCACCGGCCATGAGATTGAACTGCTGCGCGGCTTGATACTGCCCTTGGCCCATCGCTGCTGGCAAGGTGAACTGCCGGCCATCAACCTCGAACTGGCCCGCAACGCCCTAGATGCGGACGCTTCGCTGCCCGCAGATGCCAGGCGTCGTTTTTCCCAATTGTTTAGCTGAGTACGCCTGAACACAAATACTTGACAGGAGCCTTGACATGGCAAAGAGCGATTGGTTTGTCCACGACCGTTTGGGCATGTTCATCCACTGGGGCGTATACTCGTTGCCTGCCCGCCACGAATGGATCAAGAACCGCGAACAGATTTCTGACGAAGACTATCAGAGATATTTCGACCATTTCGACCCAGACCTGTACGACCCGTCCATTTGGGCGCAGGCTGCGCGGCGCGCCGGCATGAAGTATTTCGTGGTTACGACCAAGCACCATGACGGCTTTTGTCTATGGGACAGCGCGCTGACCGACTACAAGGCGACGAATACGCCCGCCAAGCGCGATTTGATCGCGCCGTTGGTGCAAGCCTTCCGCAGCGAGGGGCTGAAGGCGGGTTTCTACCACTCGGTGATCGACTGGCATCACCCTGAATTTCCAGTCGACGGGCTGCACCCCATGCGCGAGAACCTAGCCTTTCGCGAGGCGGCTAAGGATCGCGACATCCGTAAGTATGTCGAGTATCTTCACGGGCAGACGCGCGAGTTGCTGACGCGCTTTGGCAAGATCGATGTGATGTGGTTCGATTTCTCGTATTCGCAGCGCGACTGGGGGTGGTCAAAGGGCAAGGGCAAGGATGATTGGCAGGCTGAGAAACTGCTGGCGATGGTGCGTGAGCTACAGCCGGATATCCTGGTCAACGATCGCGTGGAAATCGGCGCCGACTTCCGCACGCCGGAGCAGTATCAGCCGGTCGGTCGCGTAATGGTGGACGGGAAGCCGGTGATGTGGGAAGCGTGCCAAACGCTTAATGGCAGTTGGGGTTATCACCGCGATAACCTCGACTGGAAGTCGAGCGAGATGTTGATCAAGATGCTGATCGACACCGTGTCTAAAGACGGCAATCTGCTGCTCAACGTAGGGCCGAATGCGCGCGGCGAGTTCGAGCCGAAGGCGATTGAGCGTCTGAACGACATCGGCGAGTGGATGCGGCTGCATGGGCGGTCGATCTACGGCTGCGGGTCGAGCGAGTATACGCCGCCGCCGGACTGCCGCTATACGCAGAACGGCAAGCGACTCTATCTGCATCTATTTGATTGGCCGTTCGGCCATGTGCATCTGTCCGGTTTGGCGCAACGCGTGGAGTATGCTCAGTTGCTCAACGATGCGTCGGAAATTCTGATGCGCTCCATCGATCCCAGGCAACCGGCGCAGAATACGACGATGGGCGGCATTGGGGCTGACGTGCTAACGCTCGATCTGCCGGTACAGAAGCCCGACGTAACGGTTCCGGTGGTTGAGTTGTTCTTGAAGGATTGATGCCGTCAGGCGTAAGCAAGGGGACCGGCATGCTCCGCCGGTCCCCTTAACGTTCTTCTTGTACCCGGTAACTGCCTGGCCTTTATTCCGAAACGAATGGATCTCCTGCCGCCGGCAGCCCGGAAGATGGCTGGCGTGTTGCCAGCGCGCGGTCGCGGATCTCGCCGAATTTGTTGCTGATCGATGTAAGACGCGCTTCCATCGCCGGGTCAGGCGTGAGGCCGCGCGTGGAATGGTAGTAGGCGGCGACCATGGCTATCATGGCGAAGGAGTCGCCTATCGCCACTTTGACCAGCAGCGCTAGGACGACCACGATCACGATGGAAAGAGCGCCGAGCGGCTGGGAGATGGCGCCTAGCAGCAGTCCGGCCGGCGCGGAGAGGAGAACGACGACCAGGATGAAGGGTACGTAGCTCAACAGCATCAGCGCAACGGCGTTCATTAGCAGCGGCTTCCACACCATGCCGTAGAGCACTAGGCCCTCGCGGGCAGACTGCCAGACGCTTTCGTCTTTGCGCCAGAAGGCGCGCGCCAGGACGGCTTCGTCCACGTAGTTGCCGGCGTAGTGTACGATGCGCGTCGTCACGTCGGAGATGGTTTTGCCGATGCCGCCGGGGATCCACGATAAGGCGGCAGTCAACATGCCGCTGAAGCCGCGAATCACACCATCGATGAGCGCATCGACCACAAACATGACGCTGACCTCGCCGAAGCGTTCTGCGATGCGGTCTTTGCCGAAGGCGAACTGGCTAACGCCCTGCGGCAGTTCTCCGTTTTCGAGGATTTGTACGACAACGGCGAGTTGTGCGGCTTTGACCAGGTAGAATACGTAGCGGTTGGCAAGCCTGTAGAGGGGGATCAGCGCCACGATGGCGACGATGACGGCTATCACACCGGCCGCCGGCCAGACTTGCGACAAGACATAGCCGATTCCGGCGACGGCGGCGAAATAGATGATCGAGACTACCCAGAAAGCCAAATACAGGCCGAGGCGCAGCAGCATGATCGGCGCGGTTTTGAGCATGATGCGGAATGCAGCGCCAAACTGAATCTGTCCAAGTTGCACGGTCAATTCCTCCTTGCAAGGTGAGGCCGAGGGGGACGGCCGGCTCGGATAGCGATTTGTGTTGCGTTTGTGTTGCGGCGCTTCCAGTAAAATTGGGGATTGGCCTTTTAGCGATATAGGAGTATTGTACTCGCGCGTTCCACAGCCGTTTCTCTCCTGAAGCCGTATGGCAACCGTCTGATTTCAGGCGGTACACGGTTGACAGAATTTGGTACACTGGTGTTACAATACGCGCCCGAAGCAGTTTCTCTGGAGTGATGTCATATGCGGAGCGGTATTCTCCAGTTGCTCGGATACGCTGTTTTGCACGATCTGTTTGGAAAGCAAACAATCCTGAAGGAGGCACTAAATGGCTTTCAGCTACACCAATTCCAAGGGCAAGACGTACATTCTGCATCATAAACAAACGACGCTGAAGAACGGCAGTCAGCAGACGATCTACTTCTTTGCGAAGGAAGCCAAAGAGGGCGCCCTGGATGCCGTCCCCGCGGGCTATGAGGTATCCGAGAGCAAGAATGGGCTGCCGGTTCTGAAGAAGAAGGCCTGAGCCTCCGGTTCCATTCTCATAAACGAGGCGACAAAAAGGGGAGATCCTGTTCAACCGGATCCCCCCTTTGTCGTTGCGGTATGGACGGTTGAGCGTCAGGCATCCAGGCGCTGCACGTTGGCGGCAGCCGGCCCTTTTTGGCCTTCCGTCACTTCGAATTCGACGCGTTCTCCCTCTTTCAAGGTCTTGTACCCCTGCCCCAGAATGGCCGAGTGGTGGACAAAGACATCCTTTTCGCCGTTGTTGCGGGCGATAAAACCAAAGCCCTTCTGATCGTTAAACCACTTGACCGTTCCGGTCTCCCGAGCTGCCATCCTTTTCGCCTCCTAATGCTTTTGGAACATGCCAACGTATGACGCTGCATTCGTCTCCAGCAATGCGGCGACCGGTTGACGACGCCGCGCTGCTGCCCGGGACGGCAGGGCAAATTGATGGATTTGGAGCGAGTGACAACGTCTGTGCAGTCGAGTCTACACCGGAATTGCGGTGAGCGTCAAATCGGCTTTTGACGTCCCTCCTCCGCCTTTGCTGCAATCAGGCGCAGAACCCAGGCGCATCATAAGCGATTGGCTGGCGGATGACGGTGCGCGTTCGGCCCTAATGCTCGTGGCCGTCGTGACCGTGGCCCTCGTGGCCGTGATCGCCGTGGACGTGATCGTGCTCCAACTCATCGGGCGTGGCTGGGCGCACGTCGATGATCTTCACCCAGATCTGCAGCGTCTCTCCTGCCAATGGGTGGTTTAGGTCCACGAGCGCATAGTCGTCCTGCAATTCGACGATGACGGCCTCGATGGTTTCGTCCGCCTCTTCGTCGTACAACTCCACCTCATCGCCCTCGATCAGTTCCATGTCTTCTGGGAAGAGGTCGAGGGGGATCAACTCTGTCGCGTCCGGGTCATATTCGCCGAAGGCTTCTTCAGGCGGCAACGCTAGGCTCTTCTCATCGCCGGGCGCGAGGCCGATGATAGCCGCTTCGATGGCTGGGTAGACATGGCCGCGTCCCTGAATGAACTGCATAGGACCGTCTTCGTCGCTGGCTTCGACAATCTCGCCGTTGTCGAGAGTCACGCGATACTCCATCGTGACGACCGACTCGTCCTGTACTGTCAACCGCTCTGTGTTCGCCATGGCTGTTGGAATCGCTTTCTGTGGGAGTCGCCTCGCCACGCTATGCAGGGTCGCTGGTCTGTCTATTGGGGAGATCGGCCTTGTGGCGTCATAGCCGGCTAGCCGAGCTTATAGGCTTTTTTGGCAAGATCGTAGGCTGCGGCATGCGCCATCTCTGCGGCGTCTTCCATGTCGATCACGCTGCGTACGACAAGATTCGCCAACCAGTTGGCGTCGACGCGGCGCGCCAGATCGTGCCTAGCCGGGATCGAGGCGTAGGCTCGCGTGTCGTCGTTGAAGCCCGCCGTGTTATAGAGGCCGGCCGTCTCGCTTACAGCCTGGCGGTAGCGCGTCATGCCGTTCCAACTGTCGAAGAACCACCACGGCGGCCCAAGCTTGACCGCGGGGTAGTGGCCTGCCAGCGGGGCAAGCTCGCGCGAGAACGTGGTCTCGTCTACGGTGAAGAGAATAAGCGTGAAGTTGGGGTTGTTGCCAAACAGGTTTAGCAACGGCTGCAAATTGCGCGTGTACTCGGTCGCCAGGGGAATGTCGGCGCCCATATCTGCGCCGAAGCGGGCGTATATGCTCGGGTTGTGGTTGCGCAGCGCGCCGGGATGCAACTGCATGACCAGCCCGTCCTCTGCACTCATGCGCGCCATTTCGGTCAGCATGTGCGCGGTGAAGCGCGCGGCGTCGTCTGCGGCTGTCTCGCCGCGGCGCGCCCGCGCGAAGATGGCCTGCGCCTCGTCTTGGGACAGACGCAGTGTCTGCGGGCTGGTGGGGCCGTGGTCGGTGGCGGTCGCGCCCATGCGCTTGAAGGCTTCGCGGCGCTGCTCTAGCGCCTGGATGTAACCGGCGTAGTCGCCTGCGTCGATGCCGGAGACCTCGCTCAGCCGATCGATGTGGTCGTTCCAGCCCGGCGTATCAATGTGTACGACGGCATCCGGCCGGAAGGTAGGCAGTATTCGTCCTGTCCAACCCGAGTCGCGGATCGCCTGATGGTGGTCCAGCGTAGACGTGGCGGGGTCGGTTGTGGTGAGCGTCTCGATGTTGAAGCGCTCGTACAGCGCTCGCGGACGGAAATCGGGCTGCGTCAGTTTCTCTTCGATCTCGTCGTAGATCGCCTGGGCCGTCTCGGAGGAGAGCTTGTGTTTGATGCCGAAGACTGCGGCGAGTTCGTCGTTGAGCCACATGCCGGTCGGCGTGCCGTGGAAGAGGTAGTAGTGATCGGCGAAGATTTGCCAGATGCGGCGATGGTCGGTCTCTACGGGCGTGCCGTCTTTGGTCGGGATGCCGAGTTGTTCCAGGCGGATGCCTTGTGAGTAGAGCATGCGAAACACATAGTGATCCGGTATGATGAAGAGATCCGCCGGGGAGCCGAAGGGGTAATCCGGGTCTGCAAAGACGCGCGGGTCCACGTGCCCATGCGGACAGATCAGGGGCAGATTGGCTGTCTGGCGGTAGAGTTCGAGAGCAATCTTCTTTTGCGCGGGCTCCGGGTCGAAGTAGCGGTCTTCGGGGAGGTTGAGGGTCGTGGGTTGTGCCATTGTCAATGCCTCTTTCGTGGTGAACAGAAGCCGGTGCGCGTCCGGCTGTTTGCCGGCGGTCATGGCGCCGGAAACATCCCCGTGGAGGTGCGAGAGGGACGTCGCGCCGTGAGGAAGGTCTCGTCACAGTATAGCAGCGGCTTCGCTGCGATTCAAAACGTTGCAGGGGCGCTGGGGGCGTTGCGAAATTCTCGTGGGCAGGTTGTTTTCGTCGTCCGGATGATATATGATTGAAGCAGCGCACCGTTCACCGCCAATACTATGCCCGATTGCGACAGCGCAGCCGGAGCGCGCCATATCTCTATTGCCTGTCTAGGGCGGTCTTCAACCATTCGCTGCATTTCCCCACGCGAAAGGAACCCAACTATGGCCATGACTCCGCGGCGGCGCATGCTGACGGCTCTGACGCGCGGCGTTCCGGACCGCTTGCCGGTTACAACCCATCACGTAATGCAGTATTTCCTCGATACCTATATGAACGGTGTGACGGACCAGGAGTTCTTTGATTTTTTCGAACTAGACGCCTGGCTGTGGACGACGATATGCCGCCCGGACGCAGAGCGAGGCCAGTTCTCCGATCCGACGGACGTGACGCCCGGATTCCTAAGTGGCCGGCGCGTCGTCTCCGACGAGTGGCGCATCTCGACGGAGGAACTCGAGGATCCTCAGTTTGACACGGTGCGCTATCGGATCGATACGCCTAAGGGCGCGCTGAGTATGGTAGTCCAGTCGAATGAGTACACCTCGTGGGTTGCCGAGTTCTTGGTAAAAGAGAAGCGCGATATTGATCTGATAGCCGCCTATGCGCCGCATCCGATCTGCGATGCTGAGGCCATCAACCGGCTGGCTGATGCTTTCGGCGAGCGTGGACTGATTCGCGGGGTCGTCATACCTTTTGACATTTACGGCCAGCCGGGGTGCTGGCAGGACGCCTGCTGCCTAGTCGGAACGGAGCGGCTTATCTACGAGACATTCGACGATTCGGCCTGGGTGCATGAATTGATCCAGGTCGTCGGCGAACGCAAAAAGACGTATCTGCGCTCGCTCAAGGGCGTGCGTTTCGACCTGCTTGAGTTGGGCGGCGGCGACGCATCGTCCACGGTGATTTCGCCCAAGATCTTCGATGAGTTCGTGGCCCCTTACGACTGTCAGTTGATCGACCTGGCGCACGCAATGGGGCAGCGTATCGTCTACCACACGTGCGGCGGCATGATGCCGTTCCTGGAGCGGATCGCCGGCCTTAACCCGGATGCGATGGAGACGTTTACGCCCGCCAATATGGGCGGCGATACGCGGTTGGCCGAGGCGAAGGCGCGCGTTGGCGACAAGGTCTGTATGATCGGCGGCTTCGACCAGTTCCATTTCCTGCTCGGCTGTACGGAGGAGGAGACCCGCGCCGAGGTTCGCCGTTGTTTTGAGGAGGCAGGGCCTAGGGGCGGCTACATTCTCAGCCCATCCGACCATTTTTTCGATGCGGATTTGAACCTTATCACCGCGTTCGCAGATGAGGCGCGTCGCTGCGTGTACATCTAGGCCCGGTGAAGGTCTTTGATTATTCAATTGTCATAACCGTAATGAGAAAGGGGTATGTCGCATGTTGAAGATGGTGACGGGCAAGTGGTGGGTGTTGCTTGTGCGCGGCATAGCCGCCATACTCTTTGGGCTGGCAGCTATGGTGTGGCCGGGCCTCACGATCGGGGCTCTGATCATCATGTTTGGGGCGTTCGCCATTGTCGACGGCGTAGGCGCGCTGTTCGCCGCATTTGCTCATCGCGGGGAGGCGCAGTATTGGTGGGCGACGGCGCTGGAAGGCGTGGCCGGCATCCTCTTGGGCATCTTGGTGATGGTCTGGCCGGGGATTTCCGCTATTGCGCTGCTTTTCTGGATTGCGGCGTGGGCCATCGTAACCGGCGTGTTCGAGGTGGTATCCGCTATCCAGTTGCGCAAGGAGATCAGCGGGGAGTTCTGGCTGATCCTGAGCGGGTTGCTCTCGATCCTGTTCGGCGTTTTCGCATTTATACGGCCTGGGGCCGGCGCGCTTGCAGTGATCTGGGTGATCGCGATCTACGCGATCGCCTTCGGCATCACGCTAATCATGTTGTCGTTCAAGGTGCGCGGGTTGAATAAGGCTCTGACGTAGCGACATGCCAGGATGTCGGCGGGATGTCGCGTGTGCTACGCAACATCCCGCCGGTCCGCGGTCTATGCGAGGAGCGTATCGTAGAGTTCGGCTTGGCGCTGTACAGCAGTGCGGTAGATGGTGTGGCGCGCCCGGTCAGGCTCGAACACGTCGCCGGTGACGGGCGGCAGATCAGACGGTTTGTCGATGACGCCGAGTTGTTCGAGGGCAAGTAGCGCCGGCCCGCGACTGGTAATCTCCTTCTCTCCGAGAGTCAGCAACGGCTCGCCCAACACGTCGGCAAAGATCTGCATCCATGCAGGAGAACTGAGCAGCCCGCCGCCGCTGGCGATAATCTGGTGTGCGCCTGCGGGCAGGTTGGGCAGGATGCGGTCATAGATGACGGCAAAACGATAGGCGATGGCTTCTATGCACGCCTGAACGATATCCGCGGGCTGCGTATGCAGGTTCAGCCCGTGGATAACGGCGCGTGCGTCTTCGCGCCAGCCGGGCGCGCGTTCACCGGCGATGAAGGGCAGCACGGTCAGTCCGTGCCCGTCCGCCGGCTTGTCCGCCAGTGTTCGCTCCAACTCATCGGGAGGCGGCAGTTTGAGGACGTCGCGCAGCCAGCCGAAGAGATTGCCGCCTTCGGTGGTGGCGCCGCCTAGCAACGCGCGCTGCGCGTCTACGCGGTAGAGCCACAAGCCAGGCGGCACGCGCTCCAGATCGGGAGGTACGACCACGCGCATGGCTGCGGTCGAGCCCACAGTGAGCGCGATGCGTTCGGGTGTGTCGCAGCCGCTGCCCACGTTGGCCGCGGCGCCGTCGCCGATTGCCGGCAGCCAGGGCGCCCTCGCCAGCGCCGGCCAACGCTCTGCCCATTCGCCGCGCAATCCGCTGAGCGGGGCGTCTAGATCGCCCAGCGGGGAGAGCAGTTGGCTTTCGGGCGGCAGCCGCTCCAGCCAAGCCTGGTCCCAGGTGAGCGAGCGCCGGTTAAGCAGACCGCTCCACGAAGCCACGCTGTAGCTTGCCTTCCATTCGCCCAGGAAGCGGAAGAGCACGTATTCGCCGATGCTTGCCCAGCGCTCGGCTGCGGCGAGCTGATCGGGCATGGTGCGCGCCAGCCAACGAAAGCGGGCGGGCAAGTAGGACGTATGGACGAGGCATCCGGTCCGGTCATGCGCCGCGTCCATGCCCTCCTGGCCTAGCTCGCGTCGCAATTCTTGTGCGGCGGCGGCGTTGCGGGTGTCGGCGTAGGTGAAGACCGGCGTGATTGGCCGGCCTGCACTGTCAATGCCCATCACGTTCCCGACCAGGGTGTCCATAGCGACGGCGCCGATTTGGTTAGCGCGCGGCCCTGCGCTGTGCAGAACCTGGTCGATGGTTTCGACGACGCCGGTGAAGAGGGCTTCGGCCTCGAAGACTGCGCCGCCGTCAGCCGTTGTGATCTGGCGGTTGGCGCGCTGGGCGACGCAGCCATCGACCACGCGCGCGGCCGAGTCGTACAAGATGGCGCGCGTCGAGGACGTGCCGATATCGATGGAGATGACGTAAGGCCCTGACACCTTTTCTGCGCTCAACTCATTCCTCCGGACTAACGTCTATTGGGCGACGGCGTTTTGCAGCGTATCTCCGCCGATGGTGATGGAGATCACGTCGCCAACGTGCAGAGTGAAGTCGTCCGGCGGAACGATGCCAGTGCCGGTCATGAGGTAAGCGCCTTGAGGGAAGCTCAGTTCGCGGCACAGATAACCCGCCAACTCCGTGAAGGAGCGTTTCATCTGCGCGGTGGAAGTTTCGCCCTCGAAGACAGTCTGGTTATCGCGTTCAATCTTCAAGCCGATCGTCAAGTCGGCCATCTCTTCCGGCTGCATGATGCGGATGCCGGGGCCAAGAGCGCAGGAGCCGTCGTAGGTCTTGGCCTGCGGCAAATAGAGCGGGTTCTGGCCTTCGATATCTCGTGAGGACATGTCGTTGCCCACTGTGTAGCCAACGATTTCGTTGTGGGTGTTGATGACCAGCGTCAGTTCGGGTTCGGGCACGTTCCAGCCCGTGTCCTTGCGGATGCGCACAGGGACGCCCGGCCCGGAGACGCGCCACCCCGGGGCCTTGAAGAAGATTTCCGGCCGTTCCGCTTCATAGACCTTCTGATAGACGTCGGCTGTGGCGGATTCGGCCTTGCGCGCGTCGCGGCTGCGCAGGTAGGTAACGCCGCTGCCCCACACTTCTGCGCCATGCTCGATCGGGGCAAGCAAAGCGCCCTCGGCGATAGACCCCAGAGCCTCCAATGCGAAAAGCAGCGCCGGCAACGTGGAAGCGGGCAGAGTGAGCAGCGCGCTGAATTGGAGGCCGGCGGGCAAGAACCGTCCGTTGGCTGCCCAGCGCGGGCCGTCTGGCGTATTGTGTCGGGTTAGGTACATAGCGGCTACCTCCGTGGTATTTGGGTGTTTCGTATAAATGGTTGATGTGTGATGCCGGTTTGGAACGCAGCCGAAGCCACGGGCATCGATGGATAGAGCAGAAGTATCGACATCATAAGCCTGGCGGAGGTTACTCTGCCTGGGCGAGCTAGGCGTGCCTTTATCCTGTGCATTCTACCACCGCGCCTGTGCGGCGGCTAATAACCGGCCAGAGAGGGTCCATGTTTTACCGGGGGCGAGTTGTCATGCTGAGCCTAGACGAGGCGCCTTCAGGTGGAAATGGAGACCCCTCGCCGTGTCACGGCTCAGAGTAACGGTGGCGCGCCCCCAATATGAAATGAAACCGCGAGGGACATAGGCACATCACGCAGGTCAGCGCTAACGCTTGTCATATATTCCATCAACTTGGCGCTAATGTTTTGTCAATTTCGTGCTAACGCGGGCGTGGTACGCTATGTGCAACGAAGGCAAGAGTATGCCGACTGCTCGGATTCAATGACGAATAAGGAGATGCGGAGATGTATCGCCGATATTTGCGACCGTCGCTCTGGCGGGAGATGGAAAGACTTCAGCGCGATATGAACCAGTTGGTGGGCGGCCTGGGCAGCCGCGTGGTGACGCCGGCCAGTTTTCCGGCTATGAACGTCTGGACCGGCGACGACACAGCGGTGATAACGGCTGAGGTGCCGGGCGTTTCAGCGGACGAGATTGACATTTCCGTGGTGGGCGAGACGCTGACCCTGAGCGGCGAGCGCAAGCCGGAAGATCTCGAGGGCGGCGTGCG
>Ga0334890_1001546_pt1 | contig 30100 bp, 27 predicted proteins | sample GraSluR1_MG_3_FD_207220 | JGI IMG/M metagenome (GOLD analysis project Ga0334890, IMG submission 207220) | Sludge microbial communities from methane-producing bioreactor in Wageningen University, Netherlands - Granular Sludge_31_08-R1 | ecosystem: Engineered > Bioreactor > Anaerobic >... | reverse complement strand
TTCCTTTTAAAGCTTGTCCTTTTCTCAAAGATAAAGCCCCCAAAGTAACTCCTTGGTAGATTTTTACATTGTTTCCGATTACAGATGTCTCACCGATAACAACTCCAGTGCCATGGTCGATAAAGAAACTCTCGCCAATCTTTGCTTTAGGGTTAATATCAATACCAGTTAAACGATGAGCATACTCACTCATCATTCTCGGAATGACTTCAACCCCTATTTGATCTAACATGTTTGCGATTCGATAAACAGTTATAGCAAATAAACCTGGATAAGAAAGAATGATTTGATCATGATTATAAGCAGAGGGATCATTATCAAAGTGCGCTTTTGCATCTTTATAGACCAACTCTCTGATTACAGGTATTTTTTTAATAAAATCAACACAAAGAACACATGATTTTTGTTCTAACTGTTTTGATTTTTCAGCATCTGCTAAATATAATAAAGAGTACTTTATCTGCTTTTTTAATAATCTATGCAATTTAATTACTAATTTCTTTGTATGGGTTTCAGTTGGCAACTCATTAAGATTCTTGGTTGAGAAATAGCCAGGAAAGATTATTTCTCTAGTTAGTTCGACAATTTTTTCAACTTCTTTTACTTCAGGAATTTTACATGAACAATGGTCTTTTTTTATGATAACATTTTGATAGGATTCAATTATACCTTGAATAGGTTTGGTTAGTTTCAAAATTACCACCTCAGTATTAATTATATCACTTATCAGTTGAACCTGGCAGTTAATTGCATAAATAATATTTATAAATAAGCTTTAGTTGAACATTAAAATATTTGGGAAGAAGATTAGCAAAATTCCAATGATCGCCATAATCAAACCACCGATGAGGTGAGAATATTTTGTGTATTTATTAGAAATACCAGTGACTTTAAATGTAAGCATAGCTATTGAGAATACAATTAGATCATCTAGTAAAAAAAAGAGAACATAAACAGATACATAGCCTAAATAAGCAACCTGACTTAAATCGTTATAAGCAAGAATCTGGGTATAAAGCAAAGGTAAGCCAGCTGAACAGGCTAACTCTATTAAGTTTACTGTGACAGCTAAAGCAATAATTCCAATTAATGCTAAAGGCAAACTTTTCGTTTTTACTATGTTTTTGATGCGGTTTAGAATTCTCTCTCTTTGAGGTTTTTCAGTAACATTGCACCCGTCATCTACCTTTAAACTTTTTATGTAATTGATAATATTGTAAATTCCAAAGCCAACTGCAAAAGTACCGATAATATATCTAAACCAAGCAATCAAACTAAGTTTTAAAGCTATTTGAAGCCAAGACATCATAATCAAGAAATAAACAAAAGCACTTGTAAACAAAAAGACAATTCCTAGAATCCACATTCTTTTTCGGTCTTTATTATTAATCAATAGTGTTATCAAGAATAGTAAAACCCACATTGCACAAGGATTGAATCCATCAACCAAACCAATTACTATAGCTCCAAGAAGCAATGAAAAACCCTCAAGATTAACTTGTCCGATAATTGGGATATTGATGGTATCTCTGATTAAAACATCAAAATCACTGGTTCTTATCGCTTCATTATTGATGATTTTATCAACAACATCAACAAAATCATTTTCTGAATATCTAATTATCGTGTTTTCTATATCTACTTTTGTTTGCTCGTTGAAACCAATAAAAGCAATTCCTCCGATTACAGTGTAAGGAGTCAAAGCACTTTTATCCTGGAAAGCATTCTTTACAGACTCAAATAACTCAAAGTTTTCACTCGAGTTAGTTATCTCGTATTTGATAATATTGATATTCTCATAATCTAGTTCTTCTAGGTAAACTTCTAGCAAGTTGCAGTGATAACAATAAATATCATGAAAGAAATAGATATTGATTTGATTTTTTGCTTTGACTATATTAAAAGATAGATTAGAGAGAATTAAGATAAGGAATGTTATAAGGTATAATCTTGGTTTCATTAAGTTTTCCTCAAAATGTTTATCGACTATATTCTAGCCATAAATTATCGCGTTTGGTTTAGAATAATATCTTTGATACTTTTAATTAAGATCTTTACTTCATCAATTGTATTTAAATGTGACAAAGAAATTCTTATTGATGTTTCAGCTAACTCTATTGACCCACTTAAGCGTTTAATTGTTAAAGACATCGGTCTATCAGATGAACAAGCAGTGGTAGTTGAAACATAGATTTCTTTCTCAGACAATAATTTGTGAAGCTTGGTCGCTAATATATCTAAGAAAGAAACATTGACAATTTGCTCAATTGAGTGAGAGTTTGAGTTGATAACTACATTATCAATTAATCGTAGATTACTAAGTAAATAATCATGTAATACTTTAATCTTTTTAAGTTTTTCATCAAAGTTTTTATATGCGCTATCTAAGGCATTCTTAATTGATAGTATCAAAGGTAAAGCTGGTGTACCAGCGCGGTATTTTGAGAATGATTTTCCCCCATGGATTTGCTGGGTTAACACAACGTTATTTCTAACGAAAAGACCGCCAATACCCTTTAAACCATAGAATTTATGCGCTGAGAATGATATTAAGTCAACTGTAGAAAAATTAAGATTCACTTTACCGATTGCTTGGGTCATGTCAGAATGGAATATTGCATTTGGATATTCTTTAATAATCTTTGAAATCGAATCGATATCTTGAGTTATTCCAGTTTCTGAATTAACTGCACCAATCGTTACTAAAACAGTATCAGCAGTTAACAATTGTTTTAGTTCCTCTAAATCGACTAATCCTTCATCATCGATATCTAAAACATCGATTTGATAACCTTTTTTTGCTAGATAATTTAAGCAACTAGTGATGCTTGAATGCTCAAAAGGAGAGGTTATTATTTTTTTACCTTGGGTAAATCTAGCTTCAGCTATGCCTTTAATCGCTAAATTGTTCGATTCAGTAGCCCCTGAAGTAAAAACAATATCATAATCCTTTAATCCAAGCGTGTTTTTAATGGAATTACTAGCTTCAAATAATTTTATAGTAGCCTCTTTGCCAAATTTGTGAAGTGAATTTGAATTAGCAAATAATTCTTCATTATCAATCACAAATTGTTTTATAACATGGCTATTGGCTTTTGTAGTTGCACTATGATCAAAATATATCACTTCTACCACTTCTTTCTCTTAATCGATGAAATGAATTGCTTCTTTGTCTAAACCTAAAGCAGATTCATGGACCAATTCTTGAATAGTTGGATGAGCAAAAACTGTCTCTTTAATATCATCTGCAGTTAAGTTATTTTTAATTGCTATGGTATAACTTGCAATAAGATTCTCTGCTTCCTTACCAAATATCATTGCTCCAATAAGTTTTTTTGTTTGAGTGTTTCGTAAAAGTTTAATATAGCCTGTTTCACTGTCAAGTATCAATGCTTTTCCATTTGCAGAATAGGGCACTTTAACAACATCGTATTCAATATTAGACTCTTTGCAAAACTCTTCAGATAAACCAACATTTGCTATTGTTGGGGATGTAAATATAACTGCTGGAATAACAAAATAATCCATCTCTTTTTCAATTCCAAGAATATTATTAACAGCTACTAAACCTTGATGACTTGCTACATGGGCTAATTGTAAAATATTAGTAACATCCCCGATAGCATAGATGTTTGAAACATTTGTTTTCATCATTGAATTAACCTTTATACCAGAAACTTCACTAAATTCGATGTTGGTGTTTTCTAGACCTAAATTATCGATGTTTGGTTTTCTGCCAACTGCTTCTAAAACAAATTCTGATTCTATTTGCTCTGGTTTATCTTTTCTAATAAACATCACTCTTAGTAAATCATCTTCTTCAACTACTTCTTTGACAGCACTTGAAGTGTATATATCTATATTTAGTTGCTTTGCAAATCTAATCAATCGCATTGCTAATTCTTTATCTATACCAGGTAAAATTCTTGGCAAGAATTCAACGACATTGACTTTAACTCCTAAGTTGGCATAGATAAAAGCAAACTCCATACCGATAATGCCACCACCAATAACAGTCATCGATTTAGGCAGATGAGTATTGTTAAGTAATTTTTCTGAATCAAATACATTCTTTGAGTCTAAACCTTTAATAGGTAAATGCTTGGTTTTTGAACCAGTCGCAATGATTATATCCTTTGCATTGATCAAAACGGTTTTATCATTAGATACCTCAACAGTATAATCATTGATAAACCTAGCGTGACCTTTAATTGTTTGAACTCCATATTTATCTAAAAGGTAAGTTATTCCGTTAACGAGTTTATCGGTAATTAAATTCTTGTTCTCGATAATCTTGCCTAAATCAACACTTAGATTATCAACGTTTATACCTTTATCTTTTGCTGTTAAAATATCGTGATATAGCTCAGCATTTTTAATTAATGCTTTGGTTGGAATACAGCCTTCATTCAAGCAGGTTCCACCAATCCATAGCTTTTCGATAAGAATAACTTTCTTTCCTTTTTTTGCTGCATATATTGCACTTACATAGCCTCCAGGCCCACCGCCAATAATTAACAAATCAGTTTTGATTGAATCCATTGTTTCTGCCCTCCTACCAATCAAAATTATAACAGTTTTTTTGTCTATTTACAAGACAAACCCAACAAGAACAATTAGCACTCTAGACTTGACAGTGCTAATTGTTTGAGTTATAATATAATTGATTTAAAATGGAGGTAAAAATTATGGTATATCAGCAACCACCTGAGTATTCAAATGACGAATCAATCTTAGAAAAATTTGGTCGAAATATCAATGAACAAGTTAAGAATGGTAAAATCGATCCAGTCATTGGAAGAGACGAAGAAATTAGAAGAATTATTAAAATACTATCAAGAAGAACTAAAAACAACCCAGTTCTTATCGGTGAACCAGGCGTTGGTAAAACTGCGATAATCGAAGGTTTAGCAATTAGAATCGTTGAAAGAGATGTACCTTCAGGACTCAATGATAAAATTATCTATGAACTTGATTTAGCAGCCTTAGTAGCCGGGGCAAAGTATCGCGGTGAGTTTGAAGAGAGATTAAAAGCTGTACTAAATAAGATTAAAGCATCAAATGGTCAAATTATCATGTTTATCGATGAGATACATATGATCGTTGGAGCTGGAAAAACTGAAGGAGCTATGGATGCTTCTAATATGCTAAAGCCTATGCTAGCTAGAGGAGAACTACATTGCATAGGCGCAACTACTCTTAATGAATACCGACAATATATCGAAAAGGATAACGCTTTAGAAAGACGACTTCAAAAAGTTTTGATTAATGAACCAAGTATTGAAGATACCATCTCTATTTTACGAGGTTTAAAAGAAAAGTTTGAGACTCATCATGGAGTTCATATTCATGATGAAGCAATAATTGCTGCTAGCGTACTCTCTGAAAGATATATCACAGATCGCTTCTTACCGGATAAAGCTATTGACTTGATAGATGAAGCAAGTGCTTCAATTCGCATGGAAATTGATTCAATGCCGGCTGAGTTAGATGATATCACCCGTAAACTAATGCAACTTGAGATAGAAAAGAGAGCTTTAGAAAAAGAAACAGATCAAAGTTCAAAACAGAGATTAGAAACACTTAAAGAAGAGTTAAAGCAATTAAAAAAATCTGAAAAACAAGTTAGAGACATTTGGGAAAAAGAGAAAAGTGAACTTGATGAAGTTAAAATCCATAAGTCAAAACTGGATCAACTAAAAGCAGAGTTGCAAAACGCTTATAACAATTCAGATTATTCAAAAGCAGCTGAATTACAATACTCATTAATCCCCTCTTTAGAAATCAAGATTCAAGAGATAACTAACAGTGCAAATCATAGATTGATATCAGAAACAGTAAATGAATCAGATATCGCTGAAGTTGTCTCTAAATGGACTGGTATCCCTGTATCGAAATTAATGCAAGGTGACAAAGACAAATTATTAAATCTATCTGATAATCTAAAAAATAGAGTGATCGGTCAAGACCAAGCGATCGAATTGATTTCAGATGCAATAATTAGACAAAGAGCTGGTATTAAAAACGAAAATAGACCGATTGGAACATTCATGTTTTTAGGACCCACTGGTGTAGGTAAAACTGAATTAGCTAAGTCATTAGCAGAACAGTTATTTGCCAATGATAATCAAATAGTAAGAATTGATATGTCAGAGTACATGGAAAGATTCTCAGTATCAAGACTTATCGGAGCTCCACCGGGATATGTTGGTTATGAACAAGGTGGTCAACTTACAGAGGCTGTAAGAAGAAAACCTTACTCTATTGTTTTATTTGATGAAATCGAGAAAGCACATTCAGAAGTTTTCAATATCTTATTACAAATTCTTGATGATGGAAGATTAACTGATAATCAAGGGCGTGTAATTGATTTTCGCAATACGATAATCATAATGACTTCAAATATTGGCTCAGGTTATCTAATCGATGATGTCGAGCGAGCAAAAGATAAAGTGATGGAATTAGTTAGAAGCACTTTTAAACCCGAGTTTATCAACCGAATCGATGAGATAATCATCTTTAATGCTCTTGGTAAAGAGGTGCAAAAAAGAATAGTTGAGAAAATGCTAAAAGAGCTTCAAACTAGACTTATTCAGCAAAAAATCTTTATTTCATTTACAGATGAAGTTAAGGAACTGATTCTTTTTGAAGCGTATGACCCAGCTTATGGTGCTAGACCAATAAAAAGATTTATTCAGCATCGTTTAGAATCAATGATTGCAAAAGCTATTATTTCATCACAGATTAGTCCGAATGTTGAATATATTTTAAGAGTCAAAGATAATAATTTTATTCTAATAAGCAAAGCATAGAAAAAGCGTCTTAGATGAGACGCTTTTTTATACAACTTTATCAACAAACAAATCTACCAACTCAGGATCAAAGGTTGAATCCTTCTCAGATTTTATATAGTTTATTGCTTTCTTTCTAGAGTTGTTGATAATCTTTAATCTTGAAAATGTTGCCAAAATTGCTACTAATCTCGATGCTAAGGGGATTTCTTTTCCCTTTAAACCAGCCGGATAACCACTGCCATCAAACTTTTCATGATGATAAAGAATTCCTAAAGCTACTTCATCGTAGTTATAGGCGGATAACATGATTTGATAACCTGCTTCAACATGCTTGCGATATTCCATCTCCTGTTGGTTATCAAAACTTCTCTCTGAAGAAAACACCTTATTATCAATCGAGATAACACCGATATTATAATATTTTGAAACGACATCTACTACGTGCATTTCATCCGGTAAAACATCTAAATATTTAAGCATTTTAAGAGCGTAATCATTTACCAAAGCAACAATTTCTTTTTCCAAAGGATGCTTTTTAAATAGTTTATCTTGAATGATATTTACCATATGGAGGCGGCTGTTTTTTAGGTTTAGTTTATTTTGATACATGTTAGATTCTGCCAAATTATGAATTTGTTTTATCGGTATATTTTTTGAGTTCTTTACAGCCATACCTAAACTTACAGAGACCTCTAGACCGTTTATCTCTTTATGTTTAAAAATCGATAAGAGCTTATTAACTAATTGCTTTGCTTGAGCTTCATTTGTTTTGGGAGAAACAAAAACAAATTCGTCACCACCTAATCTTGCGACGATACAATTATCACTTGCTTCTGCATTTAAAACTCTACCAACTGTTTTTAATAAATCATCACCTTTTTCATGCCCAAAAGCATCATTTATAACTTTTAACCCGTTGACATCAGCTAAGATAATAGCTAAGGGATAGTTTTTCTCATAGTCAATATCATTGATTTGCTTTTCATATGATCTCCGGTTTGGAAGAGAAGTAAGATGGTCATGGAGACTAAGAAAACGGATTTCTTCATCTTTGTTCTTGTTAACTGTAATATCTTGGAAAGTACCCCGTAACATAATAGGTCTTTTTAGTTCATCACTTTCAATCACACTACCTCTTAAAAGACACCAGATAAAATCATCCTTACTATTCGAAATCCTCATTTCAATATTAAAAAAACTATCTTCTCCTTGGAGATACTTTTCTAACTCTTCTTCTGTTTTGTCTTTATCTTCTGGATGTATTAAGCTAAAGACATCTGCAAATTTAACATGATTATTAGTAAAATCAGTGAAGTCAAGTAAGTCAAACCAGTTATCACTTAGGACTATATCGCCTGTTTTATAATTCCATTCCCAAGTAATAATTCCTGTTTCCTCAATTATATAGTTTACATTCTGCTTTTCTTGATTATATTTACTTGTGGCTAGTTTCAAGTCAGTTACATCATTAATCTGTACTATTAACTCTAATTCTTCATTTGAGTAGAAGCGATAGATATAGTAATGGTTGGTATTTCTATCATGGATTTCTTTTTCATAGACAGTTTTATTTAAAACACTAAAAATCTTTGTTTTCTCACTTTTGCTAAAAAAAGGAAATAACTCATCAAAACTCATGTAGATTAAATTCCTTTGATGTTTTGAAACAAAATCATTAAACTTCTTATTTGAAAAAATAAGTTTTCCTTCTTTCTTTTCAGGTATTGTCTGAAACACACCAATACCATCGTTCATATAAAGGATTAAATCTCGGTTTCTTCTTTGGATTTTTCTAAGTTGTTGGTTGCTTAGAATATTGTCAGAAAGTTCAAATAAAATAACATGTAGATATAGTTCATTGTCGACAAAATAGGGTATTGTTTGTAAAGAAGCACTTTTTAAAGTATCATCAAATAATTTAAACTTATAGTTAGTCGGTAAGTTTGGAGATTTAGTTTTTTCAATCTGCTCTACTCTTTTACGATAATAATCAAAGTAATTTTGATCAAGGAGTTTCTCGACATGAATCCCTTCTAAATCTGCTTTTCCTTTCGCTTTGAAAAAACTCACAGCTTGATAATTTGCTTTTATGATATGATGATTGTGATAGATTAAGACAGGGAAATCAAGATTATCGATAAAAGATGTATATCTATTGTCAATCATGTTCTTTTCTAATATGGCAATCTTTTCTTCGGTTATATCTTCAATGAATCCCTCAAGATAGATAGGATTGAAAAAGTTATCATAAACGACAAAACCTTTTTCTCTTACCCACCTCACCTCATTGGATTTTGTTACTATTTTGTATTCCTCATTAAAATCTTGATTATTCTCAATAACAGTTTTCCATTTTTCATATAAATAGTTTTTAAAATCGGGATGAATAAGATCATTGTATGAAATGACTTTATTATCGATAAGATCATCGTTGGCATAACCTAAGATTTTATAAGCATTTGTACTTAGGTATTTCATCGTCCAATCCTCATCAATCAGACAAGAGTATGCAAATCCTGAGTAGTTCTCAAGAATTCTTTTTGATAGTAATTCTTGATAGTTGTTTTGAGTCTTCTTCGTTTTAAAGAAACTTAGATATGCAATAATTGAAACAAAAGCGATAATTAAACCTATTAATGCTCCAACCAGATAATCTTGAACGTAAACAAAAAGGTTAATATAATGCAGCTTAACCTCTCCAATATGATAAACAATAGCCGAAAGCATTTTTATCATTGCACACCTCAAATCTATTAAGTAAATTCTATAATAAAAAAGATGTTTTTGCAAGGAAACATCTAATTATTTACGATTATTTATCTGTAATAGGTTCGAAAGACTGAATTTTAAGGGTTCATAAACTAATAAAACAGTTATCAAGTTGCTTGCAGCCATCATTATTTCAAATGGTAAATCAGCAATCAAGTACGGCCAAAATATGTGAATTCCTTGTTCGATCATTCTTGCAGGTAGATATAACCAGCCGTATACAAAACCAAAAATAACAGCTAATATTACTTGAGAATAGAAAGGTTTATTCCGAATCATTCTAGATACAACAGCAAGTAATAACCAACCAAATAACATTGGAATAAAATATAAAAGGTTTAAACTAGACATATACATGTTATCAAGCAAAACATATGCCACAATCATTGGGACAAGAATTCTATAAGGGAAGATAAAAGCATAAACCATGATTAATACAACAGTAAATTGAAATTGTGGAATTAGGATCAAAAACTGTTCTTGGACAAATAATATGGCGAGAAGCATCCCCGCAAGGGTGATGCTTCTTATCATATTTAACCTAGTAAGTTTCAAGTTTAAAACTATAGACCTTACCGTCTTCTAGTGGAGTTGAATCAACACCAGTCATAGCATAACTTCCATCAATATAAAAGGCTATATAGCCATTTGTGACAGAAGTTGCATCTAAGGTGTCAATTCCTACTAGATATCTACCGAAACTACCTTCATAGGAACAAGTCTCATCTTTTTGGCCAAATGCATCGGCGCAATAGACAGTGAAATTCGCTTGGAGTAGTTGCATGAGACTATCTTCTTCAGTAAAAGTTATTACTAAAGAATTCGATACATATTCAGTTTCAACTGCCTCTGTTAACGGATTGTCACCTGAGGTAATAATTTCAACAGTAATTTTAGTTTCAGTAACTGTTGAGGTTTCAGTAACTGTTGAGGATTCAGTAACTGTTGAGCTTCCAGTAACTGCCAAACTATCGGTGACTGTTGAGGTTTCGGTTGTGTTGGCGCTTTTTGTCGTAGTTTCCATAGTGCATGCACCAACAAAAACGACTGACAAGAATAGTAAAGAGCCCAGTACAATTCTTTTTAATGTCTTCATCTTTTAAATCTCCCTTAATGTATTTAATTAATTAGGTAGGTCTCCCGACTTATCTTCAACCTGCTCTTTTCCCTTCTCGCTAAAGCAATGGGTAAATCATTAAGAACAGTCAGAATCACGGTTGCTGGCACAGCTTGAGATTTACACTCAATTCCCTGTTATGCACCTAAGTAATTAGCCAATATTCAATTTTTAGTTAAATCTTTTATTTCTTCATCTAGAATTTTAAGAAATCTTGCAACATGTAATCCATCACATAGACCGTGATGTGCAGCAATTGATAGAGGTATTTTGTAAATATTGTTTTCTAATCGATATTTTCCAAAAGTTACTCTAGGAAAACTATCTGGATTAGCTGTATCAATTGGATGTGTTACCGATTGAAAACTTATCCAAGGCAAAGAAGATATGAAAATCAAATCATCTTTAGATTCATCATCTTCTAGGTTATCACCTTTTTTGGCAATGTCAATACTATTTTTTACATTTTTAATGAATTCATTAAAACTATCAGTGAAATCCGTATTGCAAAAAACATAGTTATCTTCATCATTTAAAACCGTATAACTTGGATGGACAACATCGTGCAAAATTACGGTATCTTCTCTAATTCTGTACTTAAATTCATCGATTTGATTGATGGCTTTCATTACAACATATAAGAAACTAGAAAAGAAACTTAGTTCTTTGCTTTTAATGTATTTAATCAGCAAAGAAATATCGATATCTACATTAATGGAAAACAATGGGTATTGATAATTCTTATAATACTCATAATATTTTTTTCTGTTCCATTTAGAGATATCGATAGTTTTCATTTTGCTTCTCCGTTTTCTTCTTCTAGAGGCATTATCAATTCTTTTAGCTCATTAATTTTGCTTTCAAGACGCTTTACTAGACGAATTGCGATGAAAATTGCAAAAGCAATAATCAAAAAATCCAAAAGGTTGCTTAAAAAGTTTCCATAAGTCAATAAAACTGCATCTTCACTCAAAACTAGATTACCAGTGTCTGAATCATAGATAGCACTACCTCTTAGAACGATGTAAAGATTAGATAAATCAGCTTTAAAAAGTAAAGAAATTAATGGATTAATTATATCATTGACCAAACTTCTAACTATAGCATTAAAAGCAGTCCCGATAATTAGACCTACAGCTAAATCCAAAGCATTTCCTTTGGCAATAAAAGCACGAAAGTCCTTAAAAAAATCCTTCATAGCAATTAATCTAGAGGACTAAAATTCTCTTTTGTTACTCCGCATTCTGGGCAAACCCAATCCTCAGGTATGTCTTCAAAAGCTGTTCCTGGCTCAATTCCACCATCTGGATCCCCTAATTCAGGATCATAAATCCATCCGCAGATATCACATACATATTTCATAAACTATCCTCCTTGTTTTTTTTATATAATCATTATATCAAATTTTATACGTTTTTGTATACCGAAAACAAAAAACTTAAATATAAAAAAATCTCCAATCACATTTATGCAATTAGCAAAAGATACATTGCATATCTATCAATTATGATTGGAGACATTTCTTTATATTATTAAGTTATCAATACATGCCTTGAGGCATCTGTGGTTCTTCTTTTTCTTTAATATTTGCAACTGCAACTTCAGAAGTTATAAAGAGACTAGCTATTGATGCGGCATTCAAGATTGCAGATCTAGTAACCTTAGTTGGATCAACAATTCCTGCCTTATACATATCTACCCATTCCCCTGTTTTAGCATTGAATCCAATATTCTTTTCCGCTTTTTTCTGTAACTCAACTATTTCTAATGCATCATATCCTGAGTTATCAGCAATTTGCATAATTGGTGTTAAAAGACTTTCAACGACGACATTAATGCCTTTTTGAACATCGACAACTTCAGATTTTAACTCTTCTTTAATCTCATTATAGATTTCAACTAAAGCTGCTCCACCACCGATAACAATACCTTCTTCAACAGCAGCTTTTGTAGCATTCAACGCATCTTCAATTTTTAACTTCTTTTCTTTTAGTTCAGATTCTGTAGTTGCTCCTACTTTAATAACTGCTACACCATTGGTAAGTTTTCCTAGTCTTTCATTATATTTCTTCTTGTCATACTCACTATCTGATTGAGCAATTCTTGATTTTATCTCTTCGATTCTTGCTTTAAGGGCATCTTTATTTCCTTGACCATCCATAATTGTTGTATTGTCTTTAGTAATGACAACTTTTTTTGCTAAACCTAAATCTACAATCTTGATATCTTTGATTTCTTGGTTTAAATCTTTAGCATAGAATTTCGCTTTAGTTAAAGTAGCTATATCCTCTAAAATCTCTTTTCTATTGTCACCAAAACCAGGTGCTTTAGTAGCCACTACATTAAATGTACCTCTTAACTTATTGACGATTAATGTTGATACTACTTCATTTTCAATATCATCAGCTATAATCAATAAAGGTTTAGAACTTTGAACGATTTCTTCAAGTAAAGGCAAGATTTCCTTGATGCTGTTAATTTTTTGGTCAGTTACAAGAATATAAGGGTTTTCTAAAACAACTTCCATTTTTTCTCTATCAGTTACCATATAAGGTGAAACATAACCCTTGTCATATTGCATACCTTCAACTACTTCAAGATAGGTATCAAAGCCTTTAGACTCATCAACAGAGATAACACCATCTCTACTGACCTTAGCCATTGCTTTAGAGATAATCTCACCGACTTCAACCATACCTGAAGAGATGGTTGCTACAGAGGCGATATCTTCATCGGTTTCAATCTTATGGGTTCTAGCTAACAAACGTTTAGAAACCTCTTTTGCTGCTATTTCCATACCTTCTCTCATAAACACAGGATTAGAACCCTTATTTACATGAGCGATTCCCTTATGAATCATTGATTGAGTTAAGACAGTTGCTGATGTTGTGCCATCGCCTGCTACATCATTGGTTTTGTTAGCTGCTTCATATACCAATTTAGCTCCCATATTCTCAAAAACATTAGTCAGCTCGATTTCTTTTGCAATCGTAACACCATCATTTGTTATTAAAGGTGACCCATAACTTTTGTCTAAAACAACATTTCTTCCTTTTGGTCCTAATGTAACCTTGACAGCATCAGCTAACTTGTCCACACCCCTAAGCATAGCATCTCTAGCTTCTTTTGCATATTTGATTTCTTTTGCCATTTTTCTCACTCCTTGATAATTGCTAGAATATCTTTTTCAGCAATAATTAGATATTCTTCTTCGTCAATTTTGATTTCTGTTGTTGAATACTTCTTGTAAACAACTTTGTCGCCAATTTTAACTTCAGGAACTTTTCTCTTCCCGTCAATTAACAACCCTTCCCCAACAGCAACCACCATTGCAAAATCTGGAGTTTCTTTTTGATCTCCAGTTAGAATAATCCCACTAGCAGTTTTCTTTTCAGTTTTTTCTTTTTTAAGAACGATATTTTCATGCAGTGGTTTTAACATAAGTAAATCATCCCTTTCATTAGATTATTAGCACTTTGATTAGTTGAGTGCTAATAATATTATATCACATCTTACTAAACTGTCAATATTTTCAAATCGATTTTTTTAGATAAAATTTAAACATAGGAAAATTCATTGGAAAAATCTAATTTTTCGGTATATTATAAAAAAAACAATCAATATTTAGTTAAATAATCTCTTTTTATGTTATATTTGTGTATAATAAAGATAGGAGTTTATTATGAGCATTTTCTTATGGTTTATTTATCTTTTTCTTGGTGTTGTGATACTTGGTCCTTTATTTCAGGGTGACCTTTTTAAGGTTAATAATCGCTATCATAACTTTAGATATGTAAGTTACGTTTTGCTTTTATGGTGGCTAATAGACTTTTTTAGACTTGTAAGTGAAGATTCCTATACAATTTACTTTCTTTCCTTATTGATATTTCCAGTTGTTATGCTTTTTACAATCACTCTTTATTTAGCAATCTCAAAAGTTTTCAATAAACAGATAAAACCACTAGTCTTAATATTATTATGGCTTATTTTCATTGCAAACTTAATATTATCATTGACTAATCATATACATCAACTACTAGTTATTCTTCCAATAAGTGACAATATAAGTTTAGAAATTTTTATAAATGCTCCTTTAGGCATCTTCTTTTACATTCATACATTAATTAGTTATGCTTTGCTTATAGTTATTATTTATCGAATAATTGGACGATTAATCAATCGTCTCAAGCATCGTTCTGATTTGTTTCCTCTTATTTTCATATCAGTTGCTATTATCATTGGAATAATCTTAAATATCATTCATATTTTTGTCAATACCTTTACTATCGATCCAACTCTGATTACGATAATTGTATTTTTAACTACTCTTTACTATGTTTTCTATATTCGTGATTTAAAACTAATTCTTGGTTTAAATCGAAACAGATTTATTTTAGATCATCTAAGAGAGAAGTACTTGATTGTCAATGAAGCTGGTTTTATAGTTGACGCCTCAAAAGAATTCATTAACTCTTTTGATGTCGATATTAATTTCGATGTTCACTATCAAGAACTTTTGGAAATTATTGAGAAAAAAGCTGTTTTATTTAAAGAAAGCCATGAGATAACTGGAGATTTTAAAGAAGATATTATGTACTTCAATTTCCTTGAAAAACCGATTCATTTGCCATTCTTTAAAAAATCAGGAACTTTCTATTTATTCTTTGATCAAACTGCAAATCTTAAGTATATTAATGATATGAACTATGTAAAAACTCATGATTTAATGACTAAGGTTTACAACCGAAACTTTCTAGAGGATATTCGCAATAAACTAGATGATGAACTTGTTAATTACCACATTGTTTTGTTAGATTTAGATGGCTTAAAACTTTTTAATGATTATCTAGGGCATGATAAAGGTGATGATTTGTTAATGCGCTTTGCTTCTGAGTTAAAGCAGATTTGCAAAGATGAGAATACCTATGTAATAAGATTGGGTGGAGATGAATTTTTAATACTAGCAATCGAAAAAAATCAATCTTTTATCGATTCGGTTTTAGAGAAACTAAAGCTTATTAATTCAGACAAATCATTTTTAGAGTCTTTTCAGTTCTCATATGCAATTTCAGCTTCTAGTAAAGAGCTCAACACAATGAAGAAGGTTTTAGAAGAGGCTGATAGGTTGATGTACACGATGAAACAAAGCAAGTTAAACTATAAAAGAGAACTTAAAAGAGTTTTAAAGGAATATAGAAAAAGATAGAAATCTTTCGATTATAAAAAAACATGCGTCGCTAAACACATGTTTACAATAATCGATTAGATTAAAAACTACTGAATTAATTTATCACTAAAGTTTAAAGAAAATCTACTTAGAAATTCTTTAAACTTTTTTTAAATTTGTAATAAATAAATCAATTCATCAAAATACTTTCCGTTTGAAAATACTTTATCAGGCATAGTGCCTACTTTCTTGAATCCAAGACTTTCATAGAGTTTTATTGCATTTAAATTATCAGCTCTAACCTCTAGATATATGTTCTTAATTTCTGCGGTAATTCTCGCATAATTAATAGTATGTTCTAACATATGGCGTCCTACACCTTTGTGCCAAAAATCTTTCAAAACACTGATTCCAAGATCGACATTATGCTTGGTTTTTTTTGTATGGTGACCCATTATCCCACAATCAGCAACAACTTTACCATTGACAAGACCGATAAAAAATTTGGTAGTGATTGATGTATTTGCTTTTTCTAAAAAAGCTTTTTCTTCTTCTAAAGTTTTATGTAATCCTGTTTCATCTAGTAATAAAAAGTCAGTCTCAGAACCGATTTGTTTTAGCAAGTTTAGGATTTCTTCTGCATTTTCTGGTTTTGCTTCTTGAATATCTAAAATGCTATTGTCTTTTAAAAATTTCATTTAATATTGGTCCAAAACATAAATGTTTCGGATTGCCTCCTTTCAAAATAATTTATTCTATAAAGAACATCGGAATATAAAAATCCCATCTTTTTAGATTCATATTTATTATAAACTATCAACAAAAAAATTTCAAATATCAAATAAAAAGCGTTGGGATCAACGCCTAAAATTATTTTTCGTTATTAATATTTAAGTTTCTATTATACTCTAAACACCATTTGATAATATTCACTTCCTCAATCGGCTTTGCGATATAGTATCCTTGTATATAATCACAGCCTAACTCAGAAACAATATCAAAGACTTCCTTGGTTTCAATACCTTCAGCTACTATCTGTAGATTTAATTGATGAGCTAGTTTTACAGTTGAACTCACAATTTCATATACCGATTTGTTTTCAGCGATATTTGACATAAAGTATCTATCAATTTTTAATATATCAATTGAAAATTGACAGAGATAAGTCAAAGATGAGTATCCTTTTCCAAAATCATCTATAGCAAATTTAAATCCTGCATTCTTTAGCATAGAGATGGTTTCTTTACTTTGTTCTACTTCCTTAAGCAAAATGGTTTCCGTCACTTCAAAAATAATGTAACTTGGATCAGCCTCTTCCTCTCTTAATATTTGCATTACATGGTTATAGAAATTTGGATCATAAAGATTCTTGACAGATAAATTGATTGAGCAATTAAAAGTTAAGCCGTTTTCTTTAAAACTCTTTTGTTTTCTCATCACCTCTCTTATTACCCAAGAAGTCATAGGATGAATTAACTGAGTTGATTCTACTAAAGGAATAAAATCATTTGGCATAATAAGCCCATGCATTTTACTATTCCATCTAATCAATGCCTCTAAACCCATAATACTGCCAGTTTTTGAGTTGATTAGTGGTTGATAAACCAAATAAGTTTCATGTCCTTTTAAAGCGCCAGAGAAAAGCCCTAAAAGATTAAAATTAAACTTATTATCAAGCATCGCTTTATCAAACAAGACATAAGGAAGGTTATTTTTCTTTGCATGGCCAGCCAGTTTATCTGAATCACGAAACATAACTAAAGATTTGCAATCCTTGAAATTACTTATTTCAGTTACTCCGATTGAATAATCAATATATATCTTAATCTTATCTATTTCCAGTTCATTGATAAGTGATTGAGAAATCAATTTTGAGTCTTCAATTAAATCTTTTGAAGGGAAGACAATCCAAAGCTTTTCTGAATCAGCTTGAATAATAACTGTTTTTTCTGGGAAAGCTTCACTTAGTTTTTGATATAATTGATAGATGACTTTGTTGTAAATCTCTGTCCCCAACACTTCATAGATACTAGTTTTATTATTTATTAAAACAGTTGATAACAAGCATTTTCCTTCGATATGAAAATCATCCATTTTTAATAAATAATTGATATTTGGTATATTTGTTTCCACATTATAAGCAAATAATCTTTCATTTGCTAGGTTTAACTTTCTCAGTCTATCAGCAAAAAAACCACTTAAACCACCAATTGAAAGAAATACTAGGAGTCGATAAAACCAATTGATAAATAATTGGTCTTCATCTAAAAACACATCAATCGGCATCAAAGGACCTAATAGTATTCCGCCAACTAAAGCAACAAGTAACCCAAACTTTAAACCAAAAAATATCCCGGCAATTAAAATGGGGATATACATCGTATGTGAGTAAACATACTTGATACCCCCGGTATAGTAAACAAATAGGTAAATTAAAGGTAGAGCAAGAATGACAAAAACAGTCAATATATGCTTATAAAACCTTAGAACAAATCTTTTAATTTCCTTCATAAAAATCCTCTTCTATTAGGTTTATTATAATACTTAATATTTATTTATTCAATTGAGTTACTAAAAAAAATAAAATATAGTTATACTACAAAAGAAAAAGGCTTTTTAATCAAGCCTTAATCACTATATATTCTCGCTTCTTCAATACTATTCATAACGCGTAATGCACCTTCAACAAGAGCGCGCATTTCACCTTCACCTGGATATACTTTAATCGGTAAAACAGGGTCGATATGCTCTTTAAGATAGTTGATGAAGTATTTACTATAAGCAATACCTCCAGTAATCAAAATACCATCGATGTTGCCCTTGCAAACAAAATACATTGCACCAATTTCTTTGATAACATTGTAAGCCATAGCTTCATAAACTAATTTTGCTTCACTATCACCATCTAACACCATGTTTTCTACTTCTCTTGCATCTGTAGTACCAAGGTATGAAGCTAAACCGCCTCCACCCACAAGAAGTTTCTTCACTTCTTCTTTCGTATAATCTCCACTAAAACAGATATCTACTAAAGGATAAGTAGGGATTGTTCCAGTTCTCTCAGGAGAAAAAGGACCATCTCCACCTAAAGCATTATTGCAATCTACAACCCTGCCTTGTTTATGAAGACCAACACTTATTCCACCGCCTAAATGGGCGACTATAACATTGATTTTATCATAGGGTTTCTTGATTTCATCAGCAAAGCGCATCGCAATAGCTTTTTGGTTCAAAGCGTGAAATAATGATCTTCTCTTTATCAATTTCTGTCCACTAATTCTAGCGATATCTTCAAATTCATCGATACAGACAGGATTGACTATAAATGCTGGTTTATCATATTTACTAGCAAACTCATCAGCTAACAGCGCTCCAAGATTTGATGCGTGAGAACCATATCTTAAATACTTTAAGTCATCGATCATATCAGAAGTTACTCGATATGTTCCGCCATTCTTAAGTGGTTTCATCATTCCACCTCTACCAACAAATACATCTATCTGGGAAAGATGATAATCTTGACTTTCTAGAAACTCAAGAATAACTTCTTTTCTGAAATCAAGTTGATCAATAATTGTATTGTATGGACTCAAATCTTTAATAGAATGTCTTAGCGTCTTTTCTTTAATATGCTTATCATTTAAATAAAGTGCAACTTTTGTAGAAGTTGAACCTGGATTAATTACTAGGATTAGATAGTCCTTCATGATTTAACACCGCCAATATAATAGAGTTTAGTTTTGCTTCTGCGTTATCTGCTCTTGAAGTTAAAACAATCGGAACTTTTGCTCCTAAGATTAAACCTGCTGATTTACCTTGAGCTAAAAATACGCTGGTCTTGTAAAAAATATTCCCACCGTCTAAATTAGGAAAAACCAGAATATCACAATCACCACCGACTATACTAGTGATTCCTTTATGTTCACATGATTCTTTTGAAACGAGGTTATCAACAGCAAATGGTCCATCGATATAAAAATCAATATCCTTATCTTTATAGTAGTTTACAATCGCTAAGGCATCTAAAGTAGATTGAATTTTCGGATTTACTTTTTCAACTGCTGAAACTAGTCCTACCTTAGGCTTAGTATATCCTAAAGACTTCGCTAATTTAACAGCTGTTTCAATAATCAATATCTTTTGTTCTACATCAGGAGAAATATTCATCGCTCCATCAGTTGCAAATAGTACGCGATCAAATTGAGGATAACTTACTATTCCAACATGGCTTAAAAGCTTTGCATCTTTAATCCCATACTCACTATTAACAACACCTTTTAAAAGAACCTTTGTGTCAATCAAACCTTTCATTAAGATATCTACTTCTTTGTTATTAACCATATCTAAAGCTATTTTTGTAGCTAAGTCAGCATCTAAACAATTGATTACTTGGTAAGGTTTCTTTAAAGAGTACTCTTTAATAAGTTCAAGTATTTTGCTTTCATCTCCGATTAAAATCGGTTCAATGATTGATAGTTCATGAGCATGCTTAACAGATTCAATTACATGGTCATCATGAGCATAGACAACAGCCATTCTTTTTAGGTTGACCTTCTTTGCTAAAACTCTCAATTCATCAACAGACTTAAGCATATTTAACTCCTAAGTTCTTAATAAATTCCTTACCTTTTTCAAGTGCTAACATATTTATTTCAATTAAATCAGCTTTTCTTTCACCAAAAACCTTCTTAATTATCGAGTGAATCGTCTCATCAGAGAATAGCTTAGTTAATTCAAGGTAAGCCCCTAACATCACAATGTTGGCTACTTTAATATTTCCAAGTTCTATTGCAATATCATTAACAGGAATACCAACAACTATACAGTTGTCTTCAAGAACTTCGTTATCAACCAAAGATGAATTATAAAGAATCAATCCATCCTTAACCATGTGCTTTCTGAATTTTTCCAGAGATGGCAAGTTAAAAGCTACTAGATGATCAGCGTTCTTAAAGACTGGTGAATTGATTTGAATATCAGAAATAATTACTGCACAATTGGCTGTTCCTCCCCTTGTTTCAGGCCCATAAGAGGGAAACCATAAACCGAACAATTCATCTTTTGTAGCACTGTAAGCAAGAATCTGGCCGAAAAGCATAACTCCTTGACCACCAAAACCAGCGACCTTAATATTACTTGTCTTAGGCATTATGATCACCTTTATCCTTAAAAATCTTCAATGGGAAAACCGGTAACATCTTCTCTTTTGCCCAATTCATCGAGTCGATTGGTTTCATGCCCCAGTTAACTGGGCATGTTGATATAACTTCTATCATAGTAAAACCTCTGTTTTCTACTTGATACTTAAAAGCTTTCTTAATCGCTTTTTTAGCGTTAATAACACCTTTAGGATCAAAAACAGCTACTCTTTCTAAATATGCTACTCCATCTATACTTGAAAACATTTCACTGATTTTAATTGGGGTACCATGATGCAATGCATCTCTTCCATCTTGAGAAGTAGTGGTTTTTTGACCGATTAATGAAGTTGGAGCCATTTGACCACCAGTCATTCCATAAATAGCATTATTGATAAATATTACAGTAATGTTTTCTCCTCTATTTGCTGCATGGATAGTTTCAGCAATCCCAATACTTGCTAAGTCTCCATCTCCTTGATAAGTGAAAACAATATTCTCTGGCAAAACTCTTTTTATCCCTGTAGCTAATGCACATGCTCTTCCATGTGGTGCTTGTTGAGCATCACAATTAAAGAATTGATAAGAAAAGACCGAACAGCCAACAGAAGCTATCGCGATTGATCTGTCTAAAATGCCTAACTCCACCAATGCTTCAGCTACTAATTTATGGACTATACCATGCGTACATCCCGGACAATATGTTAGTGGTGTATCTGTTAAACCTTGTGATTTTTCATATTTAACTTCAAACATTTATTTCACCACCTTTTTATCAAAATTCTTAATTGCATCAACTATTTCTTCTGGGTCAGGAACCATTCCGCCTGCACGTCCGAAGAAACCAACTCTTTTTCTACCATTATTAGCAATTAAAACATCATCAAGCATTTGTCCCATACTGAGTTCACAACACAATATTCCCTTTGTTGACTCAGGAATTAAATCAAAAGCAACTTCAGGATAAGGAAAGAGACTAATTGGTCTTATCATACCGACCTCTATCCCGATTTCTTTCAACATTTCAATGCTTGAACGACAAATTCTTGCCATAGTACCATAAGCGACGATAACATACTCTGGATTTTCGAAGTTGATTAATTCATATCTTGTTTCATTCTTTTTGACTTGCTTATATTTTTTTGCTAAATGAAAATTGTGTTGTTCAAGCAAAGCTGGATCTAAATGCAATGAATTAGCTACATTTCTTCTGCCAGGATGATCCTTTGTTCCCGTGGTAGCCCAATCCTTTGTTGGAATAAATCTTTCCTTAACCGGATGATCAAAATCCACTGATTCCATCATTTGCCCAATCAAACCATCTACTAAAACCATTACAGGGTTTCTATAGTAGTCAGCAATATCAAAAGCTTCTTTTAAAGTATCGATGGCTTCTTGGATACTTTCAGGTGCAAAAACAATAAGCTTATAATCACCATTTCCGCCACCTCTGGTAGCTTGATAATAGTCACCTTGTGAAGGTTGAATACCTCCCAAACCAGGACCTCCTCGCATAACAGATACAATCACACAAGGTAATTCTGCAGCACAAATATAAGAGATTCCTTCTTGTTTTAAAGCAATACCAGGGCTTGAACTTGAAGTCATTACTCTTTTGCCAGCACCAGCAGCTCCATAAACCATATTAATAGCCGAAACCTCTGATTCAGCTTGCAAGAATACTCTGCCATTAGCTAACATATGTTTTGACAAATATTCAGGTATCTCATTTTGAGGGGTTATCGGATAACCATAAAATGCATCCACTCCTCCTTTAATAGCAGCTAAAGCAATTGCTTCGTTGCCCTTCATCAATACTTTTGCCATTATTTGTTCACCTCGACTTTAATAACAGAATCTGGACACATCATCGCACAAAAAGCACAACCAATACATTTATCAGGGTCTGAAACTCTGATTAGGTTATAGCCTGCTTTGTTTAATGATTTCATGTCTTGGTAAAGAATATGTGTCGGACAGTATTCAACACATAAGCCGCAACCTTTACATAGTTCATCGTTAAATGTTACTCTTCCTTTTGGCACTTTTATTCCTCCTCATAACCAATTCTTTCTAAAATATAATTTTAATTTTAGTATCTCACCTTGAAATACTAAATTATCTGCATAGATTTTTTCCCAAATTGCTGTATAAACAATTGGCACTTCTTTATTTCTTGATACTTCTTTGATAATCTTTTCACCTTCTAAGATATCATCTAAAGTAGTATCTCTTAAGAGATTTGTGTTATTGATTAATCCAGTAACTTTAAACCCTCCACTACCTTCAATTTTATTGATTAACTCAATAATTTTTATAACGGTATCAGTTTCTTGTCTAAAGATGTTTACAACCAAAAACAAATCGACTTCAAAATTCTTCGAGTTATCAAATTGTCTTAGCAACTTAGCTCCGTGATCATTTCCTCCCAAATCATAGATTGCTTTTACATCCGAATTATTGAAAGGGATAAAGACTCTTTTCGAGATATATGGCAAATCAACATGTGTCTTATAATCTAAGTCACTTGAGATAACCTCAATGTTATGTCTTCTTAATAAATCTTCTTGTTCTCTTGTTCTAAAGTAGGGATTTATAATATCTAAATCAACAACATAATCGACTTTGTTTTTTAAGGCTAAATTTATAGCTAGTTCAGATTTACCCGAACCATAGTATCCCGTGAGAAATGTAATGTTTTTCATTTGTTTTGTAATAGCCATAGCTAAGACTATCATTGCTCCTCTCTTGACCTTTACACAAAAATAAAGTTTTCCAAATTTACAGAAAACGCTTACAAGTAATTATATCATTTTATCAAAAAAAGATAAAGGTAATTTTTATCTAATTTTAAACTTGATAACTGAGGATGAGTTTTTATCACTAAAATACAAAAGAAATCTGTTAAATACTTCTTCTTTCCAATCTCTTATCAGATTTGAAATTATTAAAGTTCAGTTATATAAGAGGATTAGACATCTAAGAATTTACTAAATCCTTGGTAACACTAAATTGAATTTTGATTAGATAAACACTTTTGCTATAAAACAAAAGAAGACTTAAGATAAATACTTTGTCTTCTCTTTTTAAATTATTGGTTCAATTTCAAATAAGACTTTAAAGCGTTTATCTTCTTCGAGATTCTTCAAACACTTTCTGATTTCTTGGATAAAATTATACTTTTTGGAACTAAATCTATTATTTACCTCTAATGGTTTTTTATAGCTCTTTCGATATTGAAGTGCAGTTTTACTAAACTGTTTTTTCATCAGTTTGTTAAGGTATTTTTGGTCAGAGAATCCAGAACTCTCAGAAATATGAGCTATTGGTTGATCAGTCTCAATTATAAGTCTTATCGCATGATTTAAGCGAACATTTTGAAGAAAATCTTGAAATGAAAGTCCAAATGTCTCTTTGATGAAATGAGATATTCTAGATTTTGACAATTTGAGAATTTCCTTTAAGTCATTTAGTTCAATTTGCTTGTGGTAATTGTTTTCAATAAACTGAACGATTTTTTGTGACCGGATTAGATATTCATCATAATCAATAGTCTTAACATCTAAGTATCTTTCCTTTAGCAAAATATTATAAATCTCATTAACATAAAAGTTATAATAAGCAACAATTTTGTAATAGATGATTTCTTGATTTGCATTTGACAACAACAACTTTAAAAATTGTACTAGCAATAATGGAACCTGACGGTACTTATCCGCAAGATACTCAAAGGTATGAACTCTACCTTGATAAGGGATTCTTTCAAAAAATAAACCACGTTGATGAAGATAATCGTTATTTAAGCGATAAGCTATGACAATAGTACCTTTTTCCGTTTTTAAAGAATGCTCTTTATTATGATAAACTAAAAAAACGGTTTTACTGACCATTTCATATTCAATACCTGCTACTTCTAGATATGCTTTACCCTTTAAAACCCAGATTATCTCAAGATCTTTATGTGCAGATATTTCGTGATTCTGACACTCGAAAAAGTAGGTTTCTAAAGGTAAATTGTATTCTGCAAATACATCTATACATTTGTCTCTCATTTAATCACCTTTATTATTATACAATAACTTAAAGATTTTACAAAGAAGAAATATGACATATTAGCTATTAATTGTTTTGTATAAAATAGAAAACTATGACAAATAAGCTATCTATACCGTCTGCTAGCTATAGATTACAGTAATGATTTTAAAGTATAATTATCTTGGTAAAAATAATCAATCTTTAGGAGGGAAAAATGTCTGCATTAAGTTATATTGTTTCTATGGGTGTATATTTATTATTTTTATTCTTATTTCTGGAATACACTCGGGAAAAACAAAAGTTTTATTTTTGGTTTTTTATTTTAGCATTGTTATCAATTCCACTGTGGTTTATCAATTTAGAAGGTTTCTTTAGGTGGGCTAAAACAATAAGTGTTTTACTTCCCATCTGTTTCGTTTCTTTTGTAAGATTAGCAAACGGAGGCTTGAGCAACCGTTTTAAGGGTTTAATTAGAAGATGGCCGTTATGGATATTTTATGGCATAGTAGCTTTGAATATCGCAGAAGCAACGTTTACAGATATTCAAATGGGCAATATCTTTAATGCATTATGTGGAGTTATATTAATCATTACCTTACCTTTACCAACAAAAAAACGATGGTATATAGCAAAGTATGACGGTAAAAACAACTTTGCTGAATTAATAGCTGAAATACCAGTAGCATGGTGTTTGTTATATGTTAGTTGGAATGCTTGTTTTGTCTATGCGGAGAACTCATTATATTTCGCATCAAGTCTATGTATTCTGCTAATAATTCAAGTTTGGATGTTGTTTAAAAAGCGTTCTGATTTATGGTTGATGGGTAGAATTTATACCCTAGCAATTCATATATTGATTAGAGCTTCATATGATGTATTTACACCAGTAATGGGTTCTTCTTCTTGGTTTAATGTTGAAGTACTCAAGTATTGGGGAGTGATTAATTTAGTACTTCATGCTATTTATTTAGTCTATTGGTTTTTTGAATATCGAAATAAAGAAATTACTATGAAATACTCAGCTAAGTATTATGGGTTTAAGGAGGTTAGTGTGTGATGGATAAAATTAGAATTATTGAAGTTAAAAAAAGTATTTACTCTAATAATGATTTAGAGGCAAATGAAAATAGAGCAATCCTAAAGAAACAAAACACTTATCTCATGAATTTAATGAGTTCACCTGGTTCTGGCAAAACCACAATGTTAGTCTCTACAATCAAGAGACTAAAAGATAAGTTAAAGATTGGAATTGTTGAGGCGGATATTGATAGTGATGTAGATGCTTGTAGAATTCAAGAGACAGGTGTTGAAGTTAACCAAATCCACAATGGTGGCAGTTGCCATTTAGATGCTTTAATGGTAAGAGCTGGTTTAGAAGATATTAAATCTGAGAAACTAGATCTTATTGTTGTTGAAAATATCGGTAATCTTATCTGTCCTGCCGGCTATGACTTAGGTCAAAATCTTCGAGTAATGATTCTATCTGTTCCCGAAGGTGACGATAAACCTTTGAAATACCCAAAGATGTTTGGCTGTGTAGATGTACTTTTGATTAGTAAGATTGATACAGTGAGTGTCTTTAATTTTGATTTTGCTGCTTTAGAAGCAAGTGTAAAAAAATTGAATCCAGATATTAAGATTTTTAAGATATCAGCTATCTCTGGTGAAGGGATGGAGCAATGGAGTGAGTTCTTGTTTAACAAAGTTATAGAATGGAGAGATAAAAATGGATAAGAATGTAAAATTATTAGAGTTTTGTCATTTGGTTTCTGGTTTAAAAATGGATTCTAAAAAGGGTTTTTCTTATGATGATCCTCGTTATATGTTATTAGAGAAAGTTGTCGATGAAGAAATGGCTGAAGTTGCTCTTTGTCTAGAGTTTAGAAACCCTTTAACTGTTGAAGAATTAGCAAAAAAGGCTAATAAAGATCTTGAAAAAACAAGAAAATTGCTTTGGGATTTAGCTATGGCAGGTGTATCCACTATCAACAAGAAAGATGGCGTAGATAAGTTTTGGCGCGAAACCTGGGTTCCAGGCATCTTTGAAATGGTAGTTAATAACAAAGAAAATGTCAGGAAATACCCACAGATTGCTAGAGCCTTTGATGATTATGGTTTACTTAGGAATCCAGTGGGATATGGAAATATTCCGATTGGAAAAGGTCTGATGAGAGTTATTCCAATAGAATCAGCTTTGGATGGGACATCAAGAGTTGCAAGTTCTGAAGAAATTTCTAAATATATTGAAAATGCAAGAGTTATTTCTGTTTCAGACTGTTCATGCCGCACATCACGTGAAGAGAATGGTGAAGGTTGTGGACATTTAAAAGAAGATATGTGTATCCAAATGGATGATGCAGCAGAATACTATATCAGGACAAAAAGAGCTAGAGAGATTACTAAAGAAGAGGCCTATGAAATCATGGCTCGCGCTGAGAAGAATGGCTTGATGCATCAAATACCTAATACCGAAGGAGAAGGCCATACTCATGCTATTTGCAATTGTTGTTATTGCTCTTGCTATGCCCTAAGAGCAGCAACTATGTATAACAATCCTGATATGGTTAGATCTAACTATACTGCTAATGTCGACAAAGATAAATGTGTAGGTTGTGGAGAATGTGTTGATGTTTGTCCAACAAATGCCATTAAACTTGGTGAAAAACTTTGTTCTTCTATTCAAGATCAAACCCCAATTCATAAAGATGTACCTTTTAATAGTCCTTGGTCATTAGAAAAGTTTAATCCAGATTTTAGAATTAACCGAAAAGAAACTCTAGAAACTGGCACAGTTCCTTGTAAAACTGAATGCCCTGCGCATATCTCTATTCCTGCTTATGTAAAATTAGCGTCTTTAGGTAGATATAAAGAAGCTCTTGAATTGATAAAGAAAGATAATCCTTTCCCCGCAGTCTGTGGTAGAGTATGTCCTGCCTTATGTGAATCAGCTTGTACAAGAGGTAATCTTGATGAAGCAGTTGCTATTGATGATATTAAGAAGTTTATAGCTGAACAAGACTTGCACGATAAACATCGTTTCATTCCAGAGATAAAACATAATTTTCAAGACAAGTCAATAGCTGTTATTGGTGCAGGACCTTCTGGGTTATCGTGTGCTTATTATCTAGCTGTTGAAGGTTATAAAGTCACTGTTTTTGAAAAAGAGAAAACCTTAGGCGGTATGCTTAACTTAGGTATTCCTGCATTTAGATTAGAAAAAGACGTAATTAACGCTGAGATTGACGTATTAAAAGAATTAGGTGTCGAATTTAAAACTGGAGTTGAAGTTGGTAAAGACATTACTATTTCAACACTTAGAAAAGACGGTTTCAAAGCTTTTTATATAGCTATCGGTGCTCAAGGTGGTAAATCACTAGGACTTGAACATGAAGATGTAATCAATGTTAAAACCGGTGTAGAGTTTTTAAGAAATGTAGCTTTGAAGACTGAACCAAAACTTAAAGGGAAAACTGTTGTCATCGGTGGAGGTAATGTTGCGATTGATGTTGCAAGAACCGCTGTTAGATACGGCTCAAAAGAAACTACTTTGATTTGTTTAGAATCAAGAGAAACAATGCCTGCTTTACAAGACGAAATCCATGAAGCAATCCATGAAAATATCGAGATTAAGAATGGTTATGGACCTAATCGATTGATCGTTGAAAATGGTTTAGTTGTTGCAGTAGAATTTAAGAGATGCAAACAAGTAATTGATGAGTTTAAGAAGTTCAATCCTATTTTTGATGAAGAAGATATCTTAACCATTGAAGCAGATCATGTGTTAGTAGCTATTGGCCAATCAATTGTATGGAAGGATTTACTAAAAGGAACAGAAGTTAAAATCAATCCTAACCAAACGATTATAGTTGATAGTTTCACTTTACAATCAACTGATCCAGACATCTTTGCTGGAGGTGACATCGTTACAGGCCCAAAATATGCAATTGATGCAATTGCTTTAGGTAAGGAAGCATCAATATCAATTCATCGCTTTGTTCAAAGGGGACAATCATTGGTTTATGGCCGTAAACGCAATAACTATATTGCAATGGATAAAACAAAAGTTAACTACAGTGGTTATGACCATGTCCAAAGAGAAAGAACCTATACAAAAAAAATCAAAAAACTTGTTGGTTCATTTGAAGATCCAAGAGGTACTTTAACTGAAGAGCAAGTTAAAAAAGAAACAAATCGTTGTTTGGCGTGTGGAATAACGATAGTTGATGAGTTTATGTGTATTGGTTGTGGTGCTTGTACTACTAGATGTAAATTTGATGCGATAAAACTCGTTAAGACAAGAGATGAGCAAGGCGTTGATTTCTCAGATTTAAAGAAAGTAGTTATTAAACATGCATTAAAGAGAAAAGTCAGAATAGCAATACGTCAATTTAAGACAAAATTTAAACGAGTTGAAAAGAATGCATGAGTTAGGAATCGTTATTCAGATTGTTAAAACTATGGAAAAGTACATGGAAGAAAACAATATTTCTAAAATCGATACCTTAGTTTTACAAGTTGGCGAGTTATCTGGTGTATATCCTAGGTATCTTGAGGATGTTTATCCAATTGCTGTTGAATACTCTAAGCTAAAAGATACAAAACTAAAACTTGATGTTACACCTGGTATTGGTCAATGCTTGAAATGTGGTTTCAACTATGCTTTATTGGAAAATAATTCTACTTGCCCTTTATGCTCAAATAAAGAGTATTCAGTAATTACTGGAAAGGATTTTATTATCAAAGAAATCCATGTATAGAAATAAAAAACCTATAAAATATACAAAACGTATATCATATAGGTTTTTTTTCTTTATTTTAATACTTTTTCAATATAAACATCGACTAATTTCGGATCAAATTGCTTCCCTTTGTACTTTTTCAACTCTTCGATAGCTACTTCATTAGACAAAGCTTTTCGATAAGGTCTATCTGAAGTCATTACCTCATAAGCATCTGCAATACAGATAATTCTCGCTTGAAGTTGGATTTCTTCACCAGCAAGACCCTCAGGATAACCTGAAGCATCATAATACTCATGATGTAACATTAAAGATAAAAACAACTAATATCAGAAAAAAAG
>Ga0334890_1001543_pt1 | contig 30138 bp, 21 predicted proteins | sample GraSluR1_MG_3_FD_207220 | JGI IMG/M metagenome (GOLD analysis project Ga0334890, IMG submission 207220) | Sludge microbial communities from methane-producing bioreactor in Wageningen University, Netherlands - Granular Sludge_31_08-R1 | ecosystem: Engineered > Bioreactor > Anaerobic >... | reverse complement strand
GCGCACCTTCTCCTGCAGCAGTTCCTGCTGGGCCTGGCACATGGCGTACACGTTCTCCGCCATATGCGCCAGGTCATTCGAGACCGCCTCCATCATGCCGTCCCGGGCATATTTGCTGTTCTCCTGAAGGGCCGACGTGGACTGGTGGATCATCTCGTTGGCCGCGCGGCTGGATTGCCACCCGACCGTCACCGTGACGAGCAGCATCGGCAGAGCAACGAGCGCAAGCTTGGAAACCAGCAGTTTCTTCTGAAGGGTCATCAGTGTGTACCCCCGACCATGTCTGGACTGATTGGGCGTGTCCGGGATCCCCGACCGTCGGATCCGTGACCCGGACTGCGGCCGGTCTCCGGGGCGAACACCCCATACTATCGGTTTCCGTGCAGGGTAGCTTCAGATTCTCGCTTCCTGGCTTCATGTTCTGAATCGTTTATGGTCCGGGTTCTCAGGCAACGACCGGCGACGTGATTATCAGACCTGCAACAGGCGATGTCGTGTACGCGAAAACGCTGCTGCCCGGGGTGACACTGGACGGGCCATCCCGTTCCGATGTACGCGCGAGTGGCATGCGTAGCGGAGCCGGATGAGTGGAGGTGGGGCCCGGAGGGAGCGGGAGGCCGGACGGTTTCCGAGGGGCGGCGATCGAAGGCCCGGCCTCGGGTTATCGGTCTTTTACGCTGTCGTAGTTGTCCTGGTAGGTGGTGTTCTGCGGGAAGAGGGCAAGGGCTTCACGGAAGTCGGCCGCGGCCAGGCCCCACTTCTTGTCTTCCATGTACCGCAGACCTCGCGCGTTGTAGGCGGCGGCCAAGCCCTCCTTGCTCACCGTGTCGCTCGTGTCGATCAGGTAGGCCTTGCGATACGCGGCGATCGCCTTGTCGAACTGACGGTCTCCCATCTCCTTGTCGCCCAGAAGCCGGTAGGCATGGATGGTGTTCTGCTTGTACGTCGCGTCGTTCTTGTACAGCTCATACGCCCGGTTGTACGCCGCCGCGGCGTCGGCGTACTTCTGGTCCGCCATGAACTGATCGCCCATCGCGCTGCGGGTATCGGCCAGCTTGCGCTTGTAGGTTGCGTTGTCCGGGTTCATGTCGTAGGCAACCTGGAATGCGACGACCTCGGTATCGATCTCCTCCCCGGCCGCCTGACGCCTGGCGGAGACCGACAGACCCGCCACGTACGCGCTGAGCCCGAGCTGCCGGCGCAGAGACTCGCTGCCGTAGGAACCCAGCTTGCGGGCCGCCAGGCTGAAGTCCTGGATGGCCGCCTCCTGGGACCCCAGCCGGTACTTGTATCGAGCCCGGGTGGCGTAGCCCTCCGCCAGCGCCACTTTCACGTCGGCATCCAGCCGGTTCTGCACCTCCGCTTCTTCGAACCGCCGGATCGCACCCGCGACGTTATTGCGCGAGAGCATCTGCCGACCCAGGCCGACAAGGGCACGCGCCCGGTCGGCGCCGTAGAAGTCCTCGCCGTCGGCCAGCTCCGTGGCATGCGCCAGCGTGGTGACGGCCTCTTCGTATTTGCCCTGCTTCAACTGGGCCTTGCCCAGCAGGTGGTGCAGGTAGGCTTGCTCCGGGGCCATCCGGACCAGTTCGTTCAGCCGGTTCTCGATCCGCAGCGCCTGGGACGCGTCCGCGGTGACCAGGGCCCGGTTGAAGTGTTGCAGACCGTTCACCACGTCCGCTTCCTTCAGAAGACTCTCTCCCAGCAGCACCTGGGCTTCGGTATGGGTGGGCGCCCGGTCCGTCAGGTTCACCAGCAGGCGGATGCCGTCGGCCCGGGTGTCGGCGGATGACACCATTTGCCTGGCCTTGGAGAATACCGAATCATCATCATTGCGGAGCAGGCGGGCATTTCGAGCGTCGGAGTCGGCCCCACGGTCCGCGTCGAGGTAGTGGGCCTTGAGAAACAGCTTCTCCGCCTTCTCGTAGTCCTGCACGTCCATCTCGATGGCGCCAAGGGCATGGACCGCCATCGCGTTCATCGGATCTTTCTTCAGCAGCTCGTTCAGAATGGAGCGCGCCGGGTCGTGCTCGCCGGCGCTCAGATGGTCCAGGGCCTTCTGCACCGCGGCCTCTTCCTGTTCGATCTGCTTGTCGGTCTTGACCGTGGCCGGGATGCCGGACTGCGACTGCAGCAGCGACGAAGCGTCAAACACCGGAACACGAACGGCCGAACCGGTCCGTCCCTTGCCCAGGTGAGAGTAGCCGGCGTCCGTGCTCGAGGACTGCCCGAACGAGACGATCGCGCTGGAACCAAAGAGGGAAGTGGAGGACGTGCCGGTGGAGGAATAGGCCGTGCCCTGACCGACGATACCGATCAGGCTGTTGACGAATGCACTGCCTGTGGCTGTACCAATCTTCATGGGCGCACCTTCCGCTGCGACGCTCCCCGCCAAGTTCAGTCTCGAATTCGGGCGGGGGCCCGTCCAACGGAACCAGACGTTTTTCTGTGGTCCGAGAATGGCCCCATGGCTGGCGGCCAGGCCGGCCTCACGGCAGGCGGGTCCTCTGGAGCGTCCTCTTCGGAGTGTGGTGTTTCCTTAGCGCATCGGCCTGGCCCAACCCCTCCGTGAAGCGGCCTGTCTCGGGCGGTGCCAACGCACAGAGGGTAATGGGACTCACCCGAGGTCGCTGCATGGAGACACAACAGTGATTGTGCGGTCGGGCATCGGCTCCAGGCGGGCTGCGTGTGTGACGGATGCGACACACCACGCGCACGCCACCAGGAGACAGATTGTCAACAGGATTCGATACCTCATCGGGCCCCACACCTCCTTGTGCTGCCCCGCCCCTCCGACTCATGCTGCCCTGTCCGCCGGGAGGTGGGCAAACGCCGTACGTGGACGGTCCGACAGTCTGCGGGGGACCTGGCCGATTGTCAACCAGAAAAACTCCACGGAACTGCACCTAAGTCCAGTTCCAGCACCACTTTGGTTCGCGGACCGATGCGACGGGGTGTTCGATCTCGGGGGGCGTATCCCGCCCGGTGGGGCCAGCGGACGCCCGGTTGCCGCGTCCAGGCCGGCTTGCGTTGCCGTGGAGTCCCCTGGGCGCGGCTTCAGGTGGGCACGGGCGGCATTCCGTCCGTGATCGCACCGAAGCTGCCGATGCCGGTGAGCCGGGTGAAGCCGGTCGCCGAATTGCGGGAAGGGCGGGATGCATGGTGCTCGCGGTCGCTCGGTCGATGCCGGGAGGCGACCATCCGGCTGATCAATGCCGTCGGATGCAACGAGGTGTGCTTCCGTGGTGGCGAGGGCCAAACGACCGAAGCAAAGAAGGAAGTGCGTGACTTTCTCAGCTTTCTCTGTCGCCGATCACCTGCGCGATTCGCTCGGGCCGGTCGGCGATGGCCCGTGCCCCCGTGAGTCGAAGCTCTTCCTCGTCGCGGAAGCCCCAGGTGACGCCCAGCGGAATCATCCCGGCGGCGGTGGCGGTCTGCATGTCGACACCCGAGTCGCCGATGAAGTACACGTCGGACGGCGCCCGATTCAGGCGGTTCGCCAGCCACAGCGCGCCCTGTGGGTCAGGCTTCTTGGGATGGCCGGCGTCGGCGCCCAGGACGGCGACGAAGGGCCACGCGTTCAGCAGGGCGGCGCAGATCTGTTCCGTGGCGTCGTGCGGCTTGTTGGACAGCACGGCCAATGGGCAACCGGCGTTCGCCAGCCGGTCAAGCGTCTCGGCCATGCCGGGGTAGAGCCGGGATCGGTCCAGCAGGTGGGCGAGGTAATGCTCGCGGAACGCCTCCACGAGGTGTGTCAGCTTGTGTTCGTTCGTGATGCCGGTCGCACGCTGCAAGAGGACGGGCAGTCCGTCGCCGACCATCCGACGCACGCGCGGCGGTTCCAGGGGCGGCATCCCGATGCCGGCGACGGCGACGTTCAGGCCCGCGGTGATGTCGTCCAGCGTGTCGACCAACGTGCCGTCCAGATCAAAGATGACTGCGGGTGGTTTTCTCATGGCGTTACACGTTCGGATGTGGCGGGATTGCGCCAGGCCGCTGTCGAAGCGCAGGTGCAAAGGGAGCGCCGCGGTGGGGGGGGCTGCCTTCCTTTCCTTGCCCGGGAGAAGCCCCTCAGGCCAGCGAGAAGGGCCGGGGCTTGGTGATGAAGACGCCCGGCGACGCGGCTTCAATCAGGCAGGCGTGGTTTTCGGTCTCTGCCTGGTAGGCGTCTGCGACGGACGATACCGCAGTGCGGGCCCGATCCGTGTCGTCGATAAGCGCGACCACAACGCCTCCGCAGCCGTGTCCGGACACGCGCGCTCCGTACACGCCGTCGGCCGGGCCGCGCTGTCGCAGCCGGGTGACCAGCACGTCCGTGGCGACGGTGCCCAGGCCGCAGCGCTGTCCGTAGCTCCAGTGGGACGCGTACATAAGTTCGCCTGCCTCGATGAGGGCGGAGCGCTCTCCCGTGCGGGCCACGCGAGACAGACGCTCGACAAACTGGTGGGCGCGGTCGTTCTCGTAAATGTGGTGCTCGGTGCGCGAGCGGATTTTGTAGATGGTGGCCGGGTTGACCCGCGCATGCGGACAGCCCGTGTCCTGGAATCGTTCGAGAAACGCCTGGCCCTTGATCTTGGTGGGGATGCGGTCGCGGAAGCGGCTGACGTAGTCGCTGACCGTGATCTGGGCGAGGTAGCCGTTCCATCCGGCGCCGCCGTGGCCTGAACCGCGCAGTGCCTGTTCGACGAACGCCTGGCCCATGAAGGTGGCGACGCGCGCGTCCACGTACTTGCGCTGCGCCGCGGGGTGGCGGTAGCCGGATTCCACGCCGATGACGGTAAGCCCTCGGGGCAGGCGAAGTTGACTGATCTGCTCTTGCGGCTGACATCGCATCTGGAGCAGCGTGCCGGGCTCTCCCAGCAACATGCAGTTGACGGCGCCGGCTCCGCCGGACTCGCCGGGGCATCGCATGCGAAGGCTGCGGCACATGGTGGCGACGCGAGCGGGCTCGGCATTGACGTTCATCGCGGCGGCCGCGGCCGCGACAGTGGCGGCGTGAATGGCGGACTCGCTGCCGACGCCGATGGAAGGCGGAAGGCTGGAGTGAAAGACCAGCGTCAATCCGCCGCCGAGGTGAGGCGTGATGCCGTGCCGCAGCATGCCGTGCAGGGCCACGGCCGCGGGATAGGCCCAGGCGGCGTCAAACTTCTCGATTCGCCTGGCGAGTGTGTCTGCATCGGTGAGTTCATTGAGGCCGGCATAGAACAGTTCCAGCGGCCATTCGGTACGCACGTCGTGGCCGTTGCCACTGCCTTCGAGGGCGTCCACTACGATTCGCTGGTCGTTCCGTGCGGCGGAGGCGGCAAACACGGCGCCGGCGGTGGTCACGGTCAGGGTGACGGATCCGCTGTACTCGGCGATGCCGCCCATCACGTCCAGACGACCGGGCGCCCGCACCACCCAGCCTTGCCGGGCGGGTGCCAGCTCCGCGGAGAACGCGTCGCTGATCCGCGACGTGAACAGGCCCACTTCCTCCGCAAGCGACGTTTCGATCGTCGTGTCCATGGCTCTTTTCCTGCGCGGTGGCGCAAGTCCGTCAGGGTTCGTTCTCTTCGGTCTCGGACCAGACTTCTCGCAGGACGCGATCATCGACGTAAATCGGCGTGCCCGTCGCCGCCCCCAGGGCGATGGCGTCGGACGGCCGGGAGTCAATCTCAACGACCTTCCCGTTGGTGCGCACCATCAGTTGGGCAAAGAAGGTGTGATCCCGCAGGTCATTGATCACGATCTTTTCCAATTCGGCACCGAGTTCGGTGATGATGGACGCCATTAGGTCGTGCGTCAACGGGCGCGGCGTCTTCAACCCTTTCAGGCGGCGATCGATCGCCAACGCCTCGTTGATGCCGATCAGGATCGGGAAATGCCGTTCGCCGTCTCGCTCCTTCAGAATGATGACCTGCGAATCACCTGTTTCAACGATGATGATTCTCGCCAGGTCCATCCGGACAAGCATGGCCAACCTTTCCAAATCCAATTGAAGCCGTCAACCTAGCGAGCCGCCCCGGGGCTGTCAAGGCAACACCGCCGGGCCCATACGTGCCACCGCAACGCCCTACAAATACCGTGCCACGCTCGCCTGGAACACGGGACGGCGCCTCATCCCGGTTTTTCAGTACCGGGGTGGCTGCGGAGTGCGGTGTCACCGTTCAGAATCTGCGTAAGGCGGGCCAATTCCGTCTCGCTCATCGCGATCCAGTGCCCGTCGCTCGGAAATCGCTGCGCCACCACATCTTCGGCGTATGCCGAGAACGCCTGCGTCAGCACCGTGTGCAGATCTGCGTATCGTTTCACCGATCGCGGCGGATGGCCCGCGGCGTACCCAAGCAGGTCATGGATCACAACCACCGTTCCGTCACAATACGGACCCGCGACGCATCCGATCACCGGCAGGCACGTGCGCTCCGCAATAATACGCGCCACCTCGCCGGGCACGGCCTCCAGGAGCAGCGCGACCGCGCCGGCCTCTTCGAGAACGTGCGCATCGCGGACGATCTCGCACGCCTCGGCCGCCGTCCGCCCCTGCACGCGATAGCCGCCGTGCCGGTGGATCGCCTGCGGTTTGAGGCCCAGATGGGCCATCACCGGAATCGTCGCCCTGGACATGGCCGCGACTAGGTCGGCCGAGCCGCCATGCACCTCGATCTTGACGCAATCGCAGCCGGCTTCGGCCATGAACCGCCCGGCGTTTCGGATCGCGTCGGCGGGGCCCGTCTGGTAGCTGAGATACGGCATATCGCCGATCAAAAACGCTCCGGGCGCGCCCCGGCGAACCGCCGCCGCGATGGTGATCATCTGGTCCATGGTCACCGGGAGCGTGCTGGCGTGCCCCAGGCACACCTCGCCGTACGTATCTCCCACAAGAATCACATCCACGCCGGCCTCCGCCATGAGGCGGGCCGTGGAAAAGTCGTAACACGTGAGGACGGGGATCTTCCGTCGCTCGCGTTTTCTGGCCAGCAATGAGGCAATCGTCGTTTTGACCGTAGCACCAGTCATGACAACAGGATAGGCACGCTCTTCACCGCTCGCAACCCCGCGCATTGCCCGCCGGCGATGGGTTGGATGCGTGGGCGCGCTCTGGATTCGATGGCAGATCCCGTCGGGCCGCTACTCCGAGCTGCTTGTTTTGGTTGGCTGCGACGCGGCATCGTTCGAAGCGGAGTCATTTCTGGAGTCGTGTTCGCGGAAGTGGTTCCGTAACCGACTTACTGACTCCGGATCGAGCTTCGTCAGCCGATTCTGGGCAAAAATGCCCAGGTCAGCGGCGGCGCGTAGCACCTCCTGCGACTTGCGGCCCAGTTCTTCCGCCAGCTCGTACACTTTCACTCGGGGTTTCATGCGGCATCCTGCGGTTGGACTGTTTCGGGAAACGCGCTGCCTATTGCCCTGTCTCTGGATCGCCGTGCAGCGCCCGGCGAGCCGCCAACACCATCTGGTCGCGTTCCTCGGCGTCGTCGTCGGCCTGAAATCGCCGTTCCGTGATTTGCTTCAGCGTGTTCGCGAGATGTCGCGCGGTAGCGATCAGGGAAAGAACGGTCGGCCCGTGCCCCGTTTCGCCGGCCATGGCTTCAATCTCCCGGGCCGTCAGCAGACGCGGCCTGTGCAGTGGCGCGATGCGGGGAGCACGAGAAGGCAGGCGTTTCCCGACGCGTTCCACCATCGCAGCATGACCCCTTCTCGCCTCCGCCAGAGTGCCGTAGCGGACCGGTTCCCAGTCGTGCGGGACATTGAAGACCGTCGTTTCGTACAGCACGGGCGGTCCATCGCCGTGCGCGTGGTCCCGGCCCAGGAAGGCCGTCACCACCTCCGCCTCGCCGATGTGCGTGCGCTCGATGGTGAGGTCCGCGTTCTCGAACCAGGCCGACCAGGTCATCAGGTTCGGCTCGGGAACAGGGTTGCCTTCGGCATCCAGAATATACTTGTCACCCTCCACGGGGACGCTCCTGATCGGGTTCCAGTGCCGCCGCGGGGCCGTCGGCGTCGCGGAGGACGGTCTGCCCACCAGTATGCCGGAAATGGGCCGGCCGTCCAACGCCCCGGGCGAACGTCAACCGCCGACATCAGCGGTTTTTTCCCGGGATCGCTGACAGGGACCGGCTGTTGCCGGCGTCACATAGGGTTCGAGGCGGCGACTGCCGCACGCCTGTCCGCTCTCTCGGGCTTGACAGGTCGGGGGGTTCGGTTACATAGACCCCGTGCGGTCGCCTGGGTGGAACACGCCGAGCCGCTGTTCGCCCGCGTTCCTAACTCCTTTGTGCAGAAGTATCTTACGGCAACGGGTGATCCAATGATCCGCGTCCGGAACCTTGTGAAGCGCTTCGGCCTCGTGACGGCCGTCGACGGCATCTCGTTTGACGTCGAGAAGGGGCAGGTGGTGGGTTTCCTTGGGCCCAACGGGGCGGGCAAGACCACGACCATTCGAATCCTGACCGGGTACCACCCGGCCACCGAGGGGTCGGCGTCGGTGGCGGGTTTCGACGTCCTGACGCAGTCGCTGGAAGTTCGCCGCCGCATCGGCTACCTGCCGGAGTCGGCCCCCCTGTACCCGGAGATGCGGGTGCGGGAGTACCTTCGGTTTCGGTCGAAGCTGCACGGGATGCCGTCTGCGGAGGCGGCGAAGGCCATTGACGGCGTCGTGGGTCGCTGTTGGCTGTCGGAGTTCGTGAACCGTCCGATCGGGCAGCTTTCCAAGGGGATGCGGCAGCGGGTGGGGCTGGCGGACGCCATTCTACACGATCCGGACGTGCTGATTCTGGACGAGCCGACGGTGGGTCTGGACCCGACACAGATTCGCGAATCGCTCAGCCTGATCCGGGAGCTGAGCGAGCGACACACGGTTTTGTTCAGTTCGCACATTCTGCCGCAGGTGGAACAGATCTGCGACGAGGTGATCATCATTAACCGGGGCCGCATTGTGGCGTACGGAGCTCCGAAGAGGCTGGGGGAGGAGAAGGCGGCCGGCTCACGGCTGATCGCGGAGATTCGCGGGCCGGGGGCGGAGATCGAGCGGGCCGTGGGCGCGCTGGCGGGCGTTGAGTCGGTGGAGCGGCAGACGCACGACGGCTGGGAGCGTCTGACGATCCGCGCCCGCGGAAGGGACGACGTCCGCGAGGGAATCTACAAGCTGGCTTCCCAGAAGGGCTGGGGGCTGCGGGAAATCCGCCGGGAGCTGGACAGCCTGGAAGACTACTACCTGAAGATCACGAGCGGCGCGATGGATGAAGGCCGGTTTTCGGGTGCGCGGGCCTAGCCGTTCCGCTGTGGCGGGGCGGACGGGATGGGATGGGATGGGACGCCGCTTGACGGGAGATTTGGGGTTATGAAACACGTATCCACTCTGGCCGGACGCGAATTGAGCGTCTACTTTCTGTCGCCCATCGCGTACGTGGTGCTGACGATCTTCCTGGCGGTCAGCGGGGTGCTCTTCATCACGCAGGTGTTTTCGCCGGGCGCGGAGTCTTCGTTGCGCGGGCTGAGCAACGAGGTCTGGCCGATCATTCTCGTGTTCATGCTGCCGATGATCACCATGCGGCTGCTCTCGGACGAGTTTCGCAGCGGGACCATCGAGACCCTGATGACGGCCCCGGTCACGGACGCGGACGTGGTGCTGGGCAAGTTTCTGGGCGCGATGGTGTTCTACCTGGTGATTCTGGCCACGACGTTTGTGTACCCGGTGCTGCTGATGATCTGGGGCAGCGTGGACTGGGGCATGGCGTTCAGCACGTACCTCGGGTTGATTCTGCTCGGGGGCTTCTTCATCTCGGTGGGCCTGTTCTTCAGCGCCTGGACCAGCAACCAGGTGATCGCCGTGGTGTGCAGCTTCATGCTGCTGGCCGTTCTGATGTTTCTGGCGCGGTACCTGGGCGGCTTTCTGTCCGGGTTGCCCCGCATGCTGGTCCAGCATGTGGACGTTCGTTACCACTACCAGGATTTCGCCCGCGGGGCGGTTGTGCTGAACCACGTGGTGTACTTTGTGACGGTGACGGCCCTGTTCCTGTTCCTGACGGTCAAGACGCTGGAGTCACGGCGATGGCGATAGAGGCAAACAAACCGACGGAACCCCAGGCGGCACAGAGCGGGCGGACCGTTCGATGGGCGACCGGAGCGAACGTGGGCGTGGCCGTGGCCCTGGCGGTGGCCCTGGTGGCGGCCCTGCAGTGGGGCGCGTACACGTTTGACGCCCGGGCCGACCTGACCTCTATGGGCATCAACAGCCTGAGCGACGGAACGGAGAAGCTGCTGGGATCGCTGGACACGGAAATTGTCCTGACGTCTCTCTACTTCAAAACGGACATGGAGGCCGAGGACCAGGCGAAGTACCGCTCGGCAACGGCGGACCTCCTCCACCTGTATCGAGGCACGAACCCCGGCAAGGTCCGGGTGGAGCACATCAATCCACTGCAGGACCATAAGAAGCTGGAGGAGATGTGGAAGCGGCTCCAGGAGATTCCCCGGTTCCAGGAGGCGGCCCGGCCGTACGTGGACGCAATTCAGCAGTTCCAGACGCAGGTCGCGCCGGAGGTGTCGAAGCTGCTGTCCGAGGAGCTCCAGCGTCTGGGGGGCGAAACCGGAGCGCTGAGCGGAAGCAAGGACGACGCGATCCTGGGCGTCATGCGGAATTTCTTCCGGGACCACCAGCAGACGCTGAACCGGACGCAGGAACTGGTCGAGATGGCCACGCGTAAGGAAGTTCCGGATTACGCCGGGGCGGTCGGGGCCATCCGCAGCCTGTATTCCAACCTGGGCAGCATCGTCAAGGACCTGGACGAGTCGCAGAACCCACAGATTCGCTCGCTGACGGCGCAGAGCCCGATGCTGGCGGAACGGCTGCCCGGGGTGCTGGAGCGCTTCCGTCCGATCTCGAAGAAGATCGAGAGTGCTTTGCCTAAGCCCGAGGACATGCCCCAAATCGAGTTCGATCGAATCACCCGCAGCTTCAGCCAGACCGGCAACTGCATTCTCGTGGAGGCGGTGGGCAAGGACGCGCGGCTGATCACCTTCTCGGAAATGTGGCCTCTTCGAGAAGGCGGCATGGGGCCGGTGAGCGACTCGTTTGCCAACCACGAATTTCGTGGCGAGGAGAAAATCAGTTCAGCCATTCTCCAAATGGTGGAAGAGAAGAAACCGGCGGTGGTCTTTGTTCGCCACGGAGGGCCGCCTCTGTTCATGGCATTCGGCCCGATAGGCGGGCAGGCCCGGTTCGCGCAGATGCGGAGCCACCTGACGGACCTGAACTTCACGGTGCATGAGTGGAACCTGGCGGATTCCACGGCGCCCCCTGAAATCGACCCGGCGCCGTCCGCCACGTTGTACGTCGTGCTGAAACCACTGCCGTCGGAGCCGTCGATGGGCCAACCGCCACGGACTCCGCCCTTTGGTGATGAGCAGCGGAGGGCCCTGATCGACGCCCTGGGTGAGAATGGGCGCGCGTTGTTTGTCGCCGGTTGGTTTCCCGGAAGCCTGGGGCCGATGGCCGGAGGATACGAGTACCGTGAGTACCTGCGCACCACCTGGGGAATCGACGTGCAGGACGACACGCTGGTCATCCAGGCCATTCCGACCGCACCCAATGAATTCCAGCTCGGGTCGGTCGTCCTCTCCCGGGTGGTTCCGGGCAGCAACGTGATGGTCCAGGGTCTGGGAACCCGGCGAACGGGGCTTCCGTGGGTTGCACCGCTGATGCTTGCGGAGAAACCGCCGGAGGGTGTTTCGGTCGAACCCCTGCTGACGGTCAGCACGCGAGATGGCCTTTGGGGAATCAAGGACGTCCGGGAGTACGTGCGACAACAAGAGGAAACCGGCCGCGTCAGCCCGGGGTCGGATACCCTGAACGGGCCGTTCACGGTTGCCGCCGCTGCGACGAAGGGCGAGGCCCGCGTGGTCGTTGTCAGTGCCATGGACTTCGCGACGGACGATGTTGCGTTCGCCCGCGGGCTGACGCGGACGGCGGAAGGCGTTGCGCTGGTCAATCTGAATCCCGGCAACGTGGCGCTGTTTGTCAACGCGCTGCATTGGCTGGCGGGCAACACGCAATGGATGAACCTCGGCCGGCCGATCGATACCCGCGTGATCGACATCGCGGAAGGACCGGCCCTGACGTTCGTGAAGGTGCTGAGCTACGGGATCTGGCCCGCCCTTGCCCTGCTCAGCGGCGGGATCGTGTGGATGATTCGTCGGAGATAAGCGGCCATGAACTACAAGACGACGATTGGACTGGCCGTGGCCCTGGTTGTCGTGGTCGGCGGCCTGTGGATCGCCAAGGGCTATCGCGCGAAGCAGGAGGCGGAATCCAAGACGGCCTCCCCACTGGCCGTCAGGGACGATCCGACGGCCCGACCCCTCCTTTCCGAGACGATTGGCGATCCCATCCGCATCGAGCTGGAGATAAAGGACCAGCCGCGTTGCGTGTTCGTGAGTCAGCCGGCGGACGAGGGCGCACGGGGCGGCTGGAAGATGATCGAGCCGGTGGAAGCGGCCGTGCAGGACTGGCCCGTCCGCAACCTTGCCACGACCTTTGCGGACCTGAAGTACTCGGTGAAGTACGAGCCGGGGCAGGCGGGTGCGGTGACGCCGGACGCGGCCGGACTGAATCCGTCGCGGGCCGTGGTCACATTGATCGACGACCAGAACAAGTCGGCCCGCATCCGCGTGGGGGATGATGCCGGTCCGCAGAGTGCGTACGTGCAGATCGGCGACGCGCCGGACGTCTACCTGGTGCAGGCTTCTCTGAAGCACGTCCTGAAGGAGAACGCCCGCGACTACCGCGATCTGCGCCTCGTGAACTTCGTTCCGGACAAGTGCGTGCGGCTGGAGATCGAGCATCATCCGGCGGGCGAGCCGGCGGTTGCGTATGCCCTGGTGAAGCGAGGGACGGACTGGGTGTTTGAGGCCCCGTTCGACGCTGTGGCGGTGGGAACGAAAATTCGCAGCGTGCTGGCCGGCGTCGGTCGCCTCAGCGCCATGGGGTGGGCGGCGTCGGAAGGGCAGCCACCGGCGGCGTTTGGGCTGGACACGCCGGAACTGATCGTTCGGGCCACCGTGGAGGAGACGGTCGAGCCTCCTGCCGCGGCGCCGACCACGCAGCCCGCCGAGCCGGAGGTGAAGACGACCGTTTACGAGGTCCGGGTGTCGGCGCTGGGGCCGCTCGGGCAGGACGATCGGCGGTACGTCCAGGTTGCCGGGGATCCCGCAGTGGCGATGCTGGCCAAGAGCACGATGGACACGCTGGTTCCGAACGTGCCGGAATGGCGCGAGATGCGCGTTGCGTCGGCGGAGGTGATGCGAGCGGAGCGCATTGATCTGACGGTCGGCGGGACGACGGGGCAGATTCAGCGGGAGGCGGCGCTCTGGCGGTTTGCCGACGGAGTGCCGGCCGACGCCAGGGAAGTGACGCAGTTGCTGAACACGGTGCGGGAGTTGAAGGCGCAGTCCTTCGTGCCGGCGACAGACCCGGACGCGTCGGCGGCGCTGGAGACGCCGGAAGCACGGCTCGTCCTGACGCTTCCGGGCGACGCCGGCGCCGAAACCATCGAGGTCGGCGGGTTTGCCGATCCGCGCACCAAGCGCCTGCGGTACGTGCGGGCCGGTTCGGGCAATGAGATCGCCAGGGTCCTCCAGGAGAACGTGGAGGCGCTTCTGCGGTCGCCGACGGAGTATCACGATCGGCAACTGTTTGGTTTCACGACGGGCCAGCTCGAACGCGTGGCGCTGGACCGGACCAATCCGGCCACCGGGCAGCCGGCGGAGTACGTGCTGGAGCAGAAAGGCGACGCGTGGCTGATGGTTGCGCCCGTGGAGGGCGACGCCGACACGGCCGCGGTCCAGAGGCTCGCCTCGAGCCTGGCGTCATTGCGGGCGGTGGAGGTCCTTCCCGCCGAGACGGACCCGGCCGGCGTGGGGCTGGAGCCTCCGGACATCACGGTCACGCTGACCCGCCAGCCGCCGGAGATCACGAAGCTGGTGCAGGTGGAGCCCCAGACGCAACCCGCCGAAGGGCAGGGGCCGCCTCCGCCCACGTTTCGACAGGAGAGCGTTCTGCCGGAGAGGGAAGAGTACAAGCTGGTGGTCAGCCGGCATGAGGGCAAGGTCTACGGCAAGCGGTTTGACGCACCGGCCGTCTACGTGCTGGATCCGACCCTCTACGACGTGCTGACGGCGGAGCTCCGGGCACGGAACCTGTTTGATTTTGAGGCCGGGGCCGTTCGCAAGGTGACCGTGCAGGGCCCGGACGGCGAGGACGGATTTGTCCGGGACGACGGGTGGAAATACGCGCCGGAGCCGGACATTCCGGTGGACGCGAAGAAGATCGACAATTTCGTGGTGCAACTCGCCGACCTCAAGGCGGAGCGTTTCGTCGCATTCGGCGTGGCCCCGGACGACCTCAGCCGGTGCGGCCTGGACAATCCGCAATGGCGTGTGACGGTACAGGTGGACGATGAAGAGCAGACGCTGCTCGTCTCGCCGGCGGTCTGCGACAAGCTGCCCGGGCAGTGGCAGTACGCGAGGATGGACGGCGTGGATGAGGTGTTCCTGGTCAGCCCGAACACGATCCAACGGTTCCGGATTGCCCTGAGCGAATTCGCACCGTCCCCCACGCCGTAGAGCGGCTGCGTGGCGCGGGGGGGGCTTCAGGCCGGGCGTTCGGTCAGGGCCCCGGGTTGGGGGGAATCGGCGCGGGCAGAAGGATGCCTTTGCGCAGGTAGATGGGCTGCACGAGCGGCCGCAGCGTGCGAAGCCGGCCGGCAAACACCACGCCGCCCGCGAGGCAGCAACCGCCGCCGATTGCCAGCGTCAGCGGCACGCCGACGACGTGGGCCAGGGCACCGGCCAGCAGGCTGCCGAACGGCATCATGCCGACGAACGCCATCGTATAGAGGCTCATCACGCGGCCGCGCTTGTCGTCGTCGACGATGGTCTGGAGCACCGTGTTGCTCGACGCGATGTGCAACATCATGCCCGTGCCGGCCAGGAACATGAACGGCACGGCCGTCCACAGGGAACGCGTGAAGGCGACCCCGATCAGTCCCAGTCCGAACATCGCGGCGCCCGTCGCAATGATTCGTCCCAGGCCGAGCACGGACGGACGCGAGGCCAGGTACATCGCGCCGAAGATCGCGCCGAACCCCGTTGCCCCCAGAAGGAATCCCAGGGCCTGCGGCCCCCCTTGCAGCACGTCGCCCGCAAACAGCGGCATGACCGTCCCGTACGACATGCCCATCAGGCTGCACAGGGCGAGCAGAAGCAGAACGTCGCGGATGGGGGGAAAGCCGAATCCGTACGAGAAGCCTTCTGCCAGGCCGCGGAACAACGGAACGCCCACGGGCGGCGAAGGCCGGCGTGACACGCGCATGGCTGCCAGCGCGGCGATGACCGCGAAGTAGCTTACCGCGTTCAAGGAGAAACAGAGGGCCTCGCCGACGGTCGCGATGAGCACGCCCGCCAAGGCGGGGCCCAGGAGTTGAGCTCCATTCACCAGAAACGAGTTGAGGGCGATGGCGTTGCCCAGGTCCTCCGGGCGGTCCACCATCTCCACGACGAAGGCCTGCCGCACGGGCATGTCAAACGCATTGATGACGCCCAGCGCGATGGCCAGCACGAGCAATTGCCCATACGTGATCATGCCCGTTGCCGTCAGCACCGCCAGCAGGGCCGCCTGGACGAGCGCCACCACCTGGGTCAGCACGAGCACGCGACGCAAGCTCCACCGGTCGGCCAGCACGCCGGCGAGCGGCGCCAGGGCCAGGATGGGGACCTGCCCGACAAAACCCACCACCCCGAGGAGCAGCGCCGACCCGGTCAACCGGTACACCAGCCAACTCAGGGCGATCCGCTGCATCCAGGTGCCGATCAGCGAGATGCCCTGCCCGGCAAAAAAGAGCCGGTAGTTGCGATGTCGAAGCGCCCGCCACGCGCGGCCGACGCTGCGGAGACGTTTGGCCGGCTGCGCAGAGACCGCCTCGCCCGCCGGGCCGGCCGATGGAGCAGGATGAGTATCGGGAGCGGTCACGCGGATTCTGCCTTCATCCGGATTGATTCGCTTGCCGCGGTTGGCGGGCGGATTGTACGCGGGCGGAGCGCTCACGCGAAGGCAGAGCGTGCCGGCAATCGTCTGCGGGCCGGGTTGGCGCCGCCGCACGCGCTGGAACGTCCGGGTGACGCGCGGGGAATGGCGGGGATGGGGATTCGGCTCGGGCGAGGTCGGGCGGATCCAGGGTGGGGGGAGTCGGCCTGATTCCCGGGGTCCTGGGGGCGGATTTCGGGGGTCGGAGGGCGACCGGGGCCCTGGCCAGGGGTGTTTTCGAGGGCGGTTTGCAGTTTGGGGCGGTTCCGCTAGTATACACAGCTTCCGCCATGTGGAGGTTGCGCGCAGACCGTCTGCGCGCCGACGTGGGGGATCCCGGTCCGGGCGAACTCCGCCCGTCCGCGACGCCGAGCGGCTTCGTCCGGGCGAGCCGACGGATCGGGACAGAGGCCCTGCCGGTCACGCGCCGGCACATTGAAAAGCTCATGGTAGACTACAATCTCATCAGCCAACTGGACGACACGCGAGACGAACTGGATTCGGTGCTGGCCGACCTATCGGCCGACTCCGGCTTGCTGGACATGGAGTCGATGCTCAAGCCCGAGTCCGACAACCTGAAGGCGGGAACGCTGCTGAAGGGGCGGATTGTCGGGCGGGCGGGCGACGACGTCGTGGTGGACGTCGGGCTCAAGAGCGAGGGGGTCATTCCCCACGGGGAGTGGGACGACAAGAGCGCGATCGACATCGGCGACGTCGTCGACGTATGGCTGGATACGATCGAATCCGACAGCGGGCTGATCGTGCTCTCGAAGCGCAAGGCCGATCGCCTGCTGAACTGGCAGCGCATCGTCGAGACGAAGAACGAAGGGGACACGGTCCGCGGGCGCGTTATGCGAAAGATCAAGGGCGGACTGCTGGTGGACATCGGGTACCCCGTGTTCCTGCCGGCGTCACAGGTTGACATTCGCCGGCCGGGCGACATCGGCGAGTTCATCGGCCGCGAGATCGAGGCGAAGATCCTGAAGATCGACGCGGAGCGCAAGAACATCGTCATCTCGCGTCGGAAGCTCATCGAAGAAGAGCGCACCACGGCGAAGGAAAACCTCCTGCGCAACATCGAGGTCGGCCAGGTCCGCCGTGGCCTGGTCAAGAACATCGCGGAATTCGGCGCGTTCGTGGACTTGGGCGGGATCGACGGCCTGCTGCACATCACGGACATGAGCTGGGACCGCATCGGCCACCCGTCGGAGCTGCTGCGCATCGACGACGAGATCGAGATCAAGGTGCTCAGCGTCGACAAGGACAAGGAAAAAGTGGCCCTGGGCCTCAAGCAACTGAAGGAAAGCCCGTGGGAGCACATCGAAGAGAGGTACCCGGTCAATACGAGGGTCAAGGGCGAGGTGGTGAACATCGTGCCCTACGGGGCCTTCGTGAAACTCGAACCGGGCGTGGAAGGCCTCGTCCACATCAGCGAGATGAGCTGGACCCGGCGGATCAACCATCCGTCCGAGATGCTGCACGAGGGGCAGCCGGTCGAGGTGATGGTGCTGGAGATCAACAAGGGCAAGCAGGAAATCTCGCTGGGTTTGAAACAGACCGAGGTGAACCCCTGGACGCAGGTGGCGGCGAAGTACCCGCCGAACACGCGGATCCGCGGACGGGTCCGCAACCTGACGAATTATGGGGCCTTCGTGGAGGTGGAGGAGGGGATCGACGGGCTGCTGCACGTGTCCGACATGAGCTGGACCAAGAAGATCAGCCACCCGCAAGAGATGCTGCAGAAGGGCGACGAGGTGGAGTGCGTGGTGCTGAAGGTCGAGGAGGACAAGCAGCGCATCGCCTTGGGACTCAAGCAGTTGCACGAGGATCCCTGGCTGCGGGCCGTCCCCGAAAACTACATCCCCGGCCAGATCGTGGAAGGCACGGTCACCAAGATCACCAACTTCGGCGTGTTTGTCGAACTGGAGCAGGACCTGGAAGGTCTGTTGCACGTGAGTGAATTGGCCGATCATAAGGTGGAAGACCCGCACGAGGTGGTCAAGATCGGGGACAAGCTGCAGGTCAAAATCCTGCGCGTCGATCCCCAGGAGCGCAAGATCGGCCTGTCCAAAAAGCGAGCGGAATGGTCGGCGGAACATGACACCTACGCCAGCGAGCCCGTTCGACCGCGTCGGGGCGGGCTGCAGTCACCCGGTTCGGAGCCGATGGATCTGATCACTGGCGTGCCGTTCGTCTCGCCCGCCCCGAGCGGCGGCGAGGGTGACGACGCGGAGGCGGACGAGTAGGTCTGTCCTGATTGCGAAACATGGGATGGCGACGGGGTGACGCAGTCGCTCTGCGCCCGGTTACGGGGTTCTGAAGCCATCGCACTGGACACCGGACTACAAACGTACCTTCGGCAGATCAACAAGGCGCCCTTGCTGTCGGCCGAGGAAGAGCGGGAGCTCGCGGAGACCATCCAGCGTGCTCTCGATCTGGCCGAGCGCTTTCGCAAGGGCCAGTGCTCGCTGGCCGAACGCGAAACGGCGGAACAGGACGCCGCGCTGGCCCGGGAGCGCATGGTCAACTCGAACCTGCGGCTGGTGGTGAACATCGCCAAGAAGTACGCCAAGCGAGGCGCCTCGCTCAGCGACCTGATCAACGAGGGCAATCTCGGGCTGCTGCGGGCGGTCGAGGGATATGACCCCGATCACGAAACCCGCTTCAGCACCTATGCCTCCTGGTGGATCAAGCAGGCGATCAAACGCAGCCTGATCAACAGCGTCCAGCCCATTCACATTCCGGCGTACATGGTGGAGATGATCGCCAAGATGCGCCAGGCCCAGGAGGAGTACGAGGAGAAGGAGGGCCGAAAGCCCAGCATCACCGAGCTCTCCGACTATATGCAGCTGCCGGAGAAGAAGATCCGCATCATCCGCAAGGCGGTCAAGGCCTTTGCGTCCCCCACGCAGTCTGCCGACGACGGCTCCGGCGTGCCCCTGACGGAGATGCTCGCGGACCAGAAGACCCCGTCGCCCGAAGCCCAGATGTTTTCGGATTCCGAAGCCCGCATGATCAAGGAAATGCTCGACTCCATCAGCGATCGAGAGGCCACCATCCTGAGGCTCCGCTTCGGCCTCGAAGACGGAGAGCCCATGACCCTCAAGGACATCGGCAAGAAGGTCGGCCTCACTCGCGAGCGGGTCCGACAGATCGAAGGGGAAGCGCTCCGCAAACTCAACGAACTCATCAACGCGCAACTCTAGGACGGCGGTCCGAGCCCCGGGAAACCCGGGCCCACGCAACCGCTCGTGTCGCCGCGTCGCCCTTTCGGCTCCCGATTCCCCGGCGCCGTCCGGCCGGGCCGCGTTCCGCGACGTCTTTCCGGTTCGCATTTGCCTCGCCCTCCTGCTAGAATCGCCGTTTTGGCATGACAGCTTTCGATTGACCCCTGACGCGGAGCAAACGACGACCGTGCATACTCAACCCACACTGGACACTCTGTGCATCGACACCCTCCGAACATTGGCGATGGATGCCATTCAGCAGGCCAATTCCGGCCACCCGGGGGCGGCGATGGCCCTGGCGCCGGTGGCGTACACGCTGTTCACGCGCCACCTTCGCTTCAACCCGGCCAACCCCCGATTCGCCAACCGGGATCGTTTCGTGCTTTCGGCAGGCCATGCGTCCATGTTGCTGTACGGCACGTTGCACCTGTCCGGCTACGACGCTTCACTGGACGATATCCGGCGGTTCCGGCAGTTGGGCAGCCGATGTCCCGGGCATCCTGAGTACGGCGAATTGCCGGGCGTGGAGATCACCACGGGGCCGCTCGGCCAGGGAGCGGCCGCCAGCGTGGGCATGGCGATGGCCGAACGCTGGCTGCGCGACCGATTCAATCGCCCCGGGCACGAGATCGTGGGCTACCGCGTGTACGCGGTCCTGGGCGACGGATGCATGATGGAGGGGGTTTCCGGCGAGGCGGCGTCCCTGGCCGGCCACCTGGGGCTGGGCAACCTGACGTGGATCTATGACAGCAATCACATCAGCATCGACGGCTCCACCGACCTGACGTTCACGGAGGACGTGCCGGCGAGGTTCAAGGCGTATGGCTGGCGCGTGCTGACGGTGGAGGACGCCAACGACGTGGAGGCGGTGCATCAGGCCCTGGCATCGGCCGCCGCGACGACGGATCGGCCGAGCCTGGTGAAGATCACGAGCGTCATTGCGTACGGGGCGCCCACAAAGGCGGGAACGGCATCCGCCCACGGAGAGCCCCTGGGGGAGGAGGAGATTCGCGGAACCAAGGAATTCTACGGGTGGGACCGGGACGCGACGTTCGTGGTGCCTCCGGACGTGCGGCGCCACATGACCGTCCCGCTGCAGGAACGCGGTGAGCGTCTGGAGCGCGAATGGAACGATCGGTTTGCCGCCTATGCGCAGGCGCATCCGACCCTGGCCGCCGAGTGGAACCACATGCAGGCCGGGACCCTGCCGGAGGGCTGGGATGCGAACCTGCCCGCGTTCCCCGCCGACGGCAAGGGGATGGCCAGCCGGGCGGCGGGCGGGAAAGTGCTTCAGGCGGTGGCGGGGAGCGTTCCGTGGCTGATCGGCGGCGCCGCAGACCTGACGCCCTCGACCAAGACCTACATCGACGGCAGCGAGGATTTTCGGAAAGGCGGCTGCGGGCATCGGAACATCCGTTTCGGCGTGCGGGAGCATGCGATGGCGGCCGTGTGCAACGGTCTGGCGCTTTCGCGGCTGCGATCGTTCGGCGCGACGTTCCTGGTCTTTGCGGACTACTGCCGCCCCTCCATCCGCATGGCCGCGATGATGAAGCTGCCCGTCATTTACGTATTCACCCACGACAGCATCGGAGTGGGCGAGGACGGTCCGACCCATCAGCCCGTCGAGCATCTGGCGTCGCTGCGAGTGATCCCGAACCTGGACGTCGTGCGGCCCGGAGACGCGAACGAGGTCACGGAGGCTTGGCGGCACGCCATGCAGCGGACCGACGGGCCGGTGGCGCTGGCGTTGAGCCGGCAGAACCTGCCCACGCTGGATCGTGCCCGTCTGGCTCCGGCGAGCGGGACGCGGCAAGGCGGATACATCCTTGCGGAAGCGACGGGCGAGCCGGAGGTCATCCTGATCGGGACCGGATCGGAGCTTTCGCTGTGCGTGCGGGCCCACGAGCAGTTGACAACGCAGGGAGTGCGGGTCCGCGTCGTGTCGATGCCTTGTGCCGAGCTGTTCGACCGGCAGGATGCGGCGTACCGCGAGCATGTGTTGCCCGCTTCGTGCCCGGCCCGCGTGGCGGTGGAGGCCGGCGTGGCGTGGGGGTGGCGGAAGTACGTCGGGCTGCAGGGAATTGTCGTTGGCCTGGATCGATTTGGGGCGTCGGCGCCGTGTGCCGACGTGATGAAGCACTTTGGATTCACGATGGAGGCCGTGGTCGAGGCGGCGCGGCAGGCGCTGGCGATGTGACTTGCGGCCCCGCATGTGCATGGAGGCCCGGATGAGCAACTTCCGGAAACTGGCGGACCTGGGACAGGCGATCTGGTGCGATTACATCCAACGCGGCATGATCGACTCGGGCGAATTGCAGGCGCTTATTGACGAGGGCGTGCTGGGGATTACGTCGAATCCCACCATCTTCCAGAAGGCGATCGGCGAGAGCGCGGACTACGACGAGGCTGTGGCGAGCCTCGTGGCCGGCGGCACGCGCGATGCGTCAGCCATCTACGAGGCCCTTGCCTTTGAGGACATCCGGCGAACGGCGGACTGCTTCCGCCCCCTCTACGATCGCACCGATCGCCGTGACGGGTTCGTGAGCATCGAGGTGGAGCCGGCCCTGGCGCACGACACCGACGCAACCGTGGCCCGCGCTCGCCGGATCGTCCGGACGATTGACCGGCCGAACGTCATGGTGAAGGTGCCGGCCACGGACGCGGGCCTGCCTGCCGTCGAGACGCTGATCGGCGACGGCATCAACGTGAACGTCACGCTGATCTTCTCCGTGGACGTGTATCGACAGGTCATCGAGGCGTTCCTGGGCGGGGTACGCAAGCACCTGGAACGTGGGGGGGATGCGGCGTCCGTGGCGTCCGTGGCGTCGTTCTTCGTCAGCCGGCTGGACACCGCGGTGGATGCCCTGCTGGAAAAGCGGATCGCAGATGGACAGACGCACCTGCGGGATCTCCTGGGCCAGGCGGCCGTCGCAAATGCAAAAGTCGCATACGACCTGTACCGGCAGAAGTTCCACGCAGAGGCCTTCGCAGAGCTTCGAGAGCGCGGCGTCCACCCGCAACGGCCGCTCTGGGCCAGCACCAGCACCAAGAACCCCGCCTATCGCGAAACCATCTACGTCGACACGCTGATCGGACCGGACACCGTGAATACGGCCCCTCCGGCAACCCTGGAGGCCATCCGGCGGATGAAAGAGATTCGGGCGAGCGTTGCGGAGGGCGTTGACGGGGCGCGCCGTGCGCTGGCGCGTCTGGAGGCCGAGGGCATCCGCATGGCAGAGGTCACGGAGAGACTGCGGGTGGAGGGCGTCCGGGCCTTCGCCGACTCCTTTGATCGGCTCCTGGCAGACATCCGCGCCAAGACCGAAACCGTAGGTGCCTGACTGTAGGATTGCAGTGGCGCTGTATTTGTTGTAGAGAGGATCGAAGACTTGGCAAAATGTAGGGTGTGTGCTCCCTGAAGGGAGAGACTTGGCTGTACCGATATCGGGTGGTGGTTCTATAATGCGGCATGGAGTTGTGTGCTGGTGTCGGCCTGTGGCAAACCGGTTTACCCCGTGCCGCACTGGGCTTGGATGAATCGCGTGCGGCGATCCGGCTCGTTCGTTGGTGGAGTGGGCCGAGGTTCGCGCGAGTCTGGAGATGACGTAAGCGATGTGTGTCAGATCACTGGATGAACATCCGGACTTTCAGGATCCGGCCCTGAGCCGCTACCTGCCCTCCGAGCGGCGGGCGATTCTTGTACATAGATACTTCCTTGGCGTCGAACGGGGTACCGACCCCGGGCTGTCCGCGACCATTCAAAGCTGGGAGGCTGGAGTGGCGGACGAATGGCGGCGCAAGAAGATGCATGGCGACCGGGTCGCCCAGATGACGGAGATTGACCGGCACCGCTGCGAGTTGTCCACCGCTCGGGGTCGCAATGTCGATTGGAACGAGGCCGTTTGGGACTGGGTGCAGCACCACGCCGAAAACTGGCGTCAGGGCTGGGAGCGAACGGTGGCGGCCGGCGCGTAGGTGAGCGCTCGGATCGTCTGACGTCCCCTGGCCTATCGGGCGTCGGTATCGGTTTCCCGCCCAGGTTTGCAGCGATTCTCAGGTAGTTCTCCCCGCAGTCCGTACGGTCAAGTCGCGTTCCGTGTGGCACGCGACTTGCTTGTTTGGCAGGCGCGTCGGAGACGGCCAGCGTGTGCGGCTCCATGCGGCACAATTGCGGCCTGTTCCGGGCTCGTGATACGATTGTGTTCCGACCGGTGGCGACCGTGCCGGCAGGCAGGAGGATCGTCGAATGCCCAGAGGTCTTTTCATCTGCTCCACGGACCTGGAAGCGGGCAGCAGCGTAATCACGCTGGGTCTGTGCGGGGTCCTGCGCAAATCGGTGGAACGGCTGGGGTTCCTCAAGCCGGTCGGCGGAGGCCCCGAGGACCGCGACGTGGCCGTCATCCGGTCGGCGTACCGGTTTCCCCAGGCCACGTGTGACCTCTGCCCGCTGACGATCGAGGAAGCGCGGGAGTTGGTGGCGCAGGATCGTCTGTCGGTGGTGCTGGACCGCGTGGGCACGTGCTTCCGACGGCTGAAGGACGAGCACGACATAATCATCCTGGAGGGCATCAACAACGCCCGGGCGGCCAGCCTTTTTGACCAGGAGATCAACGAGGCGATTGCTTCTCACCTGGAGGTCCCGGTGCTCCTGGTCGCCCGGGGGCTGTCCGACAACGGGATCACGAGAGTGGATCAGCTCGTGGCGAACGTGCGGACGGCGAAGCGGTCGTTTGAAGAGAAGCACTGTGAGGTTCTCGGGGTGGTGGTCAACCGGGTAGCCGACCAGCCGTTTGAGGTGGCCCAGCAGCGGATCGTGGACGCTTTCGAGGCGGCCGACCTGCCTCTGTTCGGAGTGGTGCCCAATCTGGCCTACCTGGGGTATCCGAAGATGGACCAGGTCTGCAGTGAGCTGCAGGCCGAACTGATCAGCGGCGAAGAGGCCCTGTCCAACGTGGTGACCAAGACAATTATCGCCGCCATGGAGCCCCGGCACTTCCTCCACCACCTGGACACGGACCGGACGCTGGTCATTACTCCCGGTGATCGGGACGGCATTCTGCTGGCCGTTGCGTGTGCCCAAAAGTCGGGCAAGCGTCGTTCCGTGTCGGGCGTGGTGCTGACCGGCGGTCTTCGACCGGACCCGGAGATCATGCGGCTGGTGGAGGATCTGGGCGCGCCGCGTTTCCCCGTATGCACGGTGAAGACGGACACGTTCACCACAGCGCTGATGATCCAGAACATCGATGTGCGGATGCGCGTGGAGGACGAGGACAAAATTCAGACGGCCTCGTCCGCGGTGTCGAGGCACCTGGAACACGAACGGTTGTGGGAGAGGCTGAAAGTGCCTCGCCCGGAGAGGCGGAAGGCCGGATCCGCGTGTTTTCTGGGACAACTGGTGGAGCAGGCGCGGTCGCTGCAGAAGCGCATCGTGTTTCCCGAGGGCGAAGAGCCTCGCACCGTGCAGGCGGTGGCGAAAATCGCCGATCTGCGCATCTGCAGCCCCATCCTGATCGGCGACCCGGAGCGCATTCGCGAGCAGGCTAGCCAGGCCGGCGTGAGCCTGGCGGGAGTGGAGGTGGTGGACCCGCAAGCGGTTCACCGGATGGAGGCCTACATCGACCGGGTGGTGGAAATCCGCAAGGACAAGAAAGGCGGCATGACGCCGGACGTGGCCCGCACGTGGCTGGATCAGTCTCCCATTCACTTGGGCACCGTCATGGTGGAGATGGGCGATGCGGACGGGCTGGTGTCCGGGGCCGTCCACTCCACGGGCGACACGATCCGCCCTGCGCTTCAGATCATCCGGACGCGGGCGGACGTGGGGCTGGCGTCCAGCGTGTTCTTCATGGCCCTGCCCGACCGTGTCCTGGTGTACGGAGACTGCGCGATCATTCCCGACCCGAACGCACAGGAGCTGGCGGGCATTGCCTGGGCCAGCGCCATGACGGCCCGCGCCTTCGGCATCGAGCCGTACGTGGCCATGCTCTCGTATTCCACCGGCAAGTCCGGCGCGGGGCAGTCCGTGGACAAGGTGGCGGAGGCGACGCAGCTTCTTCGCGAGCGGAACCCGGACTTCGCCGTGGACGGCCCGCTCCAGTATGACGCGGCCATCGACCCGGAGGTCGGCCGGCTCAAACAGCCCGATTCGCCGGTGGCGGGCCGGGCGAACGTGTTCATCTTCCCGGACCTGGATGCGGGGAACATCGCCTACAAGGCCGTGCAGCGGTCGGCGGGGGCCCTGGCCGTCGGGCCGGTTTTGCAGGGCCTGAACAAGCCGGTGAACGACCTTTCCCGCGGTTGCAGCGTGGACGATATTGTGTACACCGCGGCGGTGACGGCCATTCAGGCCGGGTCACGCTAGGACCGCGCCGCGTTTACTCGGATGGTGCGGACAGGAAAGACGAAGCCCGAGGCCAAGGGGGCGCAATGAACGTTCTGGTGATCAACTGCGGCAGTTCCTCCATCAAGTACAAACTGTACGACATGGCCGCCGGCGAAGAGATGGCGGCAGGGCTGATCGAGCGGATCGGCGAGGCGGAATCGCAGACAACCCACGTCGTGCGCGGCAGCAAGACCGAGCGGTCCGAGCGCATCGCCGACTACGACCAGGGCGTGAAGCAGATCATGACCCTGCTCACCACGGTGGGCACACCGCCCCCGCTGAAGGACCCGCAGGACATCGACGGCGTGGGGCACCGCGTGGTGCATGGCGGAGAGGATTTTTACGAGTCCGTGGTCGTCAACGGCGACGTCCTCGCATCCATTGAACGCTGCTGCGAGCTGGCCCCGCTGCACAATCCGGCGAACCTCGGCGGCATTCAGGCCGCCATGCGCATCCTGCCCGGCAAGCCGCAGGTGGCCGTGTTCGACACGGCCTTCTTCCAGACCATGCCGCCGGCCTCCTATCTCTACGCGGTGCCGTACGAGTGGTACGAGACGCGCCGGATTCGCCGGTACGGCTTCCACGGCACGAGTCACCGATACGTGGCCATGCGGGCCGCGGAGCTGCTCGACAGGCCCCAGCCGAACCTGATCACCATGCACCTGGGCAACGGGTGCAGTGCGTCGTGCATCCGGGCGGGCAAGGCCGTCGACCAGAGCATGGGGCTCACGCCGCTCGAAGGGCTGGTCATGGGCACGCGCAGCGGCGATTTTGACCCGGCCATCATCTTCCACCTCACCCGGGAAGGCGTGAAGCTGGACGACGTCCGAACCGCCCTGGAGAAGAAGAGCGGACTGCTGGGCGTCAGCGGGGTCTCCCGAGATTTGAGGGACGTGAACGAGGCGGCGGGCAACGGGAACCGACGTGCGGCCCTGGCCATCGACGTGTTCGCCCACCGGGCCCGAAAGTACATCGGCGCCTTCCTGGCCGAGCTGGGGGCCTGCGACGCCATCGTGTTCACGGGCGGCATCGGCGAGAACGCAATCTTCATGCGGGAGAAGATCCTGTCCGGCCTGGCGCCGCTGGGCATCGAGCTGGACCCGACCCGGAACGATCGGCGGTCGAGTGAGCCGTTCATCATCACCCGCGACGGCTGCCGAACCGCCGTCTGGGTCATTCCGACCAACGAAGAACTGATGATCGCACGCGACACCGCCCAACTCATCGGGCGCAAGTGACGCGGAACTCCCCGGGGCAATCAGCCGTCACCGGGTTCGTGGAAACGCGCCGGCGTCCAGTTTCCGGAAATACTCGCGTCCGGCACGGAGCACGCGGCCGCTCAGCAGGAATACGGCCGGCAGGTTCCAGAAGAACAGCAGCCCCACCATGGCGTCGGAGAAATCATAGACCAGGCTGAACTTCCGGATCAGCATCCCCACCACCACAAACGCCACGAAGACCACCTTGTAGGGCAGGATCGCCCGCGGACCGAAGAGGAACTCGGCGCCCTTCTCTCCGTAGTAGCTCCAACTGATCATCGTGCTGAACGCGAAGAGGCAGACACCCAGGCTCACAATGTACTTGCCGAACCCCGGGAAGTTCACGTCAAACGCAAACCGCGTCAGCTCGGCCCCGTCCATGTTCAGATGGACCTTCATGCCGGGCTCAACCCGGGCGATGCGGGCGGCCAGTTCCCGTCGGGCCGTGGGGTCATCGATCTGCGCCGTGTCCAGCGTCACCGTCCGGACTCGGTCCCACGCCTCGCCCTCCGCACGGTCCACGCGTCCGATGGGAATGGAGAGGGTTTCGGGGCCGAGACCGGGACGCTCAACGATATGCACGGCCAGGGCCGAGTACGCATGGTCCCGGTTCTGGCGAAGCCCGGCCTGCACCAGCTCGCGAGAGTAAGCCCGCTGCATGGCTTCCGGCACGTCCTCATGATTGCAGACGACGGTGATCGTGGTCGGCGTGGTGGCCGTGACGGTGCCGATGGCCGGACGGTTCCACGCGCCGGTCATCAGGATGACCAGGCCGCTCATCGTACAGATGAGGACGGTGTCCACGAACGGCTCCAGTCCGGCCACGAGGCCCTCGCGAATCGGTTCATCGGTCTTGGCGGCGGCGTGCGCGATGGGCGCGGACCCCTCGCCCGCTTCATTGGAGAATGCGGCCCGCCGCAGCCCGCAGGCAAACGCCGCCCAGACGGTGACCCCGGCAAACGCACCCTGGGCGGCCACGTCGGAAAACGCGGATCTGGCGATCAGGCTGAGGTAGTGTGGAATCTCGGCGGCGTGAAGGACAATGATGCCGAGCGCGCCCAGCACGTACGCAACGCACATGAAAGGCACCAGGGTGCCTGCCACATGCCCGATCCGCTTGATGCCGCCGATGATCACCAACGCCACCAGAAAGGCCACGATGGCGGAGGAGGCATACGGAGGCACGTTGAAGTTGACACGCAGGATTTCTTTGACGTTCCAGCCCTGGAACATGTTGCCCTGGCCAATGGCCGACAGCATCACGGAGGCGGCGAACACCAGCGCAAGCACGCGGAAGAGACGCCAGGCCGGATTGCCGCGGGAGCGAAGCGGCTCCACGATCCCCTTCTGAATGTACCACATCGGGCCGCCGCGCACTTCCTGTTGAACCTGCCCGTTCTTGTCCGTGTACTCACGCACGTCACGGTACATGACGGCCAGCGTGCATTCCATGTACTTCAGGGCCATGCCCAGCACGCCGGCCACCCACATCCAGAAGACGGCGCCCGGGCCGCCCAGCGACACGGCGACGGCCACGCCGGCAATGTTGCCCAACCCCACGGTTGCCGAAAGGGCGGCGCACAGGGCCTGGAAGTGGTTGATGTGTCCCGTGTCTTCCGGGCGATCATAATGCCCGCGGGTGCAGGCCACGCCGTGCGTCAGGATGCGGTGTTGGGAGAACTTGGTGAGGATGGAGAAGAGAAGCCCGCAGCCCAGCAAAAGGCAGGCAAGTGGGGTGGACCAGACGTAGGCGACAAGCTGTTCAGCGAAGTGGGCAAGTGAGTCCATCAGACCCTCCGTTGTGAAGGCAAGCTGTCACAGCGAATCGGATTCGGAAAACGACTGTACGCGAACCGGGCATACGCCGCAACGGGATACTGGCTATGGCTGTCCCGACCGTGCCGCGCCGGTCCGGCTGCCGCCGCGAGGGGACTGCGAACCATGCCACGGGAGAAACCGATCGACGGAAGGATTGCCGCTATTCTTCTGCGGAAAAGTGAGCGGCCGGCTTGCCTTGCGACCGGCGGTGGTCCTACGCTTCTATTGATGTCAATCTCCCTCGGAGGGGTTGGAAGCGGGAGAGACTGGGATGGGTCACAAAGCAGCGCCTGCCCCTCAAGCCGCACTCCCCTCATCGAAGGGCAGTCGATACTTCTTTTCCTGTGATCTTCCCGATCTTGAATGATCTGACACGACGACAGGCGAATCGGGTCCACGACGGCGCCGGCCGCGCGGTGCGTCAAACGAGGTCCGGTGGAACACGGCCGGATCAGCGTGGATGAAGCGCGCGCCCGGGTCCGAAGGATCGAGCGGCGCCGGGGCCGGTCACAGGCGACGGTGCGTTGACGGGGGTGCTTTCCGGAAGCGGATCGCACCGGACTGGGTGTGGGTGCGACCCCCGGTGACGGTCGCGAAAGGAGCCACCGTGGTCGGCAGTATCGCTCGGGCGGGGTGTCGGTGGACCCGTCGGGTCGACCGGTCATGCCGGGTCGGGCGCTATGCCGGCGGCCTGGGCCGGCCCCGGTCTGATCGGGGAGTGGCTGGCGTAGCGGGGAGGTCCGCCTGATGCGGACCTCCCCCGATCGCCACCGGATCCCGGGCGGCGCCGTCCACGTCGTCCGGATGAACCCCACGTCCAGACTCCCTGGCATCGTCAGTTGTCTTAAAATTCACAACCGGGCTCGCCGGGTCGCGACGACTGTCGACCAAATCCGACCTCTTGACGCACCGCTGACCAAAAGCGACGATATCTGCGGGGGCCTGAGCCGAGTTTTTACGCGGATGAGCCGAATACGGGGTGGTGTGGCGAAGCCAGGGCGGATACCATCGACGCTCTGTTGATGTACACCCAGACCGTCGGTCGGACCGACAGATGCAACGGAAGGAGAAGACCTCAATGAAGCGAGCGTGGAAGACTTCAGTGCTGTTCATGGGCCTGACGGCGGTGTTTGCGGCGGGGCCGGTGTGGACGGTTCAGGCGGCCCCGGTGGCGGCGGACACGTACGCGGCGATTCCCGGGGACGCCTGGGCGGTGGTCTACGTGCGGAACGTCGCGGACGTGGAAAAGAAGATCATGGACGTTGCGCGGAAGTTCGACGTCCCGCCCATGAGTGCGCTCATGATGGCCAAGGGCTTCCTGGGGTTCATGTCCGGTGTGAATGACGCCGGAGACCTGGCCCTGGTGGTCTTGCCCACGGATAACATGTACGC
>Ga0334890_1001537_pt1 | contig 30227 bp, 27 predicted proteins | sample GraSluR1_MG_3_FD_207220 | JGI IMG/M metagenome (GOLD analysis project Ga0334890, IMG submission 207220) | Sludge microbial communities from methane-producing bioreactor in Wageningen University, Netherlands - Granular Sludge_31_08-R1 | ecosystem: Engineered > Bioreactor > Anaerobic >... | reverse complement strand
CCTCGGGCGAGTGGAAGCGAAGCCGCTTCATGGGGATGCAGCTCTCGGGGAAGCGCCTGCTGATCGTCGGGCTGGGGCGCATCGGAACCCAGGTCGCCCTCCGCTGCCGCGCCTTCGGCATGGAGATTCTGGCCTTCGACCCCTACGTGTCGAAGGAGAAGGCCGACCGCGCGGGGGTGCAGCTCGTCGACGACCTCAAGGGAGGAATGGCCCTCGCCGACGTGATCACGCTCCACGTACCGCTGACCAGGGAGTCGCGGGGGATGCTCAATGCCGCGACGTTTCGCGCCTGCAAGCGCGGGGCCTACCTCGTGAACTGCGCGCGAGGCGGCCTGGTCGACGAGGAGGCCTGCGCCGAGGCCGTCCGTTCGGGAATCCTCGCCGGAGCGGCGTTCGACGTTTTCGACGGCGAGCCCGTCAGAGCCGACCACCCGCTGCTGGCTTCGGACATCCGGGGGAAGGTGATCCTCACGCCGCACATCGGCGCGAACACCGAGGAGGCCCAATCAGCCGTCGCCGCGATCGCCGCGTCGAATCTCGCCGCCGCGCTGCTCGGCAAGCCGTACGAGCACGCCGTCAACCTCCCCTTCAGCGAACAGCTCCTCTCCGACGGCAGCCGCGCCTACCTCTCCCTCGCCCGCAAGATGGGGTACCTCGCCGCGAACCTCCTGCGCGAGCCCGTCCGCGAGATCAAAGTCGCTCTCCGCGGACCGCTCTTCACCTGCGGCGACGAACCCGTCTGCTTCGAAGTCCCCTATCACTACTCCCCCTTCACCGTCGCCGGACTCAAGGGGATGCTGGAGTTCTCGCACGGCCCCGAGGTGAACTACATGTCCGCGCCCCTTCTGGCCGAGGACAAGGGCATCGCCGTCGAGGAGACCCGCGCCGACGGCGGCACCTACCGCAACTTGCTGGAGCTTTCCATCGTCGCCTCCGGAGGACGCGAGGCCGTCACGGTCTCCGGCACCGTCACCGAGGAGGGGCGGCAGCGCGTCGTCAAACTCAACGGCTACCCGATCGAGTTCGTCCCCGAAGGGGTGGTGCTGCTCTTCAGCAACCACGACCGCCCCGGCGTCATCGGCAAGGTCGGCACCCTGCTCGGCGAGGCCGGATCGAACATCGCGAACTTCGCCCTCGGTCGGAAGAACGGCAGCGGCCTCGCCGTCGCCGCGCTCCAGATAGACAACGACGTCCCCGACAGAGTTGTCGAGACGTTCAAAGCCGACGCCGACCTGCTCTGGGCCGTCAAGGCCGACTTTTCGGAGACGGCGAGATGAGCTGCGGGCATGAGACGGAGGAGATGAACGGTATGAAGCTGGAAAAAACAGGGGGGCGTTCCCCCGAGGCGAAAGAGGCTGCGGGAACGTGTTCCCTTCTACCGAAGGGAACTGCGGAAAAGCGCATTTTCCTCGTCCGGCACGGCGAGACGTCGTGGAACCGTGAAGGGCGCTTTCAGGGGCAGATCGACGTCCCGCTGAACGATATCGGACTGCGCCAGGCCGACGCCGTCGCCGAAGCCCTAAAAGAGATTCCGTTCGACCGGATAATCTCCAGCAACCTCTCCCGCGCGCTCCGCACCGCCCTCCCCCTCGCCTCCCGCATGCGTCTCGGAATGGGCGTCGAAACCGACGACGACCTTCGGGAGATCGGCCACGGCCTCTGGGAGGGGCGCACCGCCGCCGAGGTTGAGGCGGTGTGCCCTGGAGCCCTCGCCCTCTGGCACACCCGCCCCGAGACCGTCGTCATGCCCGAAGGGGAGAGCCTCGCCGACGTCCAGAACCGCGCCTGGCGCGCCCTGCTGCGCATCGCGGAGGGAAAGGGCGAGACCGTCGCCGTCTTCACGCACGACGCCGTGCTCAAAGTCCTGCTGATGAAGGTGCTCGACTGCCCCCTCTCCAGCTTCTGGCGCTTCCAGCTCGCCAACGGGAGCATCACCCTGCTGGAGCTGGGAGACAAGGGGTGGCGGATTCCGCTGATGGGCGAGGCGGGACATCTGGGAAGCGTCTTCGGGAAGAGGGCGGAGCAGAAGGGGTTGTGAAGAGAACAGCCCGGCGAACGTCCGTCTGAACGTAGTGCGTAGCCGGGCTTTCTTTTATAATAGTTAGGCGTTTTTGCCGAAGATTTTTATATGACGGGATGTTCCTAAGATACTTTTTCTGAAAGAGCCTCCCACGAATCAGTGTCTTCGGCAGGCGAGAGAATATCTCCGACGATCCTTCCTGTACCCTGCATGCTTCCGAGCCAGGAACTCCGACGAGGTTGAGCAACGGGAACAATTCGCACAAGGGCCGCATCCTTATCGAATATAACAACGGGCTTCCTGGAATGCATTACAGTTTCTATAACTTTATGTATATTGGTCTCGATGTCTGCAAGCTGTATTTCTTCGATCTGTTTCATTTTCAGTCGCTCCCTTCTTAATATTGAAGAGTCTGACAATATTTATACGCCTCATAGTATATCACGGCGCTTTTCCCGAAGAGATGGTGAATCACGGCAAGAACGGCAAAGGCATTCGCTCCCGCTGGTACCCCGGAATTCTTGCAAACAGAGAGCGTACATCCGTTTCTCCTGTCCCGTTATTGGGAGAAGATCACAATCTTCATCGCCCCCCGATACCGTCGGAGGAAAGAGAGGACGTCGTTTTTTTATTCCTCTCGGACCCTGTCTCGATCTTCAAAAGGAACCTCTTCCAGCTTCTCGATCATCTCGGGAACGAAGCGGATCGGAGGCAGGACGCAGGGGGGATAGGGACCCATGGCGGTAATCGTTTGCAACATGGTTCTCAATCCGCTATAGAGTATGCTTGCGCCGGTAATCGCCAGATGCTCCTCGAATTTTTTCTTTTCCTCGTCGTCGGAGGGCGTCTCGCCATCCCATCTGAAGATCCCGACGGAAGTCAGCGCGAAAGAATAGCAGAAGCGTTCGGACTTTTCGTCTTGCTCGGAAACGATCTTCACCGAGGCCTGGAACCTGTCCCGGTCGATAGGCGAGAAAAAAAGCCGTATGTCCCTCAACGAAGGCGTCTCTCTTTTTTTCCTCTTTTTCTGCGGAAAGGCTTGAAATACAACCTCCGGGAAAAAACACCCTTCTATTTTAAACGGCGAAGACGTCGGGTTCCGCGTCTTCTATCGTAAGTGACACCTTCCCTCCGGCAGCAAGGGCGAGCTGCACCATGGTTCTCAGAGTGAAGTTCGAAATGCTCGAATTCATGACCTTGCTGATGTACGCATCGCTCTTTCCCAGCTTCCGAGCCAAGGCGGTCTGAGAAATCTTCTTTTTTTCAAGGAGAGATTCAAGCTCTTCGATGAAATCGAGTCAGACCTCTTCCATCCAGTATTCGGGCGTTGCCATGGCCTCTTGAAAAGCGGACGCGAATTCCGGACCGTAATGCATAGCCGTTACCTCCTATGTCGCCACCAAGTCGCCGTCGGCTTTGTCCTTAAAGTAGGCGTCTCGTATTCTCTTCGCTCGCGCAATTTCGCCGAGACAGCGGCTCTCGGAGACCGTACTATCCGGTTGTCCTTCACAAGATATAACATTGAGAATATTTGTCAAGTTTTTTGTTTTTGCAAACATGGGGAGAAAATAGGCGGCTTTTTTCGAGCGGGGGAGCTTCGGCGATTATTCGAACATCCGCCTCGAATACGAGCGGAGCGTTGCCGCGTATCCAAGGCGGGTGTTCGTGATCACGTCACGCCTGTGTTTCGATCAGGGGGAGCTGCTGCGGGGTGTCTCTCTTGGCCTGGGAGTGGTTCGCGTAGGTCGCCCAGTCTGGGTGTTCTGCATATCCTGCGGACGCGCATTGAGATCGATCCAAGCTGTTCGAGAACATGGTTGCCTCCGGAAAAACGTGTATTTCTCTATAAAAACGATTATATCATGCGTGTTTCCCGGGAAAACACTTACACGCCCGCGAGGAGCGTAACGGCGTTACGCTCGTTGCGCCGCACGAGACGGCTTCACCGCATAATCCAGTTCTTGTGCCGTTCTCCGCCGAATTCGAAGAAAAACGAGCCTCGCACCGTCATGCCGTGTTTTTCGTAGAAGGCGACGGCGCGCCGGTTCAGGTGGTACACCGAGAGCCAGAGATCGGGAGCCCCCGTGCGGCGAAGGGCGTGTGCGCGGCACGCGGAGAGGAGCGAGGAGCCGATTCCTCTTCCAGCGAAGTGTTCCTGAACGTAGAGCGTGGCCAGCTCGACGGAGAGTTCGGGGAGGTCGGCGCACGGCGCCTCGAAGTCGAGTTTCGCGTAGCCGACGAGGTGCGCGTCCATCTCCGCGACGACGACGAGCAGGTTCGCGTCGTCGAGAAGAGCGCGGAATCGCGCCGCCGTGAACTCGGCGAGCACATACTCGGAAAGCGCGGTTCGCAGGCCGGTCGTAGCGTACGTATGCAGCCAGACCTGGATGGAAAGCGCGGCCAGGTTCGGCGCGTCCTCCCGCGTCGCGAGGCGCAGTGCGATCGTCATCCGCATCCTCCCTCGCAGAACGGCTTGACGGGGCGCCTCACTCTTCGCTCCCCCGCTTCCGCGGGTTCCGCAGGAAGTCCGAAAGCGCCGCGGCGAAGAGTTCCGGGGCGTCTTCGAACGCGTCGTGCCCGGCGAACGGGATGTTGAAAAAGCCCGCCCCGGGAATGCGGTCCCGCAGCAGAAGCGCCTCGCTCATCGAAAAGAGCGGGTCGTCGTCGCCTCGCGCTATCAGCGTCGGGGTCCGGATTTCGGCGACCGACTCCCTCGGGTACCCTTCCGGCGACTCGTCCGTCCAGAGGGCGACGACCTCGCCGACAAGCTTCCCGAAATCCGCCTGCGGATTGACTTCGCGGTAGTACGCCGCGGACTCGGGAAACATCTCCTCCCACATGGGGGCGGTCAGCCCGCCGAGCATTTCCCGCGAAGGGTCGTCGGCCTCCAGTCGCCACTGCGCCCCGAGGGTGAACAGGGCGTCGACGCGCGAGCCGGGAGCGGCCGCGATGCGGTATCCGACGATGCCGCCGTCGCTGAAGCCGACGAGAGAGAACGACTCCGCGCCGATATGGCGCACGACGGCGTTCACATCCTCCTGATACAGGGCGTACCGCAGAGGCTCGCGCCCGATGGTGGAGCGCCCGTGCCCGCGAAAGTCGATCCCGACGTAGCGGAATTCCGGGGGGAGAAGCCCCAGAAACGAGTTGAAATCGCTTAGGCTGCCGAGTCCGCCGTGCAGCAGGACGACGGTCCGGCCGGAAGACGCGCCGGTCGTCTCGAAGTAGATACGGGCGCCCTCTCTGTCGAGATACTGTCCGGATGAATGGTCGAAACGCATACGAATTCCTCCTTCTCTCTCACTGGGCCGCGCCTCGCCGGAGCGTCGCGGTTCAGGCGTGAAGAGCGTTGCCAGTATATGGTACCATTAAATTCAGGCGCGGCGGCGCACACTCCAAGAGCGCCGCGGAAGACACGCGGAAGACGGAGTGAGGACATGGGCGCGTTGAGCCTTCGCTGGCGATTTCTGGCCGGAACCTGGCTGGTGGTTCTTATCGTCACCGGCCTTTTTTCCTTCATGCTCTACAAAACACAGAGACAGGAGTACATGGAAGGGGTCGATGTGCGACTGAACGCGGGAGTGCGGATGGCGCGCTGCCTTGTCGGCCAGGGCTACCACGACCGCATCGCGGACCCCGATTCCGTCTCTCCGGAGGAGTACCTCTCCATCGTCGACCGCTACAACGCGATCTGTCGCACGACCGGCTTCCATTCCGGGACTGCGGATCCGGCGTCCATGCCGGTTTTTCCCGCTCCTGCGACGAGATGACCGTCCGCGTACAGGGCATAGGCGGTCTCCCACCCGGGCACGAGAAGCGCGAGATGTTCGGGATGGTTTTCACCGAGGAGAATCCTCAGGCGGTAGGTCGCGAATCCGTTCCCCGGCAGTTTTCCGTCCCCGTAGGAGGTTCCTTTCCAGGTTGAAGGGACCCGAGCGAGCGCAGCGCCTTCGAGAGACTCCGAACGTCCTGTCTCGCCGGGCGGAATGAAGCGTCCGTACACGAATTCCCAAGCTCCTTCAAGAGCGATCGTTTCCTCATGGACCGGATGTTTCCTCAGGTCGAGGGTACCCCCCTCCGCACGAAGAGGGGCTTTCTCGGCAGCGTGAGAGAGAGGAGAAAAAAACTGCAGAAGCGTCGGAAGGAGAACGACGGCAATAAGCGCGCAAATCATGGCGCCGCAACGATGAGACTTGCTCCGAAGCATCGAAGGCGCCATTCAGAAGCTCTCGGAGGTCGTGCCCGGGTTTGAAGGTTTCGATGCCGCTCCTGATCCCGTCTCCTCCGCGAGCTGAATTGAGCCTTCGCTGGAGCTCCGCCGGCATGTTCTCGTATTATGCTGTCCGGATGAACAATCGAAACGCATTCTTCACTTCCCCTTGTCTCTATGCCGTTGACTGCGCCGAAAATGACCGGAAATCGGGGCGCGGGAGGCGGGTATCGTCGATTCGTATGATGATGTGCCGCATTCGCTGTTCAGTATATCATTACGCTCAGGCTTATGCGTTCTCCTGTTCCGTCATTTCCACTCGGATTTCGCAGTCCCGCGGTCCGCCCTTCGGAAACAACGACGCAAAACTCATAATTCATTGACTTTTCCCCCTGCGATGTGTAAGGTGTTTCTGGAACAATCTCGTTTTTTCGGGGAGGGAAGATCATGTACAGGCATCCGGCAGTGACGAGGGTATTGTCCGTTTGTATCTCGCTCCTGATGATGTTTCAGCCGATCGCGCATGCGGTGGAGGCGCCCGCAGTGCCGCTCCGGAGCGAAACGGAAATGCTCGGCAGGTTGGCGGAGGATTTCGAAAACGCCTGTGAACTGCTCGCGGAGGCTCTTCCGCGGATTCCGCGCGATACCTTCGACCCGGCGGTCATTGTCGAAGAGGGGCAGTCAGAACCGACGCGGCTTTTTCGATGGGTGCGGGACAACACCTGGCTGGTCCCGTACCGGGGGCTGCTTCGTTCCTGGGAAGGGGTGCTGATGGACCGGCTGGGAAACAGCCTGGACCGGGCGATGCTGCTGTGCCGGCTGCTCGAAATGGCCGGGCAGGAGGTTCGCCTGGCACGCGGCAGCCTTTCTGATGAAGAGCTTCGGACGCTCGTAAGCGGAAGCCGTCCCGTGCCGCCCTCCGGTTCGCACCGGATAACGCGCAATGAAGGAGGGCTTGAAGAATCCTTCGCATTCGCAGAACGGTACGCGGCCGAGAAAGGGCTCGATGCGGCGATGCTCCGAGGCTCGCTCGAAGAGCATTCAAAGGCGGCCCGATATCTGGCCGGGGAGGCCAGGAGGCGTACTTCTTCGCAGAGCGACGCGTTGATGACGATGCTCGGCGATATTGCTCGGAGAGCTTCGGCGGGAGCTGACCGGACAGAGGAAGCGTACAGGGATCACTGGTGGGTTCAGTGGAAGAACGGTGAACGGTGGACCGACCTCGACCCCTCCCTGCCGGACGCGCGGCCGGGGCGGCCTCTTACCGTCATGCGCGAAAACATCCTGCCCGAACAGATCGCGGAAAGCCTCAAACACAGCGTTGAGGTCCGCGTGATCGCGGAAGTATCGGATAAAGGCGCGCTGCGCGAAAGGACGCTTCTCAGGCACGCTCTTCGACCGTCCGAAGTGATGGGGAGACGCGTGGTCCTGGCGTACCATCCCCTCCGTTGGCCTTCGGACGCGAAAATGATCGGCGGAAATCTCACCTTCGAACGGTTTCAGGAAGTCCTTCAGGCGCAGAATGAATGGCTGCCTGTGCTGCTTGTCGGGAAGGAGATCATCCATCAGAGCCGCGTCACGGTCGATGGCGTCGTGAACGACAATCCGAGGCTCGATGCCGTAACCTCCGCGGGAGAAGGTCTTGGTTCGGCGCTCGGAGGCTTCGCGTCCGTTCTGGATTCGATCGGCAGGCAGCGGGAGCCTGCTGAATCATCCGTCCCGGCGCCGGGCGGAACATTCAGCGCGCTCTGGATCGAATATGCGATTGCTGTCCCCGGACAACCGGAAGAGGTGATCCGAAGGGAGATCTTCGATCTTCACGGTCCGGCGGCGCGCCTCTCCGGAAGGATTTCTCACGAAATGAAGTTCGGGGACGATCATCGGCTGAGCCGTGCGGGCGCTCTCCTCACCGTTACGGAGCTCGCGTTTCTCTCCTGCCGGCCGTCCGAGGACTTTATTCTGCACTCCTTTGCCCAATCCGTCCTTGCGCAGCGCGAGTTCATCCCCGAAATACTGCGGAAGGCCGGCGAAGGAAAGACGGACACCCTCCTGTCCGGTCTCGTGGAAGCGCTCAGCCTTCCCGGAGCCCCTTACTGGCTCGCATCGGCCCGGAGTACCTGGCGGAGGGACGGCGCTTCCGTCTACACGGACCGGCCGGTTGTGCTCGCCCATCACAGGGGGATAAACCTGCCGGGACAATCGGAAAAAGTAGCATTCGAAGCGTTCGACATAGTGCACAACAGGGTTGCGGTGACTCCCGGGGCGCGAGATGCCGCTTTTCGGGAGAGGCTCGAGCAGGGAGTTCTTGATACCAATGCGGAGTCGCTGCTGATGCAGCTCGATGTGAGCTTCGGAGAGGTCGGCGGGTTGGGGAAAAACACCGCGCAGGCATTCGAAGATTCGCTGAGGCGTGGCATTCCGTGGGTGCTCGTCGAGTCTCCGGACGACCCGGCGATACAGGAATTGGCCGTATCGGAGGATATCCGGGCGCGTCTCGGCGCCGATCTTGCCGCGGGTTTCCTGGTGGCGGCGCCGAAAATCCGGGCCCCTTCGGCCCGGAATGACGATTTCTGCTGGTGGAGAATCGATCCGGTCACCGGCGATACGCTCGGCATAGGCTCCCGCGGATGGGGAAGCGAATTTGTCGAATATGCGGTTACAATTGGCTTACCCCTTGCATTTGTCGGCGGATTTGCAGGGTGTATGGGAGATCCGGCAGGGTGGTCGGAGACGAGCGCGATCAAATTTCTCGGGTGCAGTATATGCGGCTGGATCGCGATGGCATCGCTCGCGGTCGTTATCTTTCCTCCCGGACCCTTCGCGGTCAACCTGGGGCTTGGTCTGGCGCTGGGAGGCGCGGGTTGCGGTGCGTTAAGCTCTCTAGGAAAATGAACAAGGGGATGGCGCCCAGTTCAATTTTGTCCGGGGAGTTCAGCTCCTTCGTTCTTGAGGAGGGATTCAAGAGCATGGTATTGAGAAAACATACTAAAAAAGGGTGTACACGACAAGGTTTTTTCGAGGCTGACGGCGTACTTGGGGAAGCGTTTTTCCACATAGCGGATCGGCTGCTGCATGCTCTGATCGTCCTGATGCTCTTGCTCTTTCCGATGTCGTTCGCATCGCTTCCTGCGGAAGCGGCTCCGGCTTCCGGCCCGCCGCTGGAGGTGGCCTTCGGGACGGGCCCGCTGATTTCGTCCGATGCAGAGAGCGCTCCCGCACGGCTTCCGTCCGATGTCTCCGCTGTCCTGCTGACGGCGGTCTCCAGCTCTCCCGACTGGATCGAGGTGGAGGCCCGCCTGGTTGTCGAGACGGCCGATGGCCTCCGAACAGGAGAAATTCTCGCGGAGGACGGGCTCTTCCTTGCCGAAGGCGAGCGCAAGATGCTGCGCCTGCCTGCGCCGGCAGGCGGTTTCCAGCCCGGAACCTACCGCGTGTTGATCGAGATCGACAGAGAGCACTTCCGGTCCCTGGGCTTCGAGATCGTTCCGGAGCAGGAGAAGAGCGAGGCGGCGAAGTCAGACTCAAGTTCCGATGTTTCGTCCGCTTCTCTTCCGGAGGTTCCTCCGGCTGATTCTTCCGAATCCCCCGCTGTGCGTCGGTCTTCCGGGATGAACGTGGCTCTCCGTGCCCTCGGCGGAAAGGTGGAGAGCTGGACTTCCCAGACCGACGACCGCGCCTTCGCTGCGGGAAACCTTATCGACGGGCGCCGTTCGCTGACCATCGGCGGTGACGTGAATTTCTGCAATCCATGCGGATGGCGGGCGGGAAGCGCCTCGTTTCCGCAGGAGCTGGTCTTTTCCTTCCACCGGGGGCGCGAGGCGCTGGTGGAAGCGGTCGTGGTGGATACGGCGTCCCTTTCGCCGATGGAGTCCGGAAGGCCGAAAGCGACGCGCTTCCCCGGAGAGATCGAAGTGTGGGTGGCCGGGGCCGAGCGGCCCGACGTCTTTACACGCGTCGCCGCGGGAACTTTGGAGCCGTTCGCAGGAGAGCACACGCTGCGGTTTTCTCCTGTGAGAGCGCGATTTCTGAAGCTTCGGATTCTCTCCACGCACGGCAGGGCGAGTCCCCAGCTCGCCGAGGTGAAGATTCTTGAGGCGGCCGAGTCCGCGATGTCGATCGTCGGCGACTTTCCGCGTGATATCGCGAGCCCTGCGCTCGGAGGCGCGCTGGTATGGTACACGTCCGATGCCCACAGGCACGAGGCAGGACGAATTTATGAACCCGGCGGAGCGGGGTGGCGTTCCGCCGACGGAACCTTTCCGCAGAGCTTTGTCTTTGCGTTCAACGAGGACAGGACCGCCCGTATCGGCAGCGTCGAAATAGATCCGGGGCAGGACGCCGATCCGAAATCCCGCCCGGGAACGATCGTGCTTTCACTCTCGGAAACGTCCCCTGTCGACGGCTTCCGGGAGCTCGTCCGGGTCGAATTCGCACCGGGCGACGGGGTGAAAACGATTCCGATAGGGCTTCCGGCGCGTTTTCTCAGGCTCGACATCGTCGGAAATTCCGGCGGAAAGTACACAAGCCTCGGAAGCGTGCGGATATTCGAGGATCCCGATCCGTCGAGGCTCTCCGTGCTCTCGGCGTATTTCGACCCCGAGGCGGAGAAGTCCACGCGTCCGTCCGTTCCTGTGGAACGGGCCAAACCGACTATGGAGTCCGAGCCGAACAATACGCCGGACCGGGCCGAAGAGCTCGAGCCCGGCTCCGTTCGAAGCGGTACGCTCGAACCGACGGGCGATATTGATTATTACCGTTTCCGGCTGGCCGGCACGGAATCCCGCCGGTTGCATGTGGATCTCTCGGGGCGCGCAGCGGTCGAGCTCCTGGACCGGAACGGAACGCCGCTCTCCCTGACCGCGGCGGCCAGGGGTGTCGAGCCGGGGGAGTATCTCCTGAAGGTGTTCGATCCGCTTTCGTCCGTCGTGCTGGTATGGGATGTGAGCCGGAGCATGAAAGGAGTCCTCGGCGAGCTGCAGCGAGCCGTCCGGGGATATGTCGGGCTGCTGCCGCCCGGAGTGCGGGTCAACCTGATCGAGTTCGCGGACAAGCCCCGGGTGCTCCTTCACGGATTTTCTTCCGATCGTGAGGAACTGCTGCACACGCTCGACGGCGCTTTCAAGCCCGGAATGGGATCCGTGCTGTACGACGCGCTCGCCGAGGGTCTGGAGCTCCTCGAAAGCGAGCGCGGTAACCGGGTTCTGGTGGTTTTCAGCGACGGAGGCTCCGAGGGGAGCAGGACGGGGTACGCCGCGCTCTGGAGTGCGCTGCGGGAGAGGAATGTCCGAGTTTTCGCGATCGGATTCGGCGCATCCCTGGATGACGAGAATTCAGCGGTCGGTTCGACCAACGAGCGCATGCTGCGGCATATCGCGCTCGCCACGGGAGGACGTTTTCTGCGGGGAGAGTCGGACGAGGAACTCGCCGCCCTCTACCGGCGGATTGCGGATGAACTCCACGGCGATCCTTCCTACACCGTCGGCGTCCGTTTCAGCGGAGGAACGGGCCGCCTGAGCGTTATCCCTTATGAAGATCATTTCCCGGAGGAGATGGCCCCGAGGATCGAGATTGTTCTCGACGCGTCGGGATCGATGAACCGGCGGATTTCGGGGCAGAATTCACCCCGAAGGATGGATCTTGCAAAGCAGGTGCTCGGGGAGGTCATCGACTCCCTGCCGGATTCGAGCCTTGTGGCCCTCCGTGTTTTCGGGCACCGGATCCGGGAAGGGCGCAAGGGGGCCTGCCAGGACACCGAGCTGCTGGCGCCGTTCGGCAGACTCGACAAGGTGAAGCTGAAGCGGACCGTGAACGGCATACGGGCGCTTGGAACGACGCCTCTCGCGTATTCTCTCAGGAAGGCCGGCGAGGATCTGTCACCGGGCCCGGAAGAACGGCGCATTCTCCTGATCACCGACGGGAGGGAGGAGTGCGGCGGCGACCCCGCGGCGACGGTCGGGGAGCTGCGCCGGTCCGGTATTCTGGTCCGGGTCGACGTAGTCGGCTTCGCGCTTGATGACGAGGCGGACAGAAATGCGAGCCGCCGCATCTCCGAACTTTCCGGCGGCGTCTTCTTCGACGCCCGCGACAGGGATGGGTTGAAGGAAAGCATTGTAAGGAGCCTTGCCCCTTCGTACGACGTGCTCGATGTAACGGGGAAAGCGGTTGCACGCGGAAAGGTCGGCGGCGATGCGCTTAACGTGCCGGAGGGCGTGTACCGGATCGACGTCCGGCTCGCCGGTGAATTGCTGGCGATATCCGATGTCCGGGTCGATTCCGGCCGTTCGACGCACGTCCGCCTCGAAAGACAGGGAGGAAAGATCGTCGGCCGTCCGGTTCTCTCCGACAGGTGAGCAGCGGAGATCCGCGGCCGCTCCTCTCTTCCGGGAGATTCCGTGCTATTCTGCGGAAGGAGGTTCGTTTCGTAAAAATTTCTTCGCGAATCCCTCGATCTCTTCTTTGAGCAGCCAGATCGTCAGGGCAAGGAGCATTGCCGCTCCGAAGACGAAAAAGCCCGCAATGCTTCCGGTGACAAGCCCGGCTCCAGCGAAGCTGAGCACCGCCATTCCGGGAAGACGCCCCAGAAGGCAAACGCCCCAGAGCGCGGCGAGTCTGAGGCGGGTCAATCCTGCGAGGAAGCAGACTGCGTCGTCCGGCATGGCTGGAAGCAGAAAGATCATGAAGAAAGAGAAGAGCCCGCCTTCTGCTATTACGCGGTCGAAACGTTCCAGAATCGAAGGAGAGACGAGCCGCCGGACAACCTTTTTTCCGAAGAGGCGCCCGATGAGCATGGCCAGAATTGATCCGGCCGCAAGCCCTGTCATGGTGTACAGAAGCCCCCGTCCGAAGCCGAAGACGAAGCCTCCGATGAGTCCCGCTATCTGGCCGGGAATCGGCGCGATCAGGACCTGAAGCACCTGGAAGGCGATGAAAAAGACCGGTCCCCGCGGGCCGAGGGAGAGGAAACGATCGCGAATCAGAAATTTCGACTCTCTCCAACCCGTATTCCGCAGAAGGTCGAGCCGCGCGAGAATTTCCTCCGGCAGAAAGGGACGGACGAGCTGGAAGAGCACCAGAAAGGCTCCCATCAGCAGAAAACCGAACGCCGTTACGATGAGAAGGGCACGGAGCTTTTTCAGCACGCGCCGGTGAAAGAAGGAAGATCCGTTCTGCGCGGAGCTCATGGTTCTCTCCCTTCGTGGCGCGGATCTGTTCCGCAGGAGGAGGTCGACGATATTGCCCTCCGGCGGTGATCGGGCATAGCCGTCGAGCAGGAAGAACGGCAGAAATACACGCCGAGCTCGCCATGCGGGCGGAGGAGAAGACGGAAATTTTCCCTGGGGTTCAGGCTATGAGGCTTTCCGCCGGGGAGAGGGCTTCCAGATTCCCGCTCTTCGCATCGACCGGCGGCATGTTTTGTATTCAGGACTGCTTCGAAGGGAGTATGGAAGCGCCTGGTACCGGAGCAGTGCTCGGAATGGTATCCGTACAATGTTTCTCCTCCTTCGAGCGGGGTATCGATCTCGGATATATCGGGGCGAAATTTTCTTAAAAGCTATCACAGCACGCAGGATTCCGGAAGCGTAGTTTCTGTAAATGAGTTTGTATATTCAATGAGCGGCCAACCCGAAGCTTCTCTCATATACGCGCTCGGTTCATGCTGCCCTCGTGCTCTCCGTTGATTCGGGAAATGCCGCAAAAGAAGAGCGCCCCCGAACGAGAGGCGCTCCCGCTTCGACTGTTATCCGCCTCATCCTGCCCGGATGCGTTATCTTCCGTAGTAGTCGCTCATTCGGACTTTGAATGAGGAGACCTTGTCCCCCCAGCCGATCGAGTGAAGAGAGTCGTATGTCACAGTACTCTGTCCAGTCCCCTGAAGAGTTATGTTGTTGCTCCTGTCGTTGCACCCGATGTGTTCGTACAGGACGACCTTTGCGTTTTTGCCTATCTTGACCGAGCTGATCCTGTCGTTCCAGTTCTTGTTGGTGTCCAGGACGAGAAGTTTCGTGAGATCCTGTACCTCGCTGTCGTACTCGTACCCTATGGCCGCCCCCTCGAAGCCGACGTCTTCGTAGAGAATGACCTGGTGCGGTTCCGGCTCGATATCTTTCCAGTTGACGGGCTGTTCGCCTTCCGGCTCCTCCGGCTCCCCGGGAAGCTCGCTCTCCGGGGTCCATCCCGGGGTTCGCACTTTCAGCGAGGAGATTTTGTCTCCCCATCCTTCGGGGTGCAGGGAGGTTATGGTCACGTAGCCCTGCCCGTCCCCCGAATAGGGTTTCGAGGGACCCTCGTAGTTGCTGTCCGTCCACACATGGACCAGAGTGTCCTTGCCGATCTTCAGGGAGCTGATCCTGTCGTTCCAGCTCTTTCCGCTCGATATCGCCGACTGCCTGAGATCCGGGATGTCCTGCCCGACGGAGAGGTCGAGAGAGGCGCCGTCGTAGTTTTCGTGTTCGAAGAGAAATACCTGGTTCGACTCGGGGATGGCGCACTGGCGTACCTTGAAGGAGGAGACCATGTTTCCCCATCCGAGTCCGTGCAGATTGGAAATATCGTTGTTGTTCGTTCCGTCCCCCTCGAAGCTGATGCTTGTGCCTCTGTAATTGGCATGCTGGTAGAGCGTGATGCGCGTTCCCCTGCCCACCTTGATCGAGCTGATCCTGTCGTTCCACTTCAATCCGTTGGGAAGATTCCACCTCGTGAGATCGGGGATGTCGTTGTCGTAGGTGAAGCCCAGGCTCTGCCCGCCGTAGTCCGGTTTTTCGAACAGAAAGACCTGGTAATACAGTGAATCGCCGATATTCGGCAGCTCCGAATATCCCGGCAGTTCGACGGCTTCCGGCTGCTCGGGTTCTTGCGGAAGTTCGCTCTCCGGAGTCCAGTCGTACGCGCGCACTTTCAGCGAGGAGACTTTGTCCCCCCACCCCTGGGGGTGAAGGGAGGACATATTTCTGTTCCACTGTCCGTCCGCCGCATAGGGAATCGAGGGACCTTCGTAGTTGATGTCCGTGCACAGGTAGACCTGGGCGTTCTTTCCGATTTTAACGGAGCTTATCCTGTCGTTCCAGCTTTTTCCGCTGCTGATCATCCACTGCCTGAGGTCGGGGAGGTCCTGTCCGATGGTGAGGTACAGGGCGCCCCCGTCGTAGTTCTCGTGCTCGAAGAGGAACACCTGGTTCGGCGCCGGAACGGCGCTCTGGCGGATCTTGAGGGAGGAGATCGTGTCGCCCCATCCGAGAGTGTGCAGATCGGGGATATGATAGTTGCTCTCGCCGTCTCCCTCGAAGCTGATGCTCGCTCCTCCGTAATTGGTATGCTGATAGACCGTGACGCGCGTATTCTTTCCTATGCTGAGCGAACTGATCTTATCGTTCCATTTGCCTCCGGCGGGAAGGTTCCATCGTGTCAGATCGGCGATATCGTTGTCGTAGGAGAAGCCCATGCTCGCTCCGTCGTAATTGGTATGCTCGAACAGAAGTACCTGGTGAGGCGCCGGATCTGGTGTTTCCGCCGCCGCCGAGGAGAATGCGAACAGCAGAAGCGTTATGATGGATATCGTCGCGACTGTGACTCGTACCGGACGAAAACGCACATTCATAACCTCTCATCCCCTTTCGTTGTATCCAGACGACCTGGTTTTAAAAAATAAAATTTTCCAATTTATTATATTGTAGGATTTTTCTGTTGGCGTGTCAATGCAGAGTATATGACAGGTGCATTTACAGAAGGTCAACCGAAGGGGCGACCGGAGAATCCGCGATAGAGACAGGTATGTTGAACTGCAGCGGGAAGAGGATGAAAACGGTGTATCCGACGGAGGGAACGCACGAAAAAAGCCCCCGGCGGATACCGGAGGCTTGCGAGCATTATTTACCAGCCTTTGACCGTGTCGAAGATGCTGTCGGGGATGTCTCCTGAGAAAAAGTCCTGGAACGATTCTTCGATAATGTCGAGCGCCTGGTCTGCCTGCTCCCTCGTCATGACGAGCGGAGGCTGGATCCTCAGAACGCCTCCGCTGAAGAAGGAGAGAAGCAGTCCGCGTTCCCACGCGCGGTAGCAGATCTTCGCGGCCGCCTCGCCGTGCCGCTCTTTCGTGTCGCGGTCCTTGACGAGGTCGACGCCGATGGAGAGCCCGATCCCCCGCACGTCGCCGATGATCTCGTACTTCTTCTGCATTTCGAGGAAGCGGTTCTTGATGTGTCCTCCGACGGAAAGCGCGTTCTCCATCAGGTTCTCCTCGCGGATGACCGAGATGGTCGCAAGCGCGGCGGCGCAGCAGACGGGATTGCCGGCGGCGGTGAAGAGATGCGCGGGGGCCTCCCACTTTTCCATGATGTCGGCCCGTGCGACGACCGCGCCGAGAGGCAGGCCGGAGGCGATGGCCTTCCCCATCACGATTGCGTCGGGAACGACGTCGAAGTTCTCTATGCCGAACCACTTGCCGGTGCGGCCGAACCCCTGCTGCACCTCCTCGGAGACGAGCAGGATGCCGTACTCGTCGCAGAGCTTGCGCAGGGACTGCATGTATTTCTTCGGCGGTACGACGAGCCCGGCGTCGCCCTGGATCGGCTCGATCACGATTGCGGCCGTCTCGTCCGGCGGGATGTTCGTCGAGAAGGCGATGCGGATCTGCTCTATCGCGAAGTCCGCGACCTCGTCCTCGGTCATCCCGGGGAAGGGAGGTCTGTACGGATCCGGGTACGGCACGTGGTAGATGTCCGGGAGCAGCGGGCCGAGCTTGCGGTGCATCGGCAGGCTGACGGCGCTCATCGAGAGGGCGCCGTAGGTGCTTCCGTGATAGGCGCGGAGGTAGGCCAGGATCTTCGGACGCCCCGTCGCGATCCGGGCGAGCTTGATGATGCCGTCGTTCGCGTCCGAGCCCGCGAGGCCGTAGTACGCCCGCTTCCGGTAGTCGCCGGGAGTGATGGAGATCAGCTCCTTGGTCAGCGCGATGATCGGCTCGTGGTACATGTAGACGTGCGTATAGAGGATCAGCTCCTCCGTCTGTTTTTTGATCGCCTCGACCACCTTCGGGTGGCAGTGGCCGGTGTTGATGGCCCCGGCGCTCGAAAGCATGTCGAGATACGAATTGCCGTCGATGTCCTCCACGACGGCTCCCCTCCCCCTGCGGACGACCAGAGGATAGTAGGGGAGCTTTGCCGCCGGAGAGGTGATGGCCTTGTCTTCCTCCACGAGGCGGAGGCATTGGCTGATATCCTTTTTTCCAGAGAACATTCCTGCGGTCATCTCCTTGTAAAAAGGGGCGGAAGGCATGAGCACGCCCTCCGCCCCTTTCCGGGTTCGGGAATCAGCGGGGTATTCCGGATTCCTTGTAAATTCTGTCCATAAGCTCCTTGCCCACGAGCTCCTCCATCTTGGGCCACACGACCTTGCGGACGTGCGTGGCGATGGCGTCGAGTTCCTCCTGGGTGAGCTTCACGATGGTCCAGCCGTACTCCTTGACCAGCTTCTGACGGTATTCCTCGTCGTACTCTTCGGCGCGTTCCCACTGGATGTCCGACTCTTCCTGGGCGGCCTGAAGCATCACGGCCTGATCCTCGGGAGAGATCTTGTTCCAGACGTCCATGTTGATTGCGAACCACCAGGACTCGAAGTAGTCGTTGTACTGGATCCAGACCTTGTTGACGTCCTTGAACTGCCATCCCTGGAAAGGAGGTCCGCCCATCTGGCCGTCGGCGATGCCGGTCTGAATGGCGCTGTAGGCTTCTGCGTAGGGGATCGGGGTCGCGATGTAGCCGAGGGCCTCGTAGGTCCATTCGCACGGCTTGATAGGCATGACGCGGACCTTCAGTCCGTGGGTTGCGCCGGGCACGTTGTATTTCTCGGGGACCCTGTTCAGGGAGACACCCGACATGCCGATGGGGACCACGGCAAGGGCCTTGATGTTGTGCTTCGCCCACAGGTCCTGGATGATCTTGTACGCCCACCCTTCGGGTCCGTAGACCTTCTGGGCCTCTTCGGCGTTCGTCACGATGTAGGGGAAGTAGTAGGCGAGATTCAGCTGCGGGTCGAAGTTCGCGTTGGCCTGGGCCATGCTCATTTCGATCGTTCCGCGCTGCACCATCTCGAAGATCTCGGTCCAGTCGCCGAGGACGCCGCCTGAGAATACGTCGATCTTGATTCTGCCCTCGGTACGGTCGAAAACCTTCTGCGCGAAGGACTTGGCCCTCAGGTCGTAGTCGCTGTCGACAGGATGGACCTGTGCGAGCCGCATTTTGAACAGGGGCTCCGCGGCGGTCGCCATTCCGAAGAAGGCGAACAGGAATGAGAGTGTGACAAGACAAACAAGAATCTTTTTCGTTCTACTGGTAAATGTCATGATATCCCTCCTTGTGTTATGCATCACGATTCCTTCAAATAAATCTCCGAATCTCGCCTGGTGCGTTTTTTCAGCCCTGTATCGCCTCCTCTCGTAGGGTGCTCTGTTTTTTACTTGATTCCCATGATCAGCCGGGGAAGGAAGAGAGAGAGGTCCGGCAGATAGGTGGTCAGAAGAATGACGGGAATGAACCCGAAGATCATGTAGATCATCGCCGGTTTCATGTATTCGTCGACCTGTACGCCTCCGACGCGCCCTCCGAGGTAGAGGATGGGTGCGGTCGGCGGTGTGACGTTGCCGAGTCCGAGGTTCGTCCCCAGGATGGCGGCGAAGTGGATGGGATGAACACCGATGCGGAGCATCAGCGGCATCAGCAGGGGGGCCGCCAGCATAGTGCCGCTGAGGTCGTCCATCAGCATGCCGATGATGACCAGGAAGATGTTCACCATGAAGAGGATGACGTACTTGTTGTCCGACGTACTCAGCAGGAAGTTCGCTATCTTCATCGGAACCTGCTGCATCGTGTAGAGACGCCCCAGGATGGTCACGAAGAAGAGCATCAGGACGATGACGCCGCTTGTTGTGGCCGCCGACTTGAGTGAGCGGAAGAAGATCTGCGGCTTCAGCTCCTTGTGGACGAAGAAGCCGATGATGATGGCGTAGAGCACCGCGACGGCCGCTGCCTCCGTGGGCGTCGTGACGCCTCCGTAGATGCCGCCGAGGATGATGACCGGCATCAGGAGACTCCAGATACCTTTGCGCGTCGCCTTCAGAATCACCTTGTTCCTTTCGGGCGCGGGCAGCGGGTCGTCGACCTTGATCGCGGGGAACCTGCCGACCATGACGTAGTTGATGATACAGAAAATCGTCGTGGTCAGAATGCCCGGTACGACGGTCGAGAGGAAGCAGGCCGCGACGGACTGCTGTGTTACCCATCCGTAAAGGATCATCGGAACGCTCGGCGGTATGAGCTGTCCGAGCACGGAGGCGCAGCTCAGCATTCCGGTCGAGTAGCCGCGCGGGTATCCGAGCTTTTCGAGGCGCGGGATCATGATGCCGCCGATACAGGCAACCGCCGAAGAGGCCGTTCCCGAAATGGCGCCGAAGATGGCGCAGGCGACGATGCTCGCCGCCCCCATGCCGCCGCGGACCCGTCCGAGCATCGAGTTGGCGAAGTTGGTCAGCCGCTCGGCGATACCCGCCGAGCTCATCAGGGCGCCCGCGATGATGAAGAAGGGTATCGAGAGAATGGTCAGCGAGTTGAGTCCCCTGAAGCCGATGGTCATCAGGAACGAGAAGTCGGGAAAAAAGATGACCCCCATGTAGATGGCTGCCAGCATGAAGCAGAACGGCACCGGAATGCCGACGACGATGGATGAAATCAGTATCAGAAGATTAATGACGATATGGTCCATAACGCTCCTCCTTCGGTGCTACTCTTCTTGCGGTTCTTCGTACGGCGCCCTCGGCAGAACGAGGGCGGGTTTTCCGAGCGCCTGCCGGGCGTGGTCGACGAACTCGATGAAAAAATAGAAGGCCATGAGCGCCGCCGAGACAAGCAGGCTCATCTGCGCGTAGTACATGGGGATCATGAGGGCGGGAGAGAGCTCCCTCGACTTGAGGGACCACGTGATGTAGTTCCAGCACCAGTTGGTCATCACGCAGGCCAGAATGACGGTCGCCAGATTCACGAAGGTCTGTATGCTCGCGAACACCCGCCTGTTCTTGATCACCGAGTGAAGGAGGTCCGCCTTGATGTGGTTCCGCTCCCTTGAGCCGGAGGCGGCGCCCATCATGTACATCCAGAAGCCCGTCATGGTGGCGAGCTCCTCGACGCCCATCAGCGGCAGCTTGAAGATGTAGCGGAGGGCGACCTGCGTGAGCACGAGAGTGACCAGGATGATCGTGCTCACCACCATGATCGCGTTTTCCATCTTCCTCAGGAAGATCCAGAGAATGTCAAAAAGCTTCTTCATATTTTCACGCTCCTCGTCCCGGACTTGATTATCCGAGAGTTTTCAGGACGTCCGCCACGAAATCGGCGTCCCGGCTGACCTCCGCGGCAAGGAAGTCGATATCCTCATGCGAAAGGTCCGATGGGCGGATTTCGGCGAATTTCAGCGCGTTGCGGATAAGGGAGACCCGCATCGGGTCGATATCCACCTCGCGCGCCTTGATCAGTTCGGGGTGGGAGGGGAAGACGATATTGACGCCGGCTTTCTCCGTCGATGGATCACCTGTCTCCACCCGGATGCCGTTCTCCTTCGCGAATGCCAGCTGCGAGTAGTGATGCTTTCCGGCGCCCGTGTACTCTGTCTCCTGCACGACGATGAAGTCGTCCTCGTCGTACTCCTGCGCGATGGCGAATGCGGCCGCCAGCGCCGTGTTTCCGGCAGGGCCGCGCTCGAGCCCCTCGAGGACCGAGAGCGCCTCGGTAATGTAGAAGACCTCGCCCTGGTTCACGGTCACGTACCGCTCCATATAGCGAAGCGGCCGGGCGGCGTTCCGCGGGACGTCCGAACGGTCGGGCCAGGTGGCGAACGGTACGCCGAAACCGGTGTGCCCCGTTGTGAACGACTTGAGATTGAAGTCCCGGTCGCTGGCCATGTGGAGCCCCTCGAGATTCACACTCGCCCCGATGATGTCCACGCTCTCGGCGCCGGCCTTGATCAGCCCTCTCGCCGTGCCGGTGACGTTGCCGCCCCCGGCGTGGGTGATCACGATGGCCGCAGGAAGCTTTCCGTGCCGCTCCCTGCACTGCTCGGCGATCTCGTACCCGAGGGTCTCGATCCCGGCGATGCTCAGCGGCGTGTAGAGCGACGCGTTAAAATATCCGGTCTCCTCCAGCGCGAGGAGCAGGTAGTAGAAGAGCTCCGGACCGACGCTCGTCTGGACGACCTCCACACCGTACGCTTCACACTTCCTGGTCTTCTCGATGATCTCGGGCTGTCCTCTCCCGAGGCTGTCGAAGACCTCCTGCACGATGATCGTCTTCAGGTTGCGGATATTCGCCTGGGAGGCGAGCGCGGCGCCGTAGTTCCCGCTCGTCGCGGCCGCGACGCCTTTGAAGCCCTTCGACTCGGCGAAGTGGCACGACATGGAGGCGCGCCTGTCCTTGAAGCTTCCGGAGGGATTGGCCGCCTCGTCCTTCAGGAGGATGCGCGCGCCCTTTCCCTTCGGGGCGAGCGCCCGCGCCGTCTTCGTCATGTTCCGGAGCTCGATGAGCGGTGTATCGCCGACGTGGACGTCGCGCTGGATCTGCCGGATGCGGTCGAGCGTGTAGCCGTACTGGTTCATCATCGCCTCGTAGTCGAAGGCGAGCTTCCCCTTCTCGAACTGTTCGTAGTCGATGAGGAGAGAGCGCTTCATGATCTCGTTCTTGCGGGCCATCACGTCCGCATAGGAATTCTTACTCATCGTTTCGCCTCCACAGAGAGCGTAAAAAGTCGCCCAAACCGATGAACTCGGGGATCTGGGGGCCGAAGGAGTGGGTATACGGAGGATTGTCCGCCACGAGCATACCGGTGAGCTTTCTTCCGCAGGCTGTCGTGATCGAGGCTGTTTCTCCGAGAGCGGCTTCTTCTTCGAGGCGGCCTTTCGCCCGCATGCGGAGAGGGACCGCACGGGTCTCCGCAGGGAGGTGAGAGGGGCGTTCCTGCGGTTCCAAAAGGGTCCATTCTATCTGTACCCAGCTGCCTTTCTTCACTTTTCTTTCACTCTCCTGTCCGTTTTCAGGGATTTTGTCCGGGGTTTTTCCTTACATTGAAAGAATGCGAATATGAAGCGAACAAGTGTACAATACCTCATATCCTGAGATGATGTCAAGTAAAACGCGAATTTCTGAATTCAAATGCCTATTCCAAAAAAGCCAAAGAGGTTGCTTTTATCCAAGGATAATTATAAATGTCAGGTTCGTAAATAGCGCCGGAAGTCCGATAGCCTGGCTGACGGCACCGGAAGTTCCGGCATGGTGAGCACGCCGCTCCGGGCGTTCAGAACCTCCGGGATCATGTTCACGGCGATCGAGGCGGTCGCCACCCCTCCGGGGATCTCCGGAACGATGTTCATGCGGATATCCGGCGTGCCCTCGATCTCGATGAAGTCGCCCGTCTCCACGCCCTCGAGATCCGGGCGCACCTGCTGCGGATGTTCGAGGATGATGCGAGCCTCTCCGCCGCAGCGCCCCTCCGCCCTGTGATTGCAGCCGGCCACCCGGCCGGGGTGAATCTCGACGCGCTCCGTGCTCCGGTGCACCCGGGAGATGATCGGTTCCACCGTTTCGGTGATCTCGTCGAGCTCGATACCGAGCGCTGACGCGATCATGTTCACCGACTGGAGGAAGCCGATGTGTCCGACGATGCTTCCGTCCTCCCGCCCGGCGCGGAATTCTTCGGGGCTCGTGCCCACACCCTGCGTTTCCATCACCGTCGGGCCGAACGGGGAGAGGTCGTTCACCCGGCGGGCGCGTATTCTCCTGACATCGCGGCAGACCCCCGTCAGGGCGATGATCAGCGTATCCAGGACGAAACCGGGATTGACCCCGGTGCCGAGCACGGTGACGCCGAACTTTTTTGCCAGCTCGTCGATTTCACGGGCGGTATCGGGGGCCGTTCTCCACGGATAGGCCCACTCCTCGGCGATGGTCACGACGTTTTTCCCGCTCTCCACGGCGGCCCGAACGGGCCCCGCAGTCTCCCGGATGAACGACGAGACCGCGAGCAGCACCACGTCCGCCTCCAGCGCCATGGCCGATGCGGAGTCCGTCACGACGATGCCGGCGAATCGCTTCAGGCCGAACAGCTCTCCCAGCGATCTTCCGGACTTCGCCGGGTGCGAATCCACCGCGCCGACGATCTCAACGCCCTCTTTTTCATCCAGAATATTCGCCGCGAGCGAGCCCATGCTTCCCAGCCCCCAGAGAATGACCTTGATCGACTTCATCTTCCTGTGCTCCTCCCGTTCTCCGGATAGAAAAAAACCGGCGTACCGAAGGGTTCCTGGAAAGGAGTCCGTTCGGCGGCCGGGGTGCTCAACGTTCCTCGACGTAGACCCGGGGAACCCGCTTGCTGATCATCGCGCCTATTGCCGCGACGATTGTGTCCAGTTTTTCCGCGTACTCGTAGATGCTGATCTCGTCCGAGCCCTGACTGCCGATGAGAACGACCTCGTCGCCCACGCGGACCTCCGGAAGATGAGAGACGTTCACCACGCACTGGTCCATACAGATGCGCCCCGCCACGCGGCACCGGACGCCGCGAATCAGCACCTCCCCCTTGTTGGAGAGGGGACGCGCGAACCCGTCGGCGTAGCCTACGGGGAGAACGGCGAGCCGCTCCTCGGACTGCGTCGTGTAGGTCAGGCCGTAGCTGATTCCCTGTCCCGGAGGCAGCGTGCGGATGGCCGACACGGATGTCTTGAAGGAGAATCCGGGGAGAATAGGAACCGTCCGCGGAACCTCCGGGGTCGGGTACATTCCCGAGAGAAGCTGCCCGGGCCGCACGCCCTCCATCGCCCACTCAGGGAAGGAAAGCGTTCCTCCCGAGTTGCAGCAGTGCCGCAGCGCGATTTTGATTCCCTTCGCCGCGATCAGGTCGAGGGTTTTCATGAAAAGAGAGTGCTGCTCGCGGGTATAGGAGAGATCAGCTTCGTCGGCGGTGGCGAAATGCGTGAACGCGCCTTCGCAGACCAATCCGGGCAGGGCCGCTATCCTGGCCGCCGTCTCCGCGGCTTCCTCGGGGCGGAACCCGATGCGCCCCATCCCGGTGTCTATCTTCAGATGGACGAAAGCCTTGTGTCCGAGCCGTTCCGACGCCGAAGAGAGAGCGTTCGCCATCTCCATGTCCGTGATGGTCGCCCGGATGCCGTACCGGACGTATTCAGGCGCCGCTTCGTACGGGGACGCGCCGAGGACCAGGATCGGGTCGGTGATCCCGCCCGTCCGCAGTTCGAGAGCCTCGTCCGGCGTCGCGACGATGAAGTAGTCCACCCCCGCCTCTCGGAGCGCCCACGCCACCGGGACCGCTCCCAGGTTGTACGCGTTCGCCTTGATGACGCCGAAGATCTTCGCGGCGTAACCGCCGTGGAGATCAAGATGTTTCCGAATAGCCCTGCTGTTGGCCCGAATGTTGTCCAGACGGACTTCCATCCGTGTAGGGCGCAACGTCATGAATGCCACCTCCCCGGAATATGGTTCCGTTGAATGCCGGGCGCACGCGCCCGGAACGATTGTTGAGTTATCCGATAAAAGGGGCTTCACGTCGCGGAAGAAATGACGATACAACAGAAAAAGCAACTCAGCGAAGGCGCCCCGTGCCATCACGACATTGCGACGACTTATTTTTTTCTACGGATGAAAATCTACGGATACAGATCCGTGCTCAGATATTTCAGGCCGGAGTCGCACGCCAGAAAGACCACGGATTTCCCCTTCTCCCGGCCCCGTAACAGCGAAGCCGCCGCAAAGGCGTTGGCTCCGGACGAAAAACCGGCGAAAATTCCTTCGCACCGGGCGAGGGCGTGCGCTCCCTCTATGGCCTCTTCGTTGCTGACAACAAGATAGTCCTCAACGAGTGATGTGTCAAGCAGAGGAAGCTCCCTGCTGTATCCGCCCCCCTGTATCTTGTGGTTCGCGTTGGTCACCTTTCTCTCGCCGAGGAATGCCGCTGTCGCCGGCTCCAGCAGGTAGCAGCGGACGAGCGGATTGTGTTTTTTCAGCGCGAGCGAGCAGCCGGTGAAGGAGCCTCCGGTCCCCGCGAAGTCCACGAAGGCGTCCACCGCACCCTCCGCCTGCTCCCAGATCTCCTCCCCGGTGAACAGTTCGTGCGCGTGGATGTTTCCTCTCAGAACAAACTGATCTGCCCGGAAGGCGTTCCGTTCGGCCACAAGCTTCCGGGCCCGCTCTTCCACACGTTCCAGATCCTCTCCGGAGACCTGCCCCGGAGGCGAGCCGGGCGCCTGGTCCACCAGAACGACTTCCGCACCGAGCGACCGCATCATCCGCGCCCGTTCCATCGAATTTCCCTTCGACATCACCGCGCAGAACGGATAGCCCTTCACTGCGCAGACGATGGCCAGCCCCGTTCCGGTGTTCCCGCTCGTCAGTTCCACGACGGTCCGCCCAGGGCGAAGCTCGCCGCTTTGTTCCGCTTCCTCTATCATGCGCAGGGCGATCCGGTCCTTCTTGCTGAAGCCGGGGTTCAGGTACTCCAGCTTCGCGTAGAGAACGCCGTCCAGGCCCCACGCTTTTCCCAGGCGGTCAAGGCGGACAAGCGGGGTTTTCCCTATCGCGCCGAGAACGCTCGGCAACGCCTTGTCGAGCATGTCGAGTTCCTCCCCTCTCTTTTTATCCTGCGGCGGAAGATGCAGAAAGCCCCCCGGAATACGCCGGGGGGCGTATCGAATGCCTCAGTTCTGCGCCTTCAAACGGGCCAGCATGTCCTGGGTCATGCGGTCGAGGTCGTACTTGGGCGCGAAGCCCCACTCCTCCCGCGCCGCCGAGCAGTCCAGCGAGTCGGGCCACGACTCGGCGATCCCTTGCCGCAAGGGATCCACGTCGTAATCGATCGTGAATTCGGGCAGAACCTTCCGGATAGAGGCGGCGATCTGCTCAGGCTCGAAGCTCATGGCCGATATGTTGAAGGCGTTCCGGTGGACCAGCTTCGCCGGATCGGCCTCCATCAGCTGCACCACCGCCGCCAGCGCGTCGGGCATGTACATCATGTCCATGTAGGTGCCTGGGGCGATGAAGCTGGTGTAGCTCCCCTTCTTGATGGCGTCGTAGTAAATGTGCACCGCGTAGTCGGTCGTGCCGCCGCCGGGGAGCGCCTCGTAGCTGATCAGGCCGGGGAAGCGCAGACCGCGCGTGTCCATGCCGAACTTCTTGTGGTAGTAGTCGCACAGCAGCTCCATGGTCACCTTCGCCACCCCGTAGACCGTCGTCGGACGCTGCAGCGTGTCCTGCGGGGTGTTCTTGGGGGGAGTGGAAGGGCCGAACGCCGCGATGGAGCTGGGGAAGAAGAAGGCAGCGCCGTGCTCGCGTGCGACTTCGAGAGCAGTACACGAGCCGCAGACGTTGATGTCCCATGATGTAAGGGGGTCGGCCTCTCCCTTGGCCGAGAGCACGCCGGCGAGGTGGATCACCGTGTCGGCCTTGAAGGAGTCCAGAATCTCCGAGAAGGTTTTTCCTTCCCGCACGTCGAGCAGCGCGAACGGGCCGCCCTCGAAGACGGAACCGGCCAGCTTCCGCCGCGCCGTGGCGAGGACGTTCTCGGGGCCGTAGATGGACCGGAGATACGGTACCAGCTCGACGCCTATCTGCCCGTTGGATCCGGTAACGATGATCCTCTTCATGAGATGATCCCCATTTCTCTGCCCACGGTAGCGAACTTCTCCACCGCGAACCTGAGGTCGTCCTCGGAGTGCGCCGCCGAGACCATCGCCCGGATGCGCGCCGTGCCGCGCGGCACCGTCGGGAAGACGATCGCCGTCGCGAAGACGCCCGCCTCGAAGAGTTTCGCGCTGAACGCCTTCGCGTCCGACGCCTCGCCGATGATCACCGGCGTGATCGGCGTCTCGCTGTGCGCCGTGTCGAAGCCCAGCGCCTTCAGTTCCTTTTTCAGGAAGTCGCCGTTATGCCACAGCTTCTTCACAAGATCCTCGCTCTGCGCCAGAATCTCGACCGAGGCCAGGTTCGCCGCGATGTCGGGGATGGTGAGCGCGCTGCTGAAGAGGTTCGTCCGCGCCTTCTGGCGGAGGTAGTCAACCAGAATCGCGCTTCCCGCCGCCATGCCGCCCATCACGCCGAATGCCTTCGACATCGTCCCGATCTCCACGTCCACGCGGCCGTGCAGCCCGAAGTGGTCCACGATCCCGCGGCCGCCCCGGCCCAGCACGCCCTCGCCGTGGGCGTCGTCAACCGCGACGATCACGTCGTGCTTCTCGCACAGGTCGACGATCTCAGGCAGCTTCGCCACGTCACCGTCCATCGAGAAGACACCGTCCGTGATCAGCAGCTTCTTTCCGGCGGCGTTGTCGTACTCCTTCAGCTTCGCCTCCAGGTCGGCCATGTCCGAGTGCTCGTAGCGCACCACCTTCGCCTTCGTCATCTTGCAGGCGTCGATGATGGAGGCGTGGTTCAGCGAGTCGCTGAAGATCACGTCGTCCGCCGAGTTCGCCAGCGTCGGGATCACCGCGAGGTTGGCGCAGAAGCCCGACTGCACCACGATGGCCGCCTCGGCGCCCTTGAAGGCGGCGAGCTTCTTCTCGAGCTCGATGTGCGGGCTCATCGTCCCCGCGATGGTGCGCACTGCGCCGGGGCCGACGCCATACTTGTCCGTGTACTCCTTCACCTTGGCGACAAGGCGGGGATCGTTGCACAGCCCGAGATAGTTGTTCGAGCAGAGATTCAGGTACTTCTTTCCGTCGATATGGACCCACGCCCCCTGGGGGCTCTCCAGAGTCCGGATGGTGCCGTAGAACCCGCCCTGTTTCATCGTCTCGAGCTCTTCGGCCAGAAACTTCATGGGAACGGCCATTGCGATCACTCCTTTATCGAATCTTGCGTTCTTGTGTAAAGTATGGTGATATCCGACTCTTGCTGTCAATGGAGTATAATTTGGAGGGGATTCCTATAATTTCACCTGCAGAAAATATATTTTTTGGGAGGACGTTTCCATGGACGAAGAGATGACCCTCGAAACCCTTGCGGCGCGCAGCTCGGGCGACAGTTCGGCCCCTCATTACATTGCGGGAGTGCTCCGCGAGGCCATCTACCGCGGCCTCCTTCCCGAAGGCAAGCCGCTCCACCAGGCTCAGCTCGCCCTCCGGCTGGGCGTGAGCCCCATCCCCCTGCGCGAAGCCCTGCGCCTGCTGGAAACGGAGGGGCTGATCGCTTTCCAGGGGTACCGGGGCGCCATCGTCACCGCGCTCTCGCTGGAGGAGGCCCGCGAACTGTACGAGATGATCTCGGCGCTGGAGACGAACCTGATGAAGATCGCCTTCCCGCGCATCACCCGCCGCGTCGTCGAGGACGCCGAAAAGACCCTCGACCTGATGGAACGCGAGCCCGACTGCATCAGGTGGCGCGACCTCAACCAGATATTCCACAACCTCTTCTACGAACCCGCCGACCGCCCGCTGACGCTCGACATGCTCGCCCGGCTGCGCCAGAAGACCGACCGCAACATCCGCATCCACCTCGCCTCCATGAGGGACGAGTCGCAGCGCCAGCACCGCGCCATCCTCGGCGCCGTCGCGGAGCGCAATCTCGACGCCGCGCTGGAGGCCCTGGCCGCGCACCTGGCCTACACGTCGAACGACCTGCAGTCGTGCATGCGGCGCGGGTGAGGGGGAGGTAACACCCAAAATACTCTGTATCTATATTGTGGGAGCCTTGCCTATATGTCGCATATGACATATAATTGCTGTGAAGGAGAGAAATGTATGTGGGAAATCGAGTACTACGAGACAGCGAAGGGAGATGTTCCTGTTTTCGATTTTCTCGATTCTTTTTCCGTAAAAATGAGAGGAAAGGCTGTTCGCGATATTGTTTTGCTTGAAAAGCTTGGGCCGAGAATGACTTTGCCGCACTCACGCTGCATTGAGAACGGAATATACGAGTTGAGAGTCCAAGTTGAAGGAGATACCTCACGCATCTTCTATTTTTTCTTTATTGGGCGCAAGATCATTCTAACGAACGGTTTTATCAAGAAAACACAAAAAACACCTCTCGGTGAGCTGAAAAAAGCCAGACTCTATAAATCCGACTATGAAAGGAGGCATACACTATGAAATTCCGCGATCATTTCAAGGAAATGATGAAAGACCCTGAGTTCGCCGAAGAATACAAGGCGCTTGAACCGGAATACGAGATTCTTGAGCAGCTTCTGTTGGCACGGGCGGAAAAGAACATGACGCAGAGGGAGCTGGCCGAGATCACCGGCATTCCGCAAGGCCACATAAGCAGAATCGAGAACGCCAATTATAACCCGTCGCTGGCGTACTTGAAACGCATCGCCGCAGGGCTTGGCAAAGAGCTGCATATAGAGTTTCGATGAGAACGGACGACATCGCGCCTTCATTGTGGAATAACGACCTTGTCCTGTGGGAAGAGAGTTCCGTCTTCCCCCGCGAGAACGCTCCGGGCGTGTTTCTCGCAGGAGCCCGATATCGGGAGGATCTGTCGCAGCGCGCGCTCGCGGAGATGACGGGGATACCTCAGCGCCATATCTCCGAGATGGAGAACGGAAAACGCCCCGTCGGAAAGGCGAACGCCCGAAAGCTGGCCGAAGCCCTGAACGTGGACTATCGGATGTTTCTGTAGCGGCTGCGCACGATATCTATCGGAACGTCTTCCGAAGCCTCGGCCAGGGCCTCGTCGGCAAGGCGATTGTCCAGTTCGTCCTCCAGCTTTTGCATGTACTCCGCATCTTCCGCCGGAGGTCCCGAATCGGCTGAAAATGAGTTTGGGTGCGGCCTAATCGTCTGCGGAGGCGAAAAAGCGTGCAAGGAATTCGTCCGGGCTGAGGATCGGCACAGTAGTAATGTCGGCTGTATACAGGAGTTCCACCGGAAAGTGTTTCCTGTTTCCGGTAACCAGGGGAACGCCCCCTGCTCCCAGAGCGACGGCGAGGAATTTCTCATCGTCCGGGTCGGGGAGGAGC